>WLWD01004429.1_pt1 | contig 27822 bp, 34 predicted proteins | sample 6712731 | NCBI WGS metagenome assembly WLWD01 (sample SAMN12718690, study PRJNA576275) | sponge metagenome | isolation source: marine sponge | host: Mycale hentscheli | place: New Zealand: South Island, Marlborough, Capsize Point | collected 2014-11-01
CCCCCCCCCCCCCCCCTGCAGCCAAGGGCAAAACCACTACACCACGAAGCCACCACACATACACCATATTTGTACAGAGTAGTTTTTCTTCTCAAAAATGGCAGCCAGTAGTCAAGGCTATAACTGTGAGTTTATAGATTCTGTTCCTGAAGACTTCTACTGTAAGAAGTGCACTCTGGTAGCTAGGAGACTGGTCTATACCAGTTGCTGTGAAGAAACCTTCTGCTACACTTGCATAGTGGACTCTAAGAACCAAGACAAGCCTTGCCCAGTATGTGGTGAAGAAGAGTTTCCATGGTGGAGTTTAAGAAATATCAGAACAAAGTAAAGCAGCTCCGAGTCTACTGCAACATGAAAGAGAGGGGGTGTGTCTGGTATGGGACACTGGACCAGCTAGACCTTCACTTGGACCCTGACCTGGACAACTGTCAGTATGTGGACACCAAGTGTCCCCTCAACTGCCCTCAAGTCATCCCCAAGAACAAGGTGGAGCACCATGTTGATCAAGAATGCACTAAGAGACCTCATATCTGCCAGCACTGTGGCTTCAAAGCTACCTACGAGGAGGTAGTAGACACGCACTTGCCAGAGTGCAAGTATGTACCCTTGCAGTGTCCCAATATGTGTGGGGTGAGTTGTGAGCGAGGAGTGATGAAAGACCACATGAAGATATGTCGTCTGGAAGAGGTGGAGTGCGAGTTCAAGGAAGTAGGATGTGAAGATCGATTCATTAGAGAAGACCAGGAGGAACATACCAGAGATAATAACCTGAAGCACCTCACCTTAACTGCTACTCTATCTGTAGAGAATAGAGCACAGCTTGAGCTGAAATTACAAGAACAAATGATAGAAGCAAAGAATCTAAACAAGGAACAGGAAAAGAAAATAATGGAAGAGAAGAATATAGAAGAACAAGAGAAGATGCAAGGAGAACAAGAGAAGAAGCTAGGAGAACAAGAGAAGATTCTAGGAGAACAAGAGAAGATTCTAGGAGAACAAAAGAGGAAGCTAGGAGAACAAGAGAAGAAGCTAGGAGAACAAGAGAAGAAGCTAGGAGAACAAGAGAAGAAGCTAGGAGAACAAGAGAAGAAGCTAGGACAACAAGAGAAGAAGCTAGGAGTACAAGAGAAGAAGCTAGGAGAACAAGAGAAGAAGCTAGGAGAACAAGAGAAGAAGCTAGGACAACAAGAGAAGAAACTAGGAGAACAAGAGAAGGAGCTAGGAGAACAAGAGAAGATTCTAGGAGAACAAAAGAGGAAGCTAGGACAACAAGAGAAGAAGCTAGGAGAACAAGAGAAGAAGCTAGGAGAACAAGAGAAGAAGCTAGGAGAACAAGAGAAGAAGCTAGGAGAACAAGAGAAGAAGCTAGGAGAACAAGAGAAGAAGCTAGAAGAACAAGAGAAGAAGCTAGGAGAACAAGAGAAGAAGCTAGGAGAACAATAGAAGAAGCTAGAAGAACAAGAGAAGAAGCTAGGAGAACAAGAGAAGAAGCTAGGACAACAAGAGAAGAAGCTAGGACAACAAGAGAAGAAGCTAGGACAACAAGAGAAGAATCTTGCAGAACAAAAGGAGAATATGGTACTTTTACAGCAGGAATTGCAGGAATCTAAACTTCTGGTCTCTCACTTGCCTAAATTCTTATTTCTGAACAGGAAATTTGAGATGCAGAACTTTAGCAAAGAAAAAGCTAAGGATAAATGGGATGACTGGAAGAGTCCAGTCATGTATTCACATTTATTTGGCTACAAGTTCTGCATAGGAATTGATGCTAATGGATACGGCAGTGGGCGTGGCAAGGCAATTTATGTGGATGTCTGGTCATTACGGGGGGAATTCGATGATAAATTAGAGTGGCCAGCAGAAGGTCAGATCACTATAGAACTGATTAATCAACGAGGAGGAGAAAATGCAAAGGGCAGTAGTATTTTTCATTGGAAGAAATCATCATATCTTACTCGAATTAAGCGAAACCCTGGCGGGTTTATTGAGCATTGTAACTTAGGTCTTTTCTTAGCTAATGATACATTGTTCTTTCATATCATCAACATTAAATGATGTAAATTATTGTTCTGATATTTCTTTAATAAAAAAGAACTAACCAGTATTTTGTAGCATTATATTATTACAAATGTAGATCTAATTTTTCTTGTACTGGTAGAATTGTACACATCATCAGTTCAAATTAAAATTACAATTATTTTTTTTGATGATATTGATGTTTGTGTGTATCATGGATATAATTTAGAAAGCAGAGAGTTTAAAATTTGGGAGTTTTTCTTAAAATTGTCCACATTTACACATGTGCATATGAACAAAAATGCTAAATAATAATCATTGTGATTGTATGAGTAAGTAGTATACGATACATCTGCGTGTATGTGGGTATGTTATGATTTAGCAGTTGTTGTCTAGGTGATAATGTGTAGATGGGTGTGTCATCCTATAGGTGATATTCTGTGATGGAGAACTCGTGTGTGGTGTCTTGGAGAAATCTCAGTTCGGAGCTTCTCAGTATGGATTTGTGCATTCTTGCTATGAGGTAAGGTATCATCACATTAAAATCCATCAGTCCAATGTTTGAGAAGGGTAGAGGGACTGGGGAGTCGCACTGTGTATACTGTGAGTATGGGTCATACAGCTGTGTGCCCTAGTTAAGTTTAAAAACCTGGTCCTTTTATTTGTTTGTTTGTTCATACTTACATGTATGTATACTTTTTTTGCATTATTGATGTATTTATGCTAGCTATGAATCTGTGTGTGCTGTGAGCCATAGTTCAGTTTAAATCCTGGTCCTTTTATTAGTTAGTTTGTGCTTATACATTTATGTATTGATTTGTTAATGCTATGAATCAGTGTGTGTTGTTACGGCTTATGATACTCCCCTCATGTCAGTCTGTCTTGTCTAGAGTAAATTTCACTAAAACAATAGGCATGTCACGTGAGTTCAAAAGCAGTGAGTTATCTCATGTCACTGGATTCAGTCTGAATGCCTACACTAATAAACTATCAGAATTTCAATTACAATGTACTAGTGATAATGAGGAGCACAAAGGTAATGGGAAGGTTTGTGAGATAAAGTTCATCTTTTAGCTTTCGTTTTCCTTGTATTTGTTTGCTAAAATTGAACACTGTTCCAATATGCACTACTTTATTTGTGTGAACACTTTGTTATAGTTGTATGGAGGGGGTGTGGCCAATTTGCTACTAAGTGCCTTGGGCAGGCTCTTCACTTCCTTCCTACAGCTCCGTGGTTTCACTCTGGGTGTGGAAGACATCCTGGTTCTACCAGAGGTATGTTTAAGTTATATATTACATATAGTCAGTGTTGATGGTTTTTCTGCTTCTGATAGTACTGCTACTCAATAATATTTCAATATGCAGGTTACGATAGAAAAAAATTTATAAAAAAATGTATTTCAGCATGATGCCACTTGGTAATAGGGGGAAGGAGAGTGAGTTGCTATATTGTATGTAGTGTTTGTTTGGTTGTTGTTCTTTAATGTCTACATCTAATATAGTGTGAATGGTTGAGTGTGACTGAACTGAAATTGGTTATCATATTGTCATGGTTACAGGCAGATGAGATTCGGAGAGAGCTTATGGCCGAATGCTCCAACTGTGGACCTGAAGCAGCAGCTGAGGCATTAGGGGTCAAGAGTTCAAAGGACGAAGGTCAGTGTAGCAAGTATAAAATGAGAACATGGGATAATAATATTATCCCATGTTCTCATTATTCTGAATGGAGTTCAATTTGTTTTCTATTCTCTGAGAAGAATTTGGACCATAAAAATATAGTAACAGGGTTTCATAGTGGGTGGAAGGGTGGGGAGGAGGGGAGGGCGGGGTTAAATTAAACATGATCCAGTAATTATTTTGTTTAAAATTGTCTTATAATTTATTTCTTTTCTTTCTTTTTTTTTCTTTTGTTTTTGTTGGTTTTTTGTTTGTTTGTTTGTTTGTTTGTTGTTGTTTTTTTGTTTTTTGTTTTGTACTTTTAATGGAAATTCTTCAGTTCAGCCAAGTTCTGTTGGGTTACTATAGTAATCTAAACAGGGTGTGTATTCTGAATAGTTCATGAGCTTAACAGTTTGGTAAAGCATCATCATTACATGAATTGTAAAGTGTCATCATATTCGGACTAAAAAGCGGATGTTATAGTTGACGAGGGAGAAGGCGGAGAGGGTTTCAAAGGAAGACGAAAGTACGAAAGATAAAGCTAAAGGTGATTAATTGTAGGAAGCGGTTGGAATCGGCGAGGTAAGGCAGCATAAGTTTAAACTAAAAGGCTGGTGGCATAGACAATAAAGGCCGTGTCAGTTTCAAAAAAGGAAGGCAAAAAGTACGGAAAAGAAGGCAAAAGTCTTGCAAAACTTAAGTCCACTATCATGATAGTTAGGGAGTGATTCAGAAGCAGGAGAAGTAGAAAGAGCTGAAGAAAGGAAAGGTGGGGGGTAAGAAAAGCTAAATAGTTCAGAAAAAAAGAGAGCAGGAGGGAAACTTAAGTAACCTTAACCAATGGTAGAGAATGATAACTGAGCAAGATAACTTATGCTACTGCATTCTTATTTTGCAATACGTCAAGCGCCACTATGTGGCGGGGTACTTGCTAGTATTCTATACTATCAATAATACGAACAACTTATATTTTCAACCTATACATAGTGAAAGAAGTCTTGCAACCTTTTCATTAGGTAAAGGACTTTTATATATGTAGGTATATCCAGAGGGACTGTCCGTTAATGTCATTATTATTCATTGTCCAGATGAGTTGCGTGTGAAGTACGAGAGTGCTCACAGGAGCAACACTAGCAATGGCATCAAGGCTATGGACTACTTCATGAAGAAGAAAACTGATCACTTCAACAACGCCATCAATACGTGAGTTGGTGGTGTTCAGGGGCTGTAAGTCCCTAAGCAGAGGTTTCAAATCGAAGGACCACCTAGGCAAGGCCTTAGGATGCAGCATACACTGATGCCCTATTCTTAGAAGAACCAGACACCCATGCACACAACTAAAAGTGCACTAGTAATCACTTTACCAAAATCAAAAAAGAGATACACTGAGGAAAGAGGCCTCAGGCCTTTTCATGACAGTGTTAGTGAGCATGCTCACCAAACATGATGTAATGTATGAATATGATTAAGTTCATGCAGGAACAATGTTACTAAATGTCTGAAGGTAATATTAAGGCTATGTTTGGTTCAGACCCAAAACAGGTGGGTGTGGCATTTTTTTGAGTGTCAGTTGGTCTTTGGTATGTTTTTACTTGTAATGCCACTCCCAAATGGTAGCAAGACAAGAAAAGCATCGGCCAACTTTTACAAAGTTTTTACTGCCCTGTTGTATATTAATTTTCAATTACACACACATAACCACTAACACTGTGGTGTGTGCATGTACACACACATAACCACTGGCACTGTGGTGTGTGCATGTGAGTGCTTCCAGCACTCTTGAGTTTTTAATATTTCATTCTTCTGTACTTATTTTGCATATTCATGTTCCAATTTAAGAGCGTGTGTTCCAGCTGGTCTTCACAAGCCATTTCCTTCCAATTGCCTCCAACTGATGGTCCAGTCTGGAGCTAAAGGGTCCACAGTGAGTTGCTCACCATGGCAACTACACACGTATACAGCAGCTCGGTAGTCATCAACATATTCAATTTTTTTTTTTAAAAGCTCTGACATTTGAGGGAAAAAAACTGTTGTAATGATGCTGAGCTGCAATTGACTTTTTTCCTTGGTTTATTTAGCCAAGTTTTGCAATAGAAAGTAGCTACATTTCAAGCTGCATTTTGCTCATTTCTCTTCAGGTCAATTGTATGCAGATCTCTTGTCTCCTGGGCCAGATTGAGTTGGAGGGTCAACGTCCGCCAATGATGTTGAGTGGGCGGTTTCTGCCATCCTTCCTGCCCTACGACCCTAGCCCCAGGGCGGGAGGATTTGTGGATGGAAGGTTCCTGACGGGTATTCGACCACAGGAGTATTTTTTTCATTGCATGGCTGGCAGAGAGGTGAGACTAGGACTAGATTAGCGGGAGAGGAGCTCTTCTTCCATTAAAATGTATTATTATTTTTTTAGTATAGTTGTTGTTGTTGAGGAGGAATGTTTTGGTATTGTTATTGTGTCTATTGGATTTATTATTGTGAAATTGATTGATTGATGAATTGATAGAGATTTAATTGATTCATTCATTACTTGGTTAGTCACTGTTATTATTGGCGAGCGAGCGAAGCGTGCGAGACACTATCAGGGGTAACACAATTGAAAATCAGGGATATTTGTTTGTATGTGTGTGTGGATGTACGTATGTCATTTTGTACTTTGACCCTCGCGTTTTTGTGTTTGCTTCGTGGTATACCCAGGCTTCCTATATCTCCACTAAATAAAATCTTTCAGTTTAGCGATCCCGTATCATTCACAAAGTTTGTTCACCCCTTTGTATTAAGGCTATTTCTAAATGCCACATGACTCACTTAGGTCTTAAAATTACTGCTAGACACAACACTACGCAGTAATTCTTTAGAACTTCTTGTTTTTTCAAGTCGTAAAATGTTATGGCGAAAGTTTACTGTGGTATTGAAACCCTGTACCCAATGTAATTTTTTAATTTCAAAAGGTGCTGGAAACTCAGATAGTCTGCATGTGATATTAGAGACTACGTGAGGTAAGAAAGTATAGTTTTGTGCTTGTTAGATAAATAATGATCACAACAGCTACGTACTTATACTTTTAGAAATGAACTGATAGATTCTTCTGATGTGTTTCATTTGTGCACAGGCTCGCTCGCCATTTGTGTTCAAGCACATCACTAGTTATTAGTACTAGTAGTAATAGTAGTAGTACTAAGTAGTATATTTTTGCTCAATGTGTTTGTGTACCATGTGTGTGTGTGGTAAAGGGTCTGGTGGACACGGCTGTAAAGACCAGTCGTAGCGGTTACCTCCAGCGTTGTCTCATCAAACATCTTGAAGGACTTTGTGTCGGCTACGACCTGACGGTAAGACACAGTGTCACTGACGGGGAAGTGGAATGGGTTGTCTTGTTTGCATAGTGTATGAACTTTTCCCTGTTTTTTATTCATTCATTCATTCATTCCAATAAGCATTAGTTTTACAATATCTTTAATTATGAATTAATTAATAAAAATTAATCAGTAATGTGTAGTGATTTATTGGGAGTAGTTCTGTTTACTGTTGTAAAACATTGTGTCGTGTGTATTTGCATTTCCATTTTAGTGTTCCTACATGTGTAATTCATATACACTCAATCCCCTCTTATCCGGGCACCTTGGGACCTGAGGGTGCCCGTATCTCAGAAATGCCCTTTACTCAGGGAAAGACCATAGTTTTCTCCAACAACACCTTGAACCAACCATTTTCAGTAAATTTCAGAAGCTTAAGCACAGTCCTCTTTTACTTGCAACCCTCAGTAGACTTCTCTGCAACTACTGTATCTGGAACTAGAATAACCGGCTTGTGCAGCCGAGGTTGGTAATGGTGGTCATATCATGACATAAGAATTGAATAGTTGTGGCTAACTTGTTCCTGGTAAAGCAGCATGCCCGTAATAGAAGCATCCGGATTAGAGGGGATTAAGTGTGTATACATATATATATATATATATATATATATATCGTCATCGGCATTTTTTTTTTTTTGTGTGTGTGTGTGTGTGTAGGTAAGGGACAGTGATGGCTCTGTGGTCCAGTTCCTGTACGGTGAAGATGGTATGGATATCTCTAAGACCAGATTCCTCAATGAGAAACAGTTTCCTTTTCTAGTCAATAACTACCATGTGAGACATAACCTATGATGTTGGTGATACTTTACCAAATACTCTTTTTTTTAACATGCAGTTAGTCTATAGTGATTAGCTTTTCAGTTTATATCCATTTCCACCACTCGCATGATAAGGAAGCTACAAGCAATAAAGGTTGTTTTTGTTGTGGTTTTTTTTTCTTTTTGTTTGTTTTGTTTCTGTTTCCGAACAAATTTTTGTCTCCGTCAAAGAATGAAATGGCGTATTTATGAGAAACCTATTTTTCACAGTTGTTTATTATATTGAGAAAAAACTGTTATTACTGTGTTTTTTTTTTGTGTGTGTTTGGTTGGTGTACTTACCTATGGTGTACGTATATTTAGACCATCTGCGATCAGCTAGATCCACAATCTGCAGTTTCAAAATTAAATACCACCAAAGCTTTCAAGTACCAAAAAAAAGTAAGCTTGTTATAGTGTATGTGATATGCATTTCCATGCATAGGCATAGGCTAATATCATGATATACAGTAGACATGGTGATTTCCATTGAGATTTGAAAGAAACAATGTTATTCCATGAGTTAAAAACTTTTGAGTATTAAATCTATTGAATTTAAGCAAGCAAAAATACCTTGTATCTGGTCACTTCTGTTTTAGGACAATCGCAAGTTGTAAACTTCTTATTTTGTTGTTATTTTTGTGTGTGTCTACATAAATTATTTTGTGCTGTTGTCATTGTTTCCTTTAGGCAAATCGCTGGGAGAGAACACGGGCCTCTAAGGTTCGGCCTTATTTCTCAAGCTTTCAGCACTTCAGCAGTTTGAATATGGCAGAACTTACGGCCAAATCTTCTTCCAAGCACAGAAAGAAGCGAACTAAAGAAAACTTTTTCAGAACTAAAGTATGTTATCTGCTAGTCTTTTGCTCTTTTTTAATGACTAAATTTGGTGGTTATGAATCCTTGGTTCATTGCAAAGAAATGCAGCAGATCTTTGAATGAGTAAATTTGTTTCTTATGAACTAGAGTTTGTGTCGTTGGTGATTGCCTGTTTCAAATAAAACTTTCCTTGCTTAATGTTTGTCGGATTCTTGTAAAGACAGATCTTTTCATTACTTCATTGAGTTAAAACATAGTGCCCAACTATGCAGAATGTTCGTGCCATCTGTCACACATTGTTACATGATCATTTGCCCGTGCCACTAGGTTGAGCTGGAGCTGATGAACATGTGGTATGGCCTGTCTCCGATGGTTAGAGACAAAATGCAGAAAAAGTTTTCATCTGGTCCCATGCCTGTCAACTGCACTCTCAACCCCGACCTCTACTTTGGGTCCATCTCCACGGAGATTTATCATAAAGTTCATTCTTTCATGGACAAGCATCCAGAGATATTCGAGCAGAGAATGGGGTGAGAGTGGGCGTGGTTATCAGAACACTGTGTGGGAGAGGTGGTGAGTGTGTACTGATGGCGTGTGGAGGCATATAAGCTCACATTGCTTAGAAAATACTCATGACTTGAGTGGCATATGACCCTTACCCTATATAGTGAATTTTAATAATTTATACTGGGCAATTATTGCCTACTTAAGTGCAGCAGGAATTGTCTGTCTATCTTACTGTGATTCTAGCTGAAGTGCTTGCACTACTGCTGCTGTTTGGTTTGCGTCCATTAGTGCCTGGCTACAATTCCAATTTGTAATATTAGCTACCACTTAGGCTTGTTTGTTTGTTTGTTGTTGTTGTTGTTGTTAGTTCCAATGCAGTAACTGTGGACCAGTTTGAGAGTTTGGTGAACTTCAAGTGTCTGAGGGCATTGGCTAACCCGGGAGAGTCTGTGGGGCTCCTTGCAGCTCAGGTGAGGAGAATAGGAGATGAGAATCAATTTTAAAATATTGGGTTTAATAATAGAGTGTTTAATTATAATATAGCGATGGTCATAATTTTTTTTATCCCTATAAAGTACTGATGGCACATGTGTACAGTTTATTGATGACAGACTGTCGTAATTTGTGTATCATGCAATCATTAGAGTTGAAAATGTCACACAGTCTTTCATTTATTTGTGCACTCTTCACTGACAGCTTCCAGAGGAGGTTGGTCGCGCGTCAAGAAACGTCATTAGTCACGTGACAATAATTTCATTGGACTGAGAGAATACTAATGCGCGCACGATAGCAACAAACTCTGCAGCAAACGAATTATTTAACGTTGCAATGGCGCTTAGTCGGGAGTGTGGAGAAGAGATACGGAAGCATACATTCATACAACTTGAGAGCCTTAAAGAGTCATTTAGCTACACAATTCCAAGCTTTCCTGTTTTTCAAGTCAAGATAAAACATATAAAATTTTGTTTCTTAAATGATAGTGATGTGTACGATGGCTTCATACAGGATGCTACTGCTGGAGAGTTAAAAGACACTTCTATTTTGAAACTCTGCGGTGGGTATACCAATGCCTTCCTGATTGAATCAAATGAATTTGATAGATGTGTAGATGTGAAGGAGCTGAAATTGTTGGAGGAAAAAGTATTTGTGATTTGGAAATGGAATTTATGGTACATTGATAAGGAAGAAAATGCAAGTGCAGCAGAAGATACAAGTAGTATAGAAGATTCGAGTGAAGTGGATGAGGCAGGTATGCACAGTGAAGGCATGGAATATATTCTATCAGAGGTTGATGAAGGTTCAGATGCACCTGCAGAATCTTTAAGTTCCTATTCTGTAGTTTTTAAATGTATTGGGTCTATAAAAGAGCAAAATTATCAAGATGTACTTGCAAATGCAGCCCTTTCAATAAGAAAGAAGGTGACTATTGGGGTTCGACTCACACCAGAACCTGCAAATCCTGTGGATGCAAAAGCAATTGCATTTGAGCTATTTGTTGATGATAGATGGAAACGTGTGGGATACATGGTTACTGAAGTGCTGGATTCTGTGCACCAAGCAATAAACAATAACAGATCATCTCTACAGACCTAGAGTGGGTGAAGTTTATCACGCATTAGAACAGATCTGCACCTGGGTGGTATTGCGGAATCGAGATTACTAGAACGGGACCTTGGGACAATCAAGTATTGAGATGTAGAAGCACTATATAGACTATTACTAGATGCACATGCATTAGACATAATGTGAACATTGATTCAATGAATAATCATCCAGCTATCAGAATATGAATACTATTAAGGGTGCAGTACCACTTGAAACCGCAGCGCTAAACCGCAGATGGAGGAGTTATGCTATGTATTTATTTCTCGTTGTCTGTTCAATGTACGCTTACTTTGTTGCAGTTGAAACAGACAGCTCTTATAAACCAAGTTTCAAGAAAAAAGACCGACCAGGAACGGAGAAACAACGGTACAAACCTTAAGGCTATTCAGCGATATTCAGGGGCGACCGTTGCAGTTACGAAGTCGATTTTTTTTTCCAGCGGTAGCCTAGGGGCTTCCCCACAACATTACAACGCAGTATTTTTTATATTAGTATTTGTTTTCCATTTTTTAAAATATTTTTATATTATTTTTTTTGTATCCTATTTAAAAGAAAAAACTCGACGTAATGTTTTTTTAGATGTGGCGTGTACCCCGTGTACAAAATATGAGTTCATTCTGGCCATCCAGTACTTCTGAATATCGATTTTTAGGTACGAAGCTAACTATTGATTCGTATTCATTTGATTCTTCAACTCCGCCCCCCAACTCTGAGCGCGCAATTTATTGTGCAAAATTCCGGGTGGTGGCGGCTCTAATTAGAACTGGTAAGCAAACACAAAAGAAGAGTTACTGTGCGAGTGAGCCCTGCGGGGAAGAGTACAAGACTTCTGGAATGTACTGGAGGGTCCTAGACAATGAAGAAGCGGCGGCGTATTAATGGGGCCTGGAGTCACTCGTTTAGAATAGATATATCACGGCTCGCAGCTGCGACTTGAAGGAAGCATCTGCTTTGGTGTCTTTGGAGAGCTTGATAGAAGGTTGGTGTAGCAGGTAGAAGTTAGAAGCAGTTTCAGTGTGTTAACTTCAACTTCTCAGGAATTTTTGGTGCTATTTGTTAAAAGAAAATGTGAATTATTACTTTTATTGACTAATGTTATTTTCTTTCTACAATAATATATATTTATCAATTAGGCTGTTTATTATCAATTATTATTTTATTGATTTATTTAAAATAAGACCAGAATCAAATTTTAGATCATAGTACTTTGTCTAATCTACCTCAACAGGAGGAAAGGTGCTGGCATGCTCTTCATAGAAATAGATGAGCTCCGATTATGAGAAGGCACAACTCCTTGGTTCTAGGGTACAACTGGCAGGTTCACAACAAAAATGCAGAGCAGAAGACATGGCTTCCTTGTTCTCCAGAGGAGAGAATAATAGACCTTCGGCTTTCCTAAGAAGTCATGCCTCCTAAAGGGAAGAATACTACATACATCCTGGTTATTTAGAAGAGAGGACATGGCACTCCAGTAGAGAGGTCAATGAGAAGGCACAGCTCCTTGTATCCCCTTGATAGTATTGCATACTTCAGAACCTTTGATTTCGTTCATTTCATATTGTATTTGATTATGGCCCTGCTACTATGGAGTTATGATTTTATAATATTGTTTGGTAATATTTTTTAGAAAGTGAACAAATATTAATTATCTACACTGCTGCTTCTGCCCTACAGTACTGGTAGTCCTTTGAGGTGAAAGCTCTTTGTGGTAAATTGTCTGGTACAGTTAATTGGTACATGTTCAAATTGTGCGAGAGAATAGTCAGTTCCCCCAGAGAGTAAATTGGATCCAGTTACGGGCGGGTTTTGTGGTATTCTACTGAATCGCTTAATTACCGCAGGTTCTGGTGGTACTGCACCCTTAACCTTATACATGTAACAAATAAATTTAAGAGTACGACTGCACCCTTAACCTTATACATGTAACAAATAAATTTAAGAGTACGAATGTTCAGCCATCACTTTTTGGTGAATACTAGCAGTTGGAGGTGGGGGTAGGTTTACAGGAAGGTTATGAAATTTAGCTTGAATGGACAGACTGCTTCTTATGGGAAAAGATGCTCTGCGACCAACATTGCCAGCAAGTAGTTCACGTCTTGGTGCACTCTCTCGCTTAGGTCTGCTTGGGCTCATTAAAGCTAGGCATTTCTTCTTCATAGAACCGCTGATTGCTTGTAAAATAATAAAATGGGAGTGCCTTGTCCATTCTTTTGGAGAATTCCAAGCATATTTTTCTCCATTCATAATAAACCTGCAAATCCAAAATATAATTTGATTACAAGTAATTAAATTACTCCTACTTGCTAACCTGCTTCAGAGTAAACTCCTTTCCAACACAGTCCCTAATGACACTGAAAAAACATTCAATATCATCTGTAGTTGATGACCGTGGATGTTCAATAGGTAGACTATGAGCTGCATTGAAATGCTTTCGCCATTCCCTGGTTTCAATACTTGCAGTAATTCCAATCAGGGTCTCCCTGGTAAAGCCCCTAATTCTATCAATGGGCCTGCACAAAGTACATACATACTATAGAGATAGTACTGTGCTTGTATGTAACATACAAGCAGTTTTACCTGTTAACTTCTAATAGGCTATAGTCCTTTAGCCCATCAGCATACCATGGCATAAGATCTTCGCATATATGCTCCTTGAAGTACTAAACGAACTGCTGCCTTTGTGTTTCTTCAAGTCCCCTTTCATCAATTGCTCTCCTCCAATTTCTTATTATAGATAAGTATTTTGCTTCAGTATTATAGCTACTACTTGTCATAAAAGCTATAACACCTGGACCAAAAAGACGCTCTACATCTTGTACAGACTGTTTTCTTACTCCAGTCAGAGCAGGGTATGTGAGACCAGTACCAGGACTTTGTAGAGCCTCCACAAACTTCTCAAGGCCAATACTGTCAACACGTCCTCGCCTTAGACTAGTAGCAATTTTCTATAAAATTGCACAACAAACTTCATTAATTTTGGAAATAGCTTCATAAAGTAATTCAACCTTGAACAAATGGCCTTCATCCTCCCTTTGACAAAATAGTATTCCAGTCAATGGATGAACTTCAGGGATGTGGAGGTGATTGTCAAATGGAACTCCATCAGCAACAAACTTATTGATCTTAGCAGTAAATTCAAATTGTGCCAAAATTGACCTGAGTTTGTCTGCAGTATCCTCCTCCTTGCCTTTAAATTTATAACATTAGCTATTTCCCCATGAAAATATGCATATTTTTCATTTACCTTGAATCCAAGTGTGATAAGAATAGCCTGAAGGGACTGTTCGTTGACGCAACCGAACAATGACATCTTCAATGGAGCATCCTTCAGATAGCCAGTTAGACACACTTCCCTTGCACATCTGGACTAATGCAACTTTTGCTGTTTAGGCATTTGACAGATCCAACTGGCAAATCTATGTGATTATAGCATTAGAGAAAGTGCAATTAATATAGCTACACTTACTGATTGGTGTAAGCATTTCCATAAGCTTGCCCTGAGATAGAGACCGATACTTGCTGCGCACAGAAGATTTAATCTCAAAAATTGACAGGGCTTTTTTGTATCCCTTGGATCGAAGAGAATTCCATTCTCCATTTGTAGCAAATCCTATAAGATAGCAAACAAACAAACAAACCTACTACTTAGGTTGTGATATCCACATAGCTATATTTACCAGCTACTCTCATTCCTCGTCCAATCATTGCTTTTACTACTTCATCACAAATCTGACGAACAGCCATGTCTCCAAGAGAGGTATATGCCAATCACTGAATAGGAAGAGCATAAGGCTTGCAGTTGCGCTCCTCAGGACTAATCATTATAACCAGAATATGTGTTGCTGGTGTGCGCTTGTACTTCACTACTTGCTTGACAAATGTCAAAATACTTTGTCGTAAGGAAGATAACTGTCTTGCAAAGTTGTCAGTAATCACATCATAGCCTGGCTGCAGTCGCTTGGCCTTCATGTTTCCACATTCTAAAATGATCTTCCTTCCATTTTCATTTAGACTCTCTAATTCCTGAACTTCCCAAGCCAACTGAGGCAAAACTTTCTCAGCTGATTTTCCTTCTTTTTGCTTGTCAGAGTAGTTTCTTGATGTCTTGGCTAGCTCTGTACAATTTAAAATTATACACATTAAATTTTCACAGAGCTAAGAAAACTTACTGGTATTGATAAAGTCAACATCTTGAACAATGGCCTGCTCTGCCATTGATAGATCCTCTGCAACTTCCAGGATATCTTGTCTTGCCTTGCCTGATTCATTAATGAAATCAAGTCTTCTTTGATGACTTTCCTTGGCTTTGATGAGATTGTCATCAGCCAAGTCTACATCTCCACTCCATGCTCCTGCTACAGATTCGCCAAATCCACTGACCATCAGCTTTTATCCACCACCATGTATTGGGATGTGCACGAGCAGCTTCATCTAGTACTGAAACCTAAACACAACAGTATGTAATAAGTATGCCTATCTTTAATCATCAGATGTGGAATATCCCAATGGCCATTAACACTGTTGCCATAATATGACATTAGTGTAAGTGCACCAACTGATGAGTTACATTCTGCTGTCAGTTACCAGCGTCGCCATGATGCATTACTGATGTCTTTGTAGTTACCTGCCGTTGGACAGGCTCGTTGCACATTCTCTTAGTGTCTACTTCCACCCGATTTGCCGGAGGCTCGGCAGTCAGCTCGTCCCCGCCCTGCCCGTGGCCGGATTTCCGGCCCCGCCCAGCAGGAAGGACCTGGCTTGCCCGGAGACCGCTTTGGGCTGCGGCTGGCCACGGCTTACCCTCCGCCGGCCAGCTGCTCCGCAGACAGCCCCTCGCTTGCCGAGGCGCTGACAGTCCCGCCAAACACCACCCCAAAGCTGGCCATCCTGGAGAGCCCCGACTGCTCCAACCTCCACCCCCACACCCTGTATACCTTAGCTAGCCCTCTTACTACTACTGTCACCCTCACTCTTACCCTCTCACCAGCCCCCCGTTAGAGAACATAATACCTTTACTGGCCAATCAAACATACATACCACATCACACAGCATTAATGATGACGACAGACATACCATGGAACACAGTAACAATGGTGACCCTGACCCCTAGGTAGTCTACTCCTGGCCCCGACAGTCCCTACTGCTGCTTGGCGCCTCCGTTCTTCGCCAGTGTTGTGGCCATGGCAGCTTGCCCCCCGCTCCCCAGCCGTATGTAGCCTCGGTACTCCCGGCTCTTCCATCTCCCCATGTCCTTGATCTGGGACTCGGTGGCTCCTCCTTTGGCTGCCGCCGTGGCAGCCCCAATGCAGAAGCTGTGCCCTGAGATCGCCCCACTGGGCATCCCCGCCGACTCCAGCGCGATCTTCACTTCCCTGACGAAGTCTCTCCTAGATAGCGGCTTCCCACCCAACCTGAAGAAGGGGCCCTCACCGTCCTTCCTCAGCACCGACTCCAGAGAGCACCCCAGTGGTGGACACACTGAAGTCCAGGTAAGCTATGAGCTCTGCTGTGGGTGCCTTGTAAGGCTTGGTCAGCTTCTTCTTGGACAGATCATCTGTTTCTAGGATGGGGGGGAGGGACTTCAGATCCACCAGAGGCCCTGCCTCTTTGGACTTCAGGACTCGGAGCACAGGGTGGCAGGTATCTCAGCAGGGCCTTCACGGGACATAACTCCTGCCCCGTCCTGCCCAACGTCACCTTTGCTCCCTTCCTCAGCCTGTCGGTCTTTGACTCCTTAATGTGGAGCGTCACCATCTGAGGATTCTCCAGAACGTCCACTGTGACGTCCTTGAAAGTGAGGTGGGCTGCTTTATCAAACTTCCCGTCATCAGGTGCCAATGCCTCCCCTGCTCTCAGGCACCCAAAGTAACAGGCACACACTGCCGCCCACAGCACCACCCCTCTGTCGCCCTGGCGACCCCATGTCTTCCGCAACGCCTCCATGTGCGCCGGTGTCACAGGGTCCCTCACTAGCCCCGCCTGGCCCTTCTCCGCCGCTCTCCTGGCTACGCCCCTACGGACTTGTCCCAGCCTTGCCATTGCTGCCCAACTTGGCGCCGGCAGCCCCGCCCTGATCTGGCCCTGTCTCAGGCCTGCCAAGTGGTGGTTAACCGTGGAGGCTTGCACCCCCTCGTCTGCCACCGTCACTACGTGTGCGATCGCCTTGTTCTCGGTCACGGGAGGCGGGTACTCGCCCATCCTGCGGCACAGGTCTTCATACCTTCTCCAGACCCCTTCATACCGCCGCTCTGTCTTCGGAGCTATGCCCTTTCGGAAGTAAACCGCTGCAGATCTAGCCACTGCCGATCTGACCAATTCTCGCTCCCTGTAACCATCAACTCCAGTACTCGGTCCGGCACCGCCTGCTGCTCCCCGTCGCTGACCTGCATGGCAATACGAGCAGACGTCAACCTCCCTCTGGACAGCTAGTCTGCCGCAACGTTGTCAACCCCCCTTACGTGTTCTGCTAACAGCACGAACTCTCCCGTTGCCTCCATGAAAGCCAGGCACCGCCTGAGGTGCATCGCTTGCGGCTCTCTGCACGACCCCGACCTCAGGGTTGCCACCACAGCCATGTTGTCGCAGTGGAACAATACCGTCTTTCCTCTCCACAAGTGGCCCCACACTGCTGTCGCCATGACAATTGGCAACAGCTCCTTAGGCATGATGTTCCTCTGCCCAGCTGCCGGCAGCCGCTCCCAGCTCAATTGGAACCATCTGGTTCCCCATATGGCGCTGCAGCCCCATGACCCGGATGCGTCCGTCCACAGTTCCACTTGCGGCTCCTCTGCTGCCACCACCGACCTCATCATGGCTGTCCCATTCCAGTGCAAGCCAAACCTGCGCCACCACTCCAGGTCGGCCCTGGCTGCCACATTGAGGCGTACTCTCCTATTACCGTGGCGCTGAGGTCCAGCAATCTCCTCATGAACGACCTCCCTGCCCTGACTGCTCTGCAGGCGTGGCTGAGGTGTCCCACTACAGACAGGAGCTCCCGCTTCCTGCACGACTTCATCCCTCTCCACTCCTCCAGCTTCTTCCTCAGCCCAAGCAGGCGCTCCCATGGCAGCCTGACCTCACCCTGCTGAGTGTCTAGCTCCATACCCAAGAAGGTCAGCACCACAGCTGGACCCTCTTCCTTGCCGTCATCCAATGGCATACCCAATCTCCCACATACCTCCTTGAAGGCTCTCAGGGACCTGGCGCACTCGCCTGTCCCCGGTGCCCCCACCGTCACGAAATCGTCAATATAGTGGCGCAGGGCCCCATGGGCCTTCGCCACCCATTCCAGGGCATCCCCCAGTGCCGTGAACAGTTACGGGGCCGACCTCAGCCAAAACCGAAGTGTCCCATCCACGAATGTGGTTCCTTGCCACTCCATGCCCAGCAGCCACCTGTCGTCCGGATGCACCGGTACATTGCGGTACGCCTTCTTGACGTCTGCCTTGTCCAACTCGGCCCCTCTGCCCACCTTGAGCACTTGCTCCACCACATGGTCCACCGACATGTAGTGCAGGCTGGACCACTCCTTGCACACCCCCTCATTGACACTCCCCCCATCCGGGGTCGACAGGTCGACTATGAGCCGCCACCTACCAGGCTTCCTTTTCTTCGGGATCACCCCGAATGGGCTGCAGTGCACCTTAGCCATATCCTCCGGCCTCACTCTCCAGACCCTGCCAGCCTCCACCTCCTCGTCCAAGTACTCCTGGATCACTGCTCTCTGTTCCCTGGCGGAACACATGTTACCGCTACACCTCCTGAGTTCTCTCACGCTCTGATCGTGGCCCACGCGGAATCCCTGCCAGATTCCCCTCACCAGGAACTGCACCCACTCCTTGTCGGGGTGATCTTCTAACTCCCTCTCCCACTGTTGCCACACCAGCGGTGTTATCACAGCCTCCGCACCTTTAAGCAGCCCGCTCCTCCTCCCTCCAGAGACCCGCTCCAGCTCCAGCAGCTGAGCCTTGTACTGGTACCCTAGGTCAACACATAATGACTCCACTCAGTACTCATGTCTCCGGGAGGCTACTTGTGGTGTGTGCGTGCGGTCCTAGCTCCTATCCCCCTTTACCTACTCTCTACTAGCCTACATCCCTTTACCTCCTCTCTACTAGCCTACGCCCCTTTACCTACTCTCTACTAGCCTACACCCCTTTACCTGCTCTCTCTCTAACCGACATACATTTCCTACCCGTCCCTACCCACTCCCCAACCCCTCATCTATTGACATCATCATTGTAATAATGTATTCCGCCCCGCACATCATGGGAATGACTCACAACAATACAAGTGATATATAATATGTTAACATATGATGGACTGCTATCCAGCTTCCAGTAGCCTCGGCCCACTCTTTTAGACCTTGACCTCACGCTCGGCCTCTACATTCCTTGGCCCTCTCAGACATCTCGTAGCTGGGTGGTCTCCTCCACACCCAGAGCAGGTGTGGGCAAAACGACATTGCTGGCCATAGCCGCAACTCCCGCCTTTGTTGAAGCGGAAGCATGCCCCCGGCTGCCTCCTGTCTCTCTTCTGCCCACTGCCGGCTTGAGCTGGCCCTCCAACTCGGCTGCCACCGCCGCTTCCTCCTCTGGCCTGACCAGCTGATGGGAGCGTGAGCTCTCTTACCAGCAGTGCCGCGTCCATCACGGCCCAGTTCCTGTCAGGTCTGCCTGCTGCCGCCATGCGAAAGCACCGGTCATACCGGGCAACACACTCCGAGCGGTGTCTCCTGGCTGTCTCCGCAATGGCCTCTCTATAGGCGCGGACCTGGTCAGCCAACTCTGGCTTTGTCTCCAACCTGGCCTTCTCGAACAGGGAGAAACAGGTCCCCCACCATGAGGCATCCGGGACCCCGAGGGCCTGCTCTCCTTCTAGCATCTCCTGCTGGACTCTCCGGCAACTCGTCCGTCTTCTCCGGCTTGCTCACAAGCCATGACCCTTCCTTTCGTCCCCCGTCGAAGATGGGGAACTCCGTGAACTCAACGAATTCACTCCTCTGAATTCGTTTCACTGTCTTCCTGGGGAGCGGAGGCAGTCCTTCCACCAGGTGCACCTTGTCCGACTTGTTGCTCTCACGCCCCACCCGCTCCCCTTCCAACAGGGGACGGACCAGCACCTTCTGCAGCCAGTCCGCGGCGCTCCTCTCCGGGGAGCAGCCTCCTGACCTCACTCCACTCTCTCGCAGCTCCTCTGTGCGAGGCTATACGTGGCCTACTCTCACAAAAAGAAAAACATACGACACCAACATGACTCCCATGCTGAGGGGAACACTCTTCCCCGGCCCTTCATTCTGGCCTCCTTCCCTGGCCCGAGCCAGCTTCACTGACCCTCTGGCCTACCTCCAAGGGGGGTTCTCTGACCTCTTCCCCTGATTCAGCCACTTTACCTTGCCCCTGGCCTACCTCCAGGGAGGGGTCACCCGACCACTCCTCCCCCGTATCAGCCATTTCCTTTTCCTTTTGGCCTACCTCCGAGGGGGGGTCGTCAACCCCACTCCCCCTGCTTCAGCCACTGCCCCTGGCCTACTTCCGGGGGCGGGTCACCGGACTGCGCCCCCTGCTTCAGCCACTGACCCCGGCCTACCTCTGGGGGCGGGTCACCAGACTGCGCCCCCTGCTTCGGCCAATTCCTTTGAACCTGGCCTACCTCCAGGGAGAGGGTCAAATCGTCCCCTCTCCCTCCCTTCAGCCGCTCTTGGTTCGACTCTTCTCCACCTTCCCCCACCCCCCACCCCGTTACCCTTGACCTTATCCCTTAGTGTTGCATGGTTGGTACTTCTGGCCCTTGGCTCTGCCGTGGCCCTCACCTCCCCCCTGTGCATGATCTCTTCTAACCCAGGCACCCGCCATATCAGCCCCCTTACTCCTGTTTTCCTTGCCCGTTGGGCTCAATAGTGGTCACGCCCTAGTAAACCTGGGCGGAGCGAGCACCAGGGACACCCTTGCTAGCCGCCAACTCAGCTCCCCACCCCGTTTGTGTGTCCCTTAACTCCGTAACTACAAAATGCTCGCCCTCTAAGCCCATACTACCGTTCCCTTTGGCCCTGCGACCTACCCTCCTCTGGAGTTCCTGGCCTGCCCACCTGGCTCTCCTGGTCTCTCTTGAGCATTCGCTCCATGAACGCATCCATCCTGGCTCCCTGCGCTGCCACCGTCCTCTCTAGTTCTACTAAGCGCCTGCCTTCTTTCTAATAAGCGCCCACCTTCATCCGTATCCCGTCCATCTTCACTTTTCATTTCAATCAGTCTGCGCTTACCCAGGCCTCTCCTCCTCTTGGGCCTGTTCTCCTCGTCCTCCATGACGACAGTTTCGCTGGCGGCTCTGCTGCCACCCGCTGCTCCCGTTTTCTTACTGTCGTCCATTTACTTTCTTTTAGATTGACTTGGTCACACCCCTGGCGCATGCGCCCTCTATACCATTTTAGCACGCCCCGCCGCCCGGGGCGTGCCTTGCTTTATTTACTTCCGATGGTAACCTCGGTACGCTTCTCTGGACCTGCTGTATCCAAGAACTAGAAAAAATGGTACCATGGTGCTGCAATAATCAATAACTGGGGGGGGGGGGGGCAGGATTGTGACATATTCACACCTCCTGCCATATGTAACTTCATAGCTGCTGCAACCAGTTATGTGTATAGTGTGCTAAAAGCTGCCCATTGCTCAAATTACACCAACCTGAATATGGGCATCGAGGCTAATCTTGCTAGCTGCAATGTCCCGTCTCAGTGTACTCTCAGATGGAGATGGAATATTCACCAAAGCCTGGTAAGAAACCTTAATAATAATAAATTAATTCTATAAGCAAATCTACCTTCATTGTGTGTCTTTCATGTTCGTGTGAAACATGAAATGAGCTAGCCACACTCCACATTGGTCCATGGTGAAGTTTTGCCCACTTCTGTCCAAAATGACAGTACATAGTTTGAAGCCATGATCTATAGTCTTTAGGACAATGGGGGACCTAAAATAAAAATATAATTAAACATTCGTAAAATTTAGAAGCACTAGACATACTGCATTGAGGTCATCTGCTACAAAGAAATTGGTTGTGTATTCCACAAGCCCCATGGGCATACTAGTCACTGGGAATCTTGATTCAGATTCATCCATCCGATTAGTACCCACTCCTTTGGCCAAATTATAGAGTACATTTGACCTATTTCTAGCTTTCAGCTTACTCATTGCTGAAGCGGATAATTCAAGAAAATCTTCGCCTAATTCTGTATTCAATTTCTCCTTGCAATACTTTGAAAAGGCAACAGACATTGCATGTAGATCATTCTCAGACTCCCTCGTAGCTGCCAACATGTTAATTTGAACACCTAAATAGCTATAACTGTGTTCAGTTTGTACTCCAACATCAACCAGATCAACACCACTACACCCAGTCTGAACTGCCATAGATGTTTTAGAATAGCTGGTTTGCACTCCTACTGACATAGCTGTGGAAACATAGAAAACTTCAGCAGTCTTGGGAGAATCAAATTTCTTTTTAAGCCATTTAACCACCTTATATCGGCATGAAGTATCTATTACAAAAAAAAACTGTAAAGTATAATGCAACATTAGTAATATGTAACATATATATCACTGTACCAGATTGTTAATGTAAAGTGCCAGCATGTTCTTTGATATAGACTGCTGCAGAATTCCAAAATTCCATTCTGTGATGGGCTGGCCACTCCAACTCCTTGCACTGCAGCACATACTGCACAAGAGCTTTTATTTCAGCCATGCTCCAGGCATTATGCTTGGATGTATCTGTGGTACTGTTGAATATCTTTATTAAAACTGTTGCCTAGTTTATTGTTTTATATTACAAACTAAGCTCACCTGTCATCAGCAACCTCAACTGCAATGGATTCACTTCTCACTGGCCTCCTCAGTCTTCTCTTTGCATGCTGTGAAACATGCAGAAATCTCTTAGGCGTTCTCTTGCTCAGTTGAGTTGGTGAGCCTCTGGAGCGCTTCTGAGCCATGATTCGCTGCACAACTAAACTATTGCAGGTTCCAAAACTTTTCAAAACGCACCGTTTTCCACGCCCTCGTTCGGCGTAGTGATGACTCTGACGCGCGACCAACCTCCTCTGGACAGCTTCCAAGAATTTTTATGCTGAAGTAATCATGTGATACTGCATTGTTGGTTTTGTTGGTTGCCTTTTGTTATTGTTGTTTTTCCATTTTTTTTTCAATGGATAGCCCATGTTTCAAGTGGTGTTTTTTCTTTACTTTAACAAATGTAGTATTACTAGTTGTAATGTATTAAATCCACTCTCTCTCTATTGTCTCAGTCCGTGGGTGAACCCTCCACACAGATGACTCTGAACACGTTCCACTTTGCTGGAAGAGGAGAGATGAACGTCACTCTCGGAATTCCACGGCTGAGGTGAGAATTGGTTAGGTAACATGGAATTACTTCATTACATGCTGATAGTAACGGCAAACTAAAATTTCATTCATTCTTTCTGTGAAATGTAATTTTGATCAAGATACATGTTTTAACCCTTTCGTTCCCAATCCCGCTTAAAAGCGGGTGAAGACCGGTTGGCTTCTCCGAATTTTTAAAAATAGTTACTTTATAGCTAGAACGTTCAGATTGCATACACAGGTGCCCAATGCATTGGAGAAGCATCTAAAATAGCTTTCAGCCAGGGCTGCTTCGACAGTACCTCACAGCAGTTGCGTTTATTTCTTCCTCGGCAAAAAAAAAAAACCTCGGTTCTCCGTCGAATTTTAAAAAAAGTTACCTTCTTCACAGCAGCTTCATTTATGGATCCAGTCATCTCCAGAGCTTTGTAGAAGCAGCGAAAAATTGCTTGAGCCCAGTAGCCTTCCATAACACATTGAAACAACCGCTTCTTTGCCGACTAAGACTTTGCGGTTTGACTTACTGTCTTTTTTTTTTTTTATAAAATCGCCAGTTCAACTGGGGGCCTCCCCATTACGTACAGTCTTAGGTAATGCTTATTACATCATAGGAAAAAAGTGAGCGTGTCGTGTGATCCAGGTAACTATGCAAAAAAAATTTTTTTTCGAAGTCAATTTGGAAAGATGGCGTCTACCAGTTACAGTGCTGTGGAAGTTTTATACTTGCTTGATACTGACTCTAGCGACTCAGGATCAAGCGGAGAAGAGGGAGACGACATCTAGGGCTATAGGAGGCCCTGTATCAGGGTTGGGGACCAGACCCGTCAACTCTGACACTGACAATGGAAGTCAAGAAGATGATCGATGTAAGCTTGTCTTTCTCTTGTCTTTCTCTTGAAAACTAGCAAGCTTCTGTTGTGGAAAGGACTTATTTATAGCTATATTGAGATGGAGAAAGCTGTTTAGCTATAATATATATATATTTCATTGAGTTTTGAGATTTGAAAGTGGGTTGTGGTTTGTTGAACAATTTCAAATTTTCAAAAAAATTTAATTTTTTTTACCAGAATGTACTACTAGGACCAGATGTGTATGCAGTCACCGACCCGATTGTGAAGAGGGATTGTGGAGAGGACGCAGATAAGGCAACAGGAGCAGAGTCTTCCATTGACGAAGGAGAAGATGCTGGACCTGGCGAAGTACACTCGGAGCCCCACCCCCCCTCCTTCCCAAACAAAAATCCTGTATGAAACCTCATACAATACATCATAAAGTTGCAATTATATAGGATCATGAATAATTTGTTGTTTGTATTACAAATATCTTTGTTGTTGGTGTTTTTGTGTATATGAAATTGTTTTGTAGTGGAGCTCGACGTCCAATGGCGTATGTTCCTTGTGGACACTCATAGATGTCTCCTACATGATCACAATCAGCACCACACACAACAAACAACATATTTTATTGTTGAACTAATATAATATTGGTATAAAGTACATCAAACAATATTATTTCTATTTTTTTATTATTATTATTGATGGGAAAAGTGGAATTTTTGGGGGAAAAATTTTTTTTTTTTTTAAAGTAATAGTAGAGGGCCTAAATATTATTCAATTTTCTCAATCAAAAAATGAGGGGAATCCCAAACTCTTGGTCTATTTAGTGATATATGGTTGCTATGGGGTTTTCCCAGCCAGCATCGAGTTAAAAAAATAAAACGGTAATGCACTATTCCGCGGTAGAAGATTAGATTTTTCCGCGCGCGTCCAAACAATTTGGGAACGAGAGGGTTAATCCATTACCCAGGTGAAATACTATAATATAAAATTTTTAATATATTTGTAATATACTGAATAAATTCAATTTAGCATTTTACTTTAACAAAACTGACTGGATAGTTAATCTCGACACCAAAACATTTCATACACTTAGTCATGTTATAATATGCTACTATCATGTTTGTTTTGTTAGAGAGATCTTAATGACAGCCAGTCGTTCTATCAAGACTCCAGCCATGGATGTACCCTTGGTGGGTGGACCTTCTGCCAAAGATCATGGAGAAGAGCTCAAGAAAAAGTTCACTAGAGTGACCCTCAAGCAGGTGAGGTGTGGAGTAAATTGGGGGATGAGTGGTGCTTTCAGGGAGTGCTTTGTTTGCATGGTAATATTTGGCGAGCGAGCGTAGCGATTGAGACACTTACAGGGGTAACACAATTGAAAATTGGGGATGTTTGTTTATTTATATATATGTTTGGACGTATGTATGTCATTTTGTACTTTGACCCTCCGTATTTTAGTGTTCGCTCCGCGTTCGACCCCGTCCCAAACTTCACTAAACAGAATCCTCCGGTTTAGCGACCATTACCCGTATCACCTTAGAAATTGAATTGTTTACCACTTTGAATTCTTTTGCGGGTGCAGTTAAAACGCAAAAACTTATGGGAGCTCCATTTCTATTCGAGTTAGTCGCTATTTGTCACAGTTATAAGCCCTACTCAACAGCATTAACTTGTAAATTCATTGTCCACTAGACGAACCACGAAGGTAAGTCTTGCGTAGGTATGTTCAGTTGTGTGAAAGTATTGTGCGTTACAATTACTATACTACTAGTGGTGTGCTTGAGCACAAATGGCGAGCGAGCCCTTAAGGGAGGAGACCCATAGCAACCGTTGGTAAGGCTGTGGGAAGTGTTAAGTGCTATCAACCACGAAAATCTACCACCCTCACCTGGCTCCGCATGCATCTCGCAAGCATAACCACCGCTTGATATATTAGCGCGCAAAGCGGGGCAAAAATCTCGAGAGTCCCTAACCTCAGTAGCCTACTTGTGGGTTAGCTTTGACCAAGTTGTTGTTACAACCAGCTTCAACAGCAAACTATAATCATGCCTTCCAGGAAAAGGAAGAGGGCTATTAGTGCAGTCACAGAAATGAGGAAAATGAAATGTGCTTTGAGAAGAAGTAAGAAATAAGTAAATAAATATAATATTAAAAAATATATACATACATATATATATAATATATATATATATATTGTATAGACATAGGATTGGAGCAAGTCCCAGCAATAGGTGGGGCTTCCACTGATACTCTTGATGATCCTTCCTTTACTGGTCATGATGTCACGCCCTCTCTTCGGCAGGAGTCATCATCAGAAGTGCTCCCTGATTCACCTTCTCAAGATATAGTGTCCACTCCTACTGCTCCACCATGTGAATCACACCCTCTAGCATTTTTTAATCCATCTCAAGTTCTAAATGATCTCACTACCTAGTCACATGATGACCACAATTCTCCTCCTGTCTCTTCTCATCCAGTTGTGAGTTCCACTGAAGTTTCCCCAGCTCCGCAGGAAGCACTTCATGAGTTAGTTGAGAAGCTTTCAGCTATCGCTCAACAGAATGGTTTGGTGTTTGATGTGTCCAGTCTCCCTCAGTTTGTGAATAATTCAGCCATACGACTCCAGACTTCTGGACCAGGGTTGGATTGAGCTATGGAGACTTGGAACTGCTCAAATCTGAATGCAAGGACCGAGAAGAATTTGTACGAATTCTGAAGGATAGAGGAATTAACAGCAAACCCCTCCAGGAGAAGCTGTCTAAGCACTTCAAATACAGCCAAAGAAAATGAGTCCTTTTTTTCCAACCCGGCTCTTTTCAGAGCCACTACCTCACAGAAGGTTTCACCTAAAATGTTCGCACACATAATCAGTGGGCTATTTCTTCAAATCCTTACACTACTAGCTAATTCGCTTACCTGTGCGTTGGTAAGGCAGACGTGCTAGTATCGCCTGAACGGGGTACTGTATAAATCCACTGCAGGACCCCTCCCAGCTTAGTATCGAAATCTAACAAGCTGGGTGCTTCTTCAACAGCACCGTAGGTGATTCTTCAACAGCACCGTAGCCGTAGGTGATTCTTCTCACTAAAAAGCAGCTGAATCGGAGCGCACCTTTGGTGGGCGGGGCGCAAAATGCAACATCCGGTTGGGGGGGGGGCGTTATAGTATTACGCGCACTTCGTTTTGACCCAGCCGCAGTTCGCGGCCGCCTGCAAAGAGGGTGAATTTGCGACAAGTATTTTTGAGCTATAAGGGGTCACGGGATGCAGTCTAAACTTGGAACAGTAATTCGGTGACGTAAGGTGAACAGGCCTACGTTTAGATTTTCTTGATAGTGTGCCAGGAAGCAAAGTTGACCTTAGTGGTCGGATATTTAGAAAAGTAAAGTTGCTATAGCTAAAAACTAAACGTAGGAAGCGGGAACATAATGGGAGGAAGCCGTAGAGTCTTGAATCGGCAGAAAAGCTTGGACGGTTGCGGAGAAACAACACGAAATGTCCGCAGAAGTAAATCGCTCCAACTGGGCTTAGGAAGATGCAAATGGTCTGAATTTTGGTGTGCAGAGAGACCTTATCACCCTAAATAAATTCAGCATGTTAAATAATTGCCACCGTTGCTTGAAGTTTTTTTTTTTCAGCATCAATTTTTAAGGAAAATGCGTGGGCCGGATGGGTCTCCACCCTTAAACTACACTATTGTTAAATTTGATTTTAACAACTAACACTCAAGCTATTAAAATAAAGTCGAGTTTTTAAATTACGTATGAGGTAAAGGGATTTCAATACCATAGTAACCGCTCCCGCAACAGTTTGAATTGAAAAAGAAGCAACAAAATTAAATCACGTTATTTAAAATTTTCT
>WLWD01001654.1_pt1 | contig 27801 bp, 21 predicted proteins | sample 6712731 | NCBI WGS metagenome assembly WLWD01 (sample SAMN12718690, study PRJNA576275) | sponge metagenome | isolation source: marine sponge | host: Mycale hentscheli | place: New Zealand: South Island, Marlborough, Capsize Point | collected 2014-11-01
GGTAGCTGCAATCAGTGGTGGGTGCATGATTTGGAGGTTAGTCACTTTGTGAGAGGTCATTCATTGAATTTAGTGTAATACTCATGTCATACCCAATGAAACTTATAATGAATGAAGAATAGAAATTCTCCAGCCACAAGGAATTGCGCACACAAGCATGAGTAAACATACCACAGTGTAGACAACAAGACTGTATGAATGTTATTCAGAGGAATTCTGGCCTTACCTGTGTCATCCAGTCCAAAAGTTGACCTCATCACTGAGTGGGCCAAGTCAGGATGCAGAAATATACTCAAGTTATTGCTATAAGTGTGGGCGACCATTAGCTACAAAGTTCAAACCACTTGAAAACATACACTAGCTACCTTTGTATGCTATTATTATATATGGCTTATAATTTATATTTTTAATAATTTTAATGAAAATTTACAGCTGCAACAAAAATTACAACTTTGACAATGTGCAAATTGAATGTCCAATTAAAAAAATGGGATACATTATCAACTGTGATATAATTAAAGGTGAAAAATGCAATAGAATGAGTTTTCAAATGTATGTCCAAGTAGTGTTGGCAAAATTCAATCCACAATTCTATTACAAAAACAAAACAATAACATAAATACTACAACAATAACAATATGCTTACTGGAGCTGTTGCTGTATTTTATCTGCCACATAATTACATTCTCCTGTTTGGTACAATACAGTAACAAACTCCTTGAGAGCTGTGTGTCTCGATGAAAAGACTTCACGAATGTTGTCTAAGAGAGTCCTTGCTCTGTCTTCGTCAATCAGGTCTCTACGCTGACAAAGTTGTTTGTAGGTATATTGAGATATGAGTCCAATACTGTAGCAGTGATCAGCTACTGTCATAACACAAGGCGTCACTGAGTGGACCAAGTCAGGATACACTCTCAGAAATATACTCAAGTCATTGCCACCTAATAATAAAGCATTTTCAATAATACTAGCTAAATACAAATAACAACTTGACTTACTTTCAGAGATTTCTACTGCAGCATCTTTCTTTTCATATTTCTAATACAAAATAAATGAGAGTTAGTAAATACAAGTCAGAATACATAGTCTATTTCTACATACCTGTCCAAACCAAATGAGGTGTCTATTGGTGAGTACAACTGCTTGTGGGTTGTCTGGATTGAAGAGACATTTCATGACTTTGGAGACAGAGTGCGCTCCATCAACGACCCCGAGATGATTCCCTCCTTCATGTGAACGACAGTCAAAGGCAAACTGGTAGTCCATGGAGTTGTTGTAGTTCATTCTAGAACTGGCCTTCTTTAGAGTGTCCTCTATTTCTTGTTTTAGAGCAGTACATTCATGATGAATGGAGTCTTGGAATGTAGGATCGCATGAAACTACAACTTCAAAATATGTAGATCGAGATACAAATGTTACACGAATTAAATTGGATCCGTACAAAAAGGTCACCATGTTTTTCTTGACACCTTCTCTGATAAAAGTGAAGGACTTGTTAGATACAAGACAAGCCATAGAAGCAGAAAAGAGTCCCATAGGAGTAAACCCACTACTGAAGTACATCAAGAGAGGCTCCACCAAACATGACTTACATGATTCTTTGTGGAATAGGTCAAGTTCTTTTGCACTCGTGTTTTCTAACACGCAAGGTATGATGTACTCTTTCTCCTCTTCTAAGACAGACTTAGAATATTCAACTGACACAATCTCAGCTATAATGTGAAGATATGCAAGCAAAGCTACCAGCTGCTCAGGTGGAATGATACATCCTGAAATTTTAGATGTAGCCAATTTCAAATCTTTCATAGTGAATCGACCTGTCTTCCTGAATCTCTCGGATGTGGCCTGACCTACACTATCAAAGCTCATGGCTTTGAGAATGACACCAGTGATACTGTCATACACTACCTGGATGTCTATGATGACCACGTCTTCCAAACCAGGCACACTGGGGAAGTACATCAGAACACCGGCATGGTGGTGAAGAAACCACAGAGCTACTTTAGTCTCATAGGGTGTCATATTGAATGCATTGGACAAGGCCAAGCAGGTCTCCATGCTGGCTGTCTTCACCTCTCTCATGCGAAGACACAAGCTGAACAGAAGCCACACAGCTGGAATCTTCAGCTTCTTAAAGTGTTTCTCCATGGCATTCTCCAGTAGCTGGTGCAAGTGATGGATTTCTTCTACTCCGCCTTTCATGTTGTCCAAAGAAACGACAAGCTTGTCTTGTGAGCAGAACTGCAATATGTCCTTTCTATAGAAGTCTGTGTTTCGAATCACCTTTTGAAGCTGTGAGTCGACTGTAGCGATGTCTTCCTCAGAAACCTGATCTTTGTGAGTACCCACTATATACACTACTGACTTGGAGGACTCGAGTATCTCACCAATGATGGGCGAGTTGTCTGCTCCTGGTAGAGGTTGAAGATGGGAGGAGGAACTGAAACAAGATACACTGGCCAGAGTACGCAAAAGCATCTCTTGCAGAGTAAACTCAGAGTTCTTTGGTGCAGTTGTCTCTCCTGAAGCTCTCTGATAAAAGACTCGATACTCCTCGTCTAACTTGAACTTGTAGCTAAAGAACAGCAAGTAGAGGCCAGGTCCTATGGTGAGTGCTGGTAGCATGTCCATCAGCTCAGGCTGCCCTCCAGTGTCCTCCATTCTCAAGAAAGCTTTGAAAGAATGCTTCACAATTTCTGCAAACTGTGGTTGCCTTGAAACTCTCTCGTATATGGCAGCAATTTCAGAATAATCTTGTGATGTTACCACCTCATCGGCTAGTTGGACATGTGTTGGAGAGAGAGGTGAGGATATCTTTTGTCTCTTCATTGGTGGTTTTTCCACAAGGTGAGACTGCTCTGTACTGCTAGCCTGACTGACCTCTGCCATCGTTGCAATATCTCCACGGGGACGAGCTGCAGCCTCAGAAGTGAATTTAGTCTCCAGACCTTTTCTAAGACTATGAAGGAGTAGAGATGCTTCCTCAGTGAGATTCTGTACAATGGTCCAGTTTGTTCCCTTACCTGGTGTGGTTGCATCAGACGTGCCTTGGACTAGCATATTAGAACAACACTCCACTGTGCCTGTGCTGCCATGAATCTGTTCCTCTTCTTTGGCTGACATAAGATCTATGATCTCTTTCGTAACACGACGGCGAGTTGTAGTCTTGCCTTGTCGTGGTGGACCAAGAAACATAAGATTTAAAGACAGAAGCTCCAGAACCTCCTTGGAAACAATGAAGTGTTTGTATGCTTCTTCATACTTGTAGTCATCTATCACATAAAATAAAAAATAAGTCCATTTTTTAGAGAACTGATATAAATAGAACTACTTCAATGAACACAAAACTTGGTACAGATACTGGGATTTTTTGCTCAAATGAAGTGGTTTCCCAAAAAAGTCCCCTTTCTTAAACTATGTAACTCTCCTATTGCATATGCACTAATGACTCTTGACACAACTTTTATTATTCACACTGGTAATAGCTCACACACTCCTGTGCTTTGGTGCCCTTTATAGTGACTTCTAGCTAATGAAGCAATACTTGATTGTTGCTCCTAAAGCTGTGAGTTTACAGTAGTCCTATAATTACAAGTGATATAGTTGCACAGGTTTTAATCTGCAATAACCCACACACTCCCTATGCTTCTACCCTCAGCTGGCTCCAGCACTAGGAGTGTGGGCAGCTGGTTTTATAGCCTGGAGCTAAGCCAGTAGAAGCAGCTGCCAGTGCACCAGCTGCAATTTAGCTCAGACATTCTCAGCTAATAATTACATATCATACTTTCTTCTAGAGAGAAGCTGCTATTTGCATACACTAACCTGACAGAGTTACTTTATACACTCCATCTTTAATAGCAACCAGTAACTGTCCAGTAGACAAGACTGCAGTAGCTATATATCCATTATCCTTCTGACCTGGTCTATCTCCCTCACTAGTAGTTTCAATCCACTTCTCTGTCTTGTTGGAATAAATTCTAACCTTATAATATCCATCCATGCTGATTAGATTCGATAAGGAAGATGCGATAGCTGAGGTGCGAGTAGATGTGGCTACTGTCCTCCATATTGTTAGTGGAGTTGTCCTGCCATTACTAGCAGATGATATGAGAGACTCTAAAGTGCATATAAATATAATCTCTCTCTTGAAAGCTCCTCCTGTGAAGTAGAAGTTGCCTTCATGGAATGTTGATCGCATGTTCCAGCATGAAGAAGGAAGTGAGTCTGCAGTCGTCCAATGATCGTTGAGTAGAACTTCCACTACATCCAAGTACTCGCCATGTGAGTCACACCCACCAGCCACGACCAGGACCTCTGCTGATCCTCCACTAACTGATGATGTCCAGAAGCGATGAGTAGGCATGGCACGTAGCGATGGCTTCCAGTCTAGACCAGTAGTACTAGTCAACAGAGAGTTAGTGGGTTCCCAAGTGGAGGAACGACGTCCACCAACCAATACAAACTTAGACTGGTAGGTAGTTAGGGTCGAGCCTATATATGGTGCACGAGTAGTAGTCCATGAGTGAAGGTCAGTAGAGATGTGAAGTCTGCCATAACTATCCAGTATTATGACTGTATCCTGTAGTACTGCACATTGGTCAGGCTCGACAAACTCACTCCAGGTATGGCAGTGTTCCCAGTGAAGTGAGGCTTGAGGATGGAGATCTCTCTAAATGCAAATAAATAAAAATATATATTTAAATTACAAGTAAACAAACAAACAAAAAGCATTAATTATTTATGCATATAAACACACAGACTTCATGTTTGATAAACAAATACATATTAAAAACAAACACACAAACACATTGATTCCTATATAAGCAATGAATATGCCATATAAATATAAACTTTGTAAACTGTAGATAAACACATATAGAGAAATGGACATGCATACTAACAATACTAACTCTATAACATACAAACACACAAACATACACTTTCTTACAATGCTTAGATACATAAACATAATGTGATATTAAAAATAACAGAGTTAGCAACATTACTGAAATAGAAAAAATAAACACACAAACATACAATAAAGAAAAGTATCTTTTTTTACATAAACATAGCGTAAAATAATATAGTTAGCAACATTACTTTAAAAACACACACAAACATACAATAAAAAGAAGTGTCTTTTTTTTTCGTGTATTTTAGCCCAGAAAAAAGTTTTGAATTAAATTTAACATAACAACCGGTGAGTGCAAAAATAAAAAAGAGTACAGATAAAAACAGTGCAAGTCAACTTTAGAGAATGTTATTACATCGTTAGAGAGTATGTTATCACATCGTCAGAGACTATGTTATCACATCGTCAGAGACTACCATATTACATCGTCAGAGACTGCGATATCACATCGTCAGAGAGTATGTTATCACATCATCAGAGAGTATGTTATCACATCATCAGAGAGTATGTTATCACAATGTCAGAAAGTATGTTATCACAATGTAAGAGAATATGTTATCACATCGTCAGAGAGTATGTTATCAGATTGTCAGAGAGTATGTTATCACATCGTCAGAGAGTATGTTATCACATCGTCAGAGAGTATGTTATCACATCGTCAGAGAGTATGTTATCACAATGTAAAAGAATATGTTATCACATCGTCAGAGAGTATGTTATCACATTGTCAGAGACTATGGTATCACATTGTCAGAGAGTATGTTATCACATTGTCAGAGAGTATGTTATCACATTGTCAGAGAGCATGTTATCACAATGTAAGAGAATATGTTATCACATTGTCAGAGAGTATGTTATCACATTGTCAGAGACTTATGGTATCACGTCCTAACTACTGATGTTTCGTAGATGTTAGGACCATGGCTGGATTAGATAATTTTAAAAATTAGAGGAACTACTGTCTGGCAAAGAGCCTACTAAGTGGGAACCTGGTTAGAGTGGTGTGTTTGTCAGAAATTAAGTCTGTCTGCTTAGTCAAAAATAAAGCAAGATTTTTGTACGAGCTGGTTTGTGCGTCATCCAAAAGCACTGAATTGGGAGTATAAGGCTTTAGCTTGCTGATATAGCTGTGGAAGATTTTCTAGCTTTTAGCAGTAAATTGAAAGAAAAGTTTGACAAATTTGATTAGTGTTCTATGTAAGCAGTATTGAAACTAAGCCAAAGCAGTATTAAAACTAAGTCAAAACAGTAACAGAATGTTGAAGAAAAAGCTGCTTACTCTCATTCTATGACTGTTTGGAATTTGCTTAGGATAGTCACTGTGCTACATGTGTCTAAAAATTGCCAACACATAAGCATACACTAAATACAAACATACAACATTAAAATACACAAGCATACAATTTTTATAAACACTGTAAGAAACTGTAAATAACAAGCACAGCAATATAAATACACAACTTACTGTATTTCAGGAACAAACTAGACTTCAAATAGCAAAAGTAAAATAGACAATTACAAACTATAGCAAAATACGAGGGAAAGCAATGTATGAGAGTCCTCTCATAAAAATGCACCAGCAAATAAAAAAAAGAGAGGGAAACTCATGTCTGAGCATGCTCATAAAGGCATCAACCAGCATCTGGAAAAAAAGGGGGGAAAGTTAAGTCTGAGCATGCTCATAAAAGGCACCAGCATCTGAAAAAAAGAGGGAAAGTCATGTCTGAGCACGCTCATAAAGGCACCAGTATCTGGAAAAAAAAAAGAGAGAGAGAACTCATGGCTGGGCATGCTCATAAGAGAGGCACCAGAGACTGGAAAGTAAAGAGAGATTTAAAATATGCAAAAAACATGTCCACTATTGCAAATAATAATAATAATAATAATAACAAAAACAAAACGTAATTCTCAAATATTTTTCTAATTGGATTTATTGAAATGTAGTTTTTGCCCACACCTTAGTTTTGACTTAAATCACTTGCCCTCACTGTGGCACAAAGCTAGAAAATCATTTTAAGGAGCTATCACAAGCAATGCTTGCACAAGTGACTTAATTGAGCCCTTAACTACAAAAAACAAAACAAACAACAACTTATAAAACCCACTTGTGGTTTAGTTGACTTATTTTGAACTTGTCTACAGTTTACTGATTGAGGTCTGTTGTCCTGACCTACACTTGGATGCAGTTGGGAAAGAGTTCTACTCTGATACTATTACTCTGATACTATCAAGGTTGGTGGCAAGCTCACTCTTACAATACAAGTAACAAAATAGTACAATTGAAAGAAGCTTCAATTCTGCAAATGTCTAAATATGGCTGCACAAAAGAATCATCAAACAAGGATGTACGTTTGTCAATGTTTACAAAAAGAACAGATGGTGTGTGTGCGTGTTCCAATTAGAGCTAATGAATTGTACAAAAAAACACCAGTGGACTGAGGAGTAAGGAAGACAAATTGAGTTGGTGTGGCCATTATAGCCACACCCACCTGACCACACCCACTCATTCATTCAATTAAGTGAATTGGATTGATAAAAAAGACAAAGTAGCTTTTTTTGTCAAATGAATCAAACACTTTTAGTCTATGCTGCTTATTTGTACTGGTATCTAACATAGCTCCTCTCACTTTGTAAAAGTTATCTACATCCCTGATTAGATATGCAAACACTGGATCTAGTAATTAGATAAATAGACACTGGATCTAATAATGAATTCAGCAACTACATAAATAATGGATCTAATAAATTAGCAAACACTGAATCTTGCAATCAGACAATAAGCAAACACTGACCTGGTAGACAAAACTGGTTTTAGAATTTGGTAACTAGCCAATACTGCTAGAAAACCCAACTCAGTAGCTCACCTCCTTAGGAAGTTGAGGCTGACCTTCCGCCATGCATAATCTTTTCCTGCCGCCGTCTTCAAGAATGGAGGCCTCCCTACGCTACTTAGATTCCTACCCGGACTGGACCCCACCCAAAATACTGTATTTTACTGGATTCGCCCACCTTTTAGTACTCGCTGCTTGCTGTGCTGCAGGTAGCTAATTAGGAAAGGATCGTGTTGCTGCTGGTGTGCGTGTGCACCCGGTTCAGGAACTTTTTGAGCAGCCCACTGCTAAAATTTAAGGAACTTTCGTGTCGGTTTCGGCTTAAAAAGTTCCAATTTTTGTGGGTGTGTCACACGTAAAGTGGGTGTGGCCATGGCCACGGCTTACCTAATGACAACTACATCCGTTTTCTTTCTAGAAGCCATATGTATGTGTAGTGGAATAATACGTCATGGATGAGGAATGCCGCAATGAATCCTGTTTAACTGTACCACCTACTGAGAAAGGAAGGAATCCTATTAGACACAGCGCAGAACAGATTAACAGGCTGAAATACTACTATGAAATGGGAATGAAAGGGTGCTCAAGAAAAGACTCAATACTGTTAGAGAAAGCTGCACTTGAAACTGGCCTTTCAGTAGAACAAGTCAAAGTAAGATGATCTTAAAATAATCAGACAAATTTTATCAAAATTGATGCATTATTTTAGCGGTGGGTGAAGAAAAAAAATTATGTCCGAAGCCATGCACTGTCAGAGGAGCCGGTGCTACCACCACTGAAGAAACCAAAGCTTTCTGCATGGCAGATATTTCAGAAAGAATTTGGGCATTCTGAAGGTATATTTTTATGTTGGGATGTGATTAAGCTTTAGCAGCAAACTGGGGCATTCACGTAGCTATCTAATAATGGTCATGAAAGCTACTAATAGCATGCAAGATTTAAAAAAAAAACTTTACTGGGATTTCCTGGTAATGTTTGCTATAATGTATTTAGTTCTGAGTAAGCCACCACTACAGCTAAATCCAAAATGAATACGCAGCTTATTTATATTCTTTTCTTTGTACTTAAAGTCCGTAAAAAAATTCAACAATACGGAGTAATTTTAATTTGAAGCTAACCCAGAGCATTTGTGCAATGAGAGGGATTGTTGCTTTATGTCAAATTAAAAAAGTATTTGCCTCCTCCTAGAAATCTTTTAGTACGACTATGCTGACTATAGTCTGGCGTAGCCAACCCTTTTCCTTTTGTTATTGGGGGCGTGGGGAAGGAAAGGGTCTGGCAACATGGCCATACCAAATTTGTTCTGCTGCATACATTGCGGCGGTCAATTACCATTAGCAAATTACTGGGAATGGCCCTCCTCAACCACATATAAAAGTTCCTATACTGTCGACCACCTTTTCAGAGCTAGGTTTAGCAAGTATGGCTATTTTCTGTCTAACTTCCTGTACGTGTCGGCCACTCTTTCGCAGCTAGGTTTAGCAAGCATGGTGGAAAAGGAGACACTCAAAGCAGATTGTAGTCTGTTGGAACGTGTCACTAGAGGTGTGATCACCTCCACCAGCAACGCTGTGATAGCATAGTAATCTGTCAGCAAAAGCTACAGAAACTTAAAAAAAAAAAAAAAGAGTCGGAAAGTCGATCTGCATCTATTGCGGTAGAAATTCAGATGTCAAAGTGGGGAGGGGGGCAGGGCACTTACCACTTCCACATTCCTCTAGAACAAATTTAGTACGGCCATGTCCCCAGACACTTTCCTTCCCCACGTCCCCAATAATAGAAGTATAGGGTCGGCTATGCCAGGCTATGTTGACTATGCATCATGAAGTCATGATACCAACTATGAGGGTCTTTGAATGTGTTATATTTTACTTTCATTGCCCCTCCTAAATCTAGGAAAGTTGTTTTGTCCCTTTTCTGTGTACAGCCCAGCTATGGCATTTCCCTAAGGCAGAGTAGGTAACATTAAAAGGTACGTACCTTTCTGGGGTGAATTTTTTCAGGCAGATTATATGTGACCGTCTATGGGAAAACCGGGCACAACGCGGCGTGCGTAATGTCGAGAAAAGATCGATCGATTTCTTAAAAATGTATTGTATATCCATTTCCAATAGACTAGTTTTTGATAAAAAGAGAAACACTGGATTAGGATTATGCCCTCACCCCCTTCACAAATATAGCTGAATTTAAGCATACTAATAAGCAGAAAGAAGAAAAACAGCAACCATAATTTCTTTAGTAATGGTGAACAAAGAGGACAGCTTCCCCCCCTCCCCCCCCATCCCCCCAGCTCATACACATGTTTTGATGTGAATTAAGTTAATCCATGTGTAAATTGCATCATGTGTGCATATCTACACATATATAGCCAGTCCCTCTGCCCTCCTCCTCAAGCCATATACCAGTTCAAACCAAAATTCCTGAAGCCTGCCTACAATCTGTTTGTTCTTATTTCGTGCTTGATTAATTGTTCAGCTGCAAGGGTTACTGTACATTGGCCATCTGTCATTGCATTGTAATATATCAGATATACAGTCATCCCTAGTATTGTTTGTCTGTCACAAGATGTCCCTTTTTGGGATACTTTATATACCAATTCATGGTGTACAATAATCCTTGTTTGAGGCTGTGAAGGCCTTAACATTGCATCACATGATCAACGTGTGCGGGGCGCTTGTATTTCTGTATGACTCTCCTCCACTTGGCATATTCACAAAGTAATCAGAGGCAGCATCACTAGTCCCACCAGTCCGACTTGAGCCAGACCATGTTTGTGTAGTTTTAATTGGTGAAGTACGCCCTGGGCTTGAACAGCTAATTAAAGTGGGCATGCCTAACAGAAACTTGCGGAGATCACTCGTGTCTCTCGTGGTCATCTCGTAGTAGAATTTCGGTTCATGCAATTTTGTCCACTTCCAGCCACTACAATATCAGACGAGCTCTGGCCTTTGCTTGTTATTATGAACTACCGACTGTGTTCTCTGAAATTTATGATTAAGTGCTTTGAAGTTCAAGCATTTGATTTCAATTGGGCTCTTTGAAGTGACCTTGCTTCCATGGTCCCTGCAGAAATTAACAAAATTATTGATATCTTATATTGTGCTAGTTCTTAGTATGTAGTATTTATTATTCAATACACCCTGCTTTACACTTGATCATTGACACACCTACATCCTGTGTTAGGTCACACCTACATCCGGTGTTAGGTCACACCTACATCCTGTGTTAGGTCACACCTACATCCTGTGTTAGGTCACACCTACATCCTGTGTTAGGTCACATCTACTTCCTGGCCTAACAAAAAAAATTTAAATCCAAGTCGGCCCTAGTAATAGCTAATTATATTGTAACGATTGTTTTATACAGCTAGTAGCCCAGAGCATTTTTTTTTTTTATTTGTGATCTAATTTGCTTGTTCTTGGCTGTGTCTGTTGGCTATTGTTCTTTATTTAGAATCAGTATGATGACTGTAATGCAGTAGCGACTAGTCATTATTTGCTTGCCATTGTAATGCTTCTTTTACTAGTACACTCAGTATCCAGTAGCTATAACATGCTCATAGTAAATACAGAGTTTGGTTATGAAGTACATGTGTACCTCTGCATGCCTAGCAGTCAAACATCTTATCTAGTTGCTATTGTTGATTTCTTCTGTATAGTCAAATCATATGTTTACCTATACAGAAGGCAAAAATGCCAGAAAGAATGGAGCTGCAGCACTAACTATGGCAGCTAGTGTGAGATATGAGGCTCTTGATGTGGAAGAAAAGACCGGACTAAATGCTGTTGCATCAGAACTGGTGGAGGAACAAAGCATGACAGTAGCTCAAAGAATAAAAGAAGGCACGAAAATTTTTAGAATGATACAGAAGAAGGTATTCAATACTTTTCTGTGTATTTAAATGCAATTGTAAATTTAATAACTGGCGGGAAATAGGTTGACCATTTCTATTTGTATCTACTTCTGATAGTAAGCACTGGCGGTACAAACTATTCACACTAATTGTGTTATCACCAGCAATTACCAAACCTACTTGCTTATGTGACCAAACTAGTTGTTAATGAGTGGTGCTTTTTCTTTTGCGTGTATGTAGATGGAACAGCTGCAGAATATTGGGTACAGAGCATTTGCCTATGGTTTCCTTGCGGATGACATACAGACAGCATATACCACTACATGTACAAAATGTACAGAACCTCAAGTGGTTGATGTCATGCGATCATTGGTACTTGTAGGTAAGTTACATGTAGGTAGTATGTGTGGTCTTTCAGAGTCTGCTATATTTTTTGGCAGTTGACAAATAAACAAAAGTTCAGGTGTTTTAGGTCTTCCCAGGGCCTTGCCTGATTTTTAACCCTTTCGACGCCAACTTTCTTCAGCACTTCGGGCGTCTTTTAGAATTCAATTTGATTTTTAAACCGCAAAGCAACCGCAAAAGTCCACAAACAAACAGCCAGGCATATAAAGTAGGTAGCTATAGCCTTGTAATGAGTAACAAACAAAATAAGCTTCTAAAAGCCTGAAAAAGAACTGGAACCAACCCGTCTTACAGCAGGTTTCGAGGATCGAGTCTTCGAGGAAGGAGCTTAATCGATTGCTCTCGATGTCCGGTAGGAAAAAATGTATCCATAATTCTTCAAAAATGCTGAGGGACTCTCTATAGGCTTCATACTTTCTATTTTGAGTGTTTGATGTCCGTAGGCAACAAAAAAATTGAGTGCTAGGCGTTCTGAAAATTCTCGGTCAAAAAATTTCTCAATCTCCGTTTTCAGACATTAAAAAAATACTTAACCTACCCGTACGGGTTCAATATTGTTTTTAAGGAAAGTACAACGTCCACTTTATGTATAAAAAAAAAAGATAGCTTAATCTAAAATAAATTTTGTATTTTTATTTGGAGAACGCGGACCTGTTCTCGCCAGCATATATGCGGTTACGGCATCGAAAGGGTTAAAGCTGGAAGGTCATTACAGAATGGTCTACAGGTTTATTACTGTACTCCATTTGTTTGCTTAAACGAAAACCTTACCAACTAGTCACATGGGTGAAAAAAGAAATGGGTCGCACATATGCAAAAAAAAGAGAATATTGTGGAATCTCTCTTGTGTTACCCTGTGACTCACTTGCTAACTTTGCTATGCCCGCTAGTTGACAACTTTCTTGAGAAGGCGGGTATATGGCCTATGGATAGTCTAAAAGGTAAAGGGATACAGTATTAAATGAGGTTTACGTGAGGTGATTAGAGTGAGTGGCAGAGTATGAGGAATGGTTTGGTGACTCTGCCTGCTACATGTTATTTTTTAAATTTAACTTACTTTAGTAGCCAGAATAAAGTGGATATTATTGACATTATTTTGCTATCATAGAGAATGTGTTTGGAGGATCTCTCTGGCTACCATGTACTACATCTCTCTCAACAGCTTCCTCTAATATTCACGGTAAATGAAAAATTGTCTGTTAATCGTCATAAATATATAAAACATTTCCTACTAGACCTAAATTGTACATAATAATACACATGTAATACAAGATATTATAAACACTGAGTAGAGTATTCTTATTTCATTAAATGTAAGTTTTGTGGGTTATGACTGGATGAAGAGTGAATGTAGAACACGTGATTGTTGGCGTGAAATATAGAGAGGCTTTGGTTGTTGCAACTCTTGAGTACTTAGATTTGCTCGACCAAAGTAACCGTAGATATTAATGTACTGTCATTGAGGAAACAAATCTGTCACTACTAGATTGCCACACACTGCCACTAAAGACTCATTGATTAAATTTCTATGTACTTCCAGAAAAAAAAAATATTTGGTGGACATTTTTATATTTGCAGTAAATTGTTTTGCTGGACTATTGTATATAATTGCGATTTAATTGTTGTGTGTATACAGAAGATAACCAAGCACATCCAACACATAGTAGTCCTGTCTCAACTGTAACAATTTCCTCCGCATCATCATTTTCAACAACATTTAATTCTACAACATCTGCACACTCATCCAGTCTCCAATCCACGCCACGTACATCCAGTCTCCAATCCACGCCACGTACATCCAGTCTCCAATCCACACCACGTACATCCAGTCTCCAATCCACACCACGTACATCCAGTCTCCAATCCAACCACGTACATCCAGTCTCCAATCCACGCCACGTACATCCAGTCTCCAATCCACGCCACGTACATCCAGTCTCCAATCCACGCCACGTACATCCAGTCTCCAATCCACGCCACGTACATCCAGTCTCCAATCCACGCCACGTACATCCAGTCTCCAATCCACGTACATCCAGTCTCCAATCCACGTACATCCGTCTCCAGTCTCCAATCCACGCCACGTACATCCAGTCTCCAATCCACGCCACGTCCACATCCAGTCTCCAATCCACGCCACGTACATCCAGTCTCCAATCCACACCGTACATCCAGTCTCCAATCCACACACACCACGTACATCCAGTCTCCAATCCACGCCACGTACATCCAGTCTCCAATCCACACCACGTACATCCAGTCTCCAATCCAAGCCACGTACATCCAGTCTCCAATCCACGCCACGTACATCCAGTCTCCAATCCACGCCACGTACATCCAGTCTCCAATCCACGCCACGTACATCCAGTCTCCAATCCACACCACGTACATCCAGTCTCCAATCTACGTACATCCAGTCTCCAATCCACGCCACGTACATCCAGTCTCCAATCCACGCCACGTACATCCAGTCTCCAATCCACGCCACGTACATCCAGTCTCCAATCCACGCCACATACATCCAGTCTGCAATCCACACCACGTACATCCAGTCTCCAATCCACGCCACGTACATCCAGTCTCCAATCCACACCACGTACATCCAGTCTCCAATCCAAGCCACGTACATCCAGTCTCCAGTCCACGCCATGTACATCCAGTCTCCAATCCACACCACGTACACCCAGTCTCCAATCCACGACATGTACATCCAGTCAATCCACGCCACGTACATCCAGTCTCTAATCCACGACAGGTACATCCAGTCTCCAATCCAAGCCACGTACATCCAATCTCCAGTCCACGCCATGTACATCCAGTCAATCCACGCCACATACATCCAGTCTCCAATCCACGACAGGTACATCCAATCCACAATTTGCTGCGCATGCATCACCAATGGTAAAACCAATCTCTTGTTTGCTTCAGACTGCATCCCAGATACTCTTGCGAATGCCATCCCAAAATGTTCGTACTACTCTTTTACCAACCCCTTGCACAACTACTGTGGCTCCAACTCCATCTAAATCAGTTGTTGAAGTGTCGGACAGCCCGGTTAAGTCTAGTCCTGAAATGTGGCGACCCTCCCTACTATTATATCATTGTGACAGGAGAATTTTGGAATCAAAAACAGATTGGCTCGATGATCGCATTATACAGGCAGCCCAGATGCTTTTACAGAGGCAGTCCGAAGATATTTATGGTTGGAACCATCCGTTGTGTTCACAGCGAAATGCTCTCTTTCCTCCGATTCCAAGGAATTCCAAGTTTATTCAACTAATGAATATTAATGGAAACCATTGGATTTGTGTTTCCAAAGTGGCACAGTCAGACACGTTACGTAATTGTGCGCGAGTTTATGATAGTACATTAGAAACTATTAATGCGGAGACAAAAAAAGCAATATGCTCTTTACTGAAACCCAAAGAAGATGTGTTTCACTTCGACCTAGCAGATGTTCAACAGCAGTCTAACTCATCGGATTGTGGATTGTTTGCTGTGGCTTTTGCAACAGAACTTGTTTACGGAGGAAGTCCCTGTAGTTGTATTTTTGATGTCGCAGTTTTGAGATCTCACTTGTTGGAGTGTTTGGAGAAGGGATTTTTAACTTCTTTCCCATCCAAGGCAAAAAGAGTGGGCTTTGGCAAAATAGTTAAGTGGTCATCCAGAGATGCAATTAATTGCACATGTAGGATGGTTGAAGATTCATTACGGCCAATGATTCAATGTAGAAGCTGCAAGAAGTTGTTCCATTTTGACTGTGCCAATATTGTTTCTTGTGACTCTGTCGACAGAGCTAATTGGAAGTGTGACATATGCAAGCATGTTTTTCTTCATGAACATTGATATTATAATATCTCACAATTAACTTTATCATGCATCTCAATCTCTTCCTCTCACCTCAAAAACACCACATTTTCTCTTTGAAAAACAATGCTCCACTGTTATTCAAATTAATTCATAATGAAATTATATTGATGAAAGGGGCGAGTGTATTAGAGGAACTAAAGGCTCTATGCATTGACAGAATACACTCGTGAATGATTACTAGAACAGTGCGACTAGTACAGATATTTGAGTTATGCAGCCTTTATTGTGTTTGATGTGCATATGAAAATATCTGCATACACCACAATGATAGTTGCTAATTAATGTACTTACCACATTATCAACTTAGTAATGAGCCGATACAATATTCTTTGTTGATTTTTAGGTGTTCAAATCAACAGGTTGATATTATTTCGTCTTCAAGTGTTTACTTTCACATCATTAACATTATTTATGGTATAAAACTTGTAGCAGACTGCCAAAAGTTGCTTCTAATGAAGGGAGGGGGGGGGGGGTATATGGAGAAGTACTACTGTGTACACACAAGCTGCTCTATAGCTTAATTCAGAGGGAGTGTCTTCAATTGTAAATAATTACAAATGCCAAAAACATTTATTATTCCAATCCATAATGATTTGTGATACATAACTCATATTATACTGCATATTAATTTGATGAAGGAGAATATGAGTATCTTCTGTTGATTTAGTATTTAACACTGAGTGCTGCAACCACAAGCATTAATATAGTCAATCAGACTAATGATATTATGCAGTATCCAAATGAATAATAAATTTTTGTTGCGTACTGCTCATGTGTGAATACCATAGTAATGAGTCTCTTGTGCAATAAACACTGGTATAACCTTGGGGGGAGGGGGACTTAATATCCCAACGTGACACGAGAAAATATTGCCTTAATTAAGCCACGCCCTGTTTACTGTAATGCATTTCCTATGTGGCAACAAGTGTTAAGCCAATGTTCAGTGCATAAATCATTAAGTTCAGTGAGTGTATTTATTTTACACCTGAAGACAAAACTAGATATTCTTCAAATCAGTTTGTTACCCCATGCTAGACCACAATGTCCTCTTATATATTCAGTATTATGCACAATACAATATTCAATAGTGATTTGCCAAACTGATGAGAGAAAACAACAACAAAATAACAACACGTGTAAAATGTTTCATCACTCAATACAAAATTCATTGTCAGAATTTTCCTCCTCATTGAATGAATCATTTTCCTCATCAAAGGAGGCATTATGGAAGTCACCTGAAGCTATCTTGTCTTGAACAGAACGACTTTGATCCAGCAATTTCTCTACTGTATTCAAATACGAGTAGAGCAGTGAGATACTTCCTTTCGCATATTGGTCAGAACTATTCATCAATAATTCGATTGTACGTGTAATACAAGTCTTTTTATGTTTGTAATATTCTACACAATTTTGGGCATCTTTTCTTAAAAGATCTATAGATTTCTTCATTGCTCCGGCAAAGCATTAAAAACGCATTAATAGCACATAGTTCCTCTTCATTTAAGGACTGTCCAGTGCAACTGAAAGACTTCAAATGCGCTCTAACATAAATTGGGTCCAGTGCCTCGACCAAAGACATCTCTCCCGTACCATCAAGTATTGAACAGGCATTTACTTCTCCTAGCAGTGTCTTAATCTGCCGAGTTTCTTTGGATACTTGAGCACAAAGTCTTTTTGCTATCTTCTGCCCATCTATAGCAATACAAGCAACTTATGAATACACATGCCATCTATTCAAAATAGCAACTACTTGCCAGCGTATTTCTTTTTGAGCTGAAGTAAAAACATCCGTCTCTGACCAGCATTCCAAATATCAACGAGCAACTGTTCTCTTCTATTCAACATGATGAAATATTCACATTCTTTGTATTGCTTGTCAGTTGGAAGCCATCGCTGCGGTACGGAATGTTCTTTTTCTAGCTCCAACAGAGAACGATTTAATCTAGATAGAAAGATTGTGAACATAAATTATGAGAATGCACAACACATTCACTTGCACATACGTTAAGAGAAGTTCAGCATAGGAGGATGACTCTGTATCACCAGATGTCAATTGAGCTCTGCAATAATTTATACTGTTTAACACATTGGCACAGACATAAAAAAAAATACCTTGTCGAGTAGTACAAATGAAGTGTCTGAAAATAAATTCCATGCCAAATAGGTGGCTCTAAATAGAAACATACATAATGAATGTTCCCATGTGTATAGTTCAAGAATGGTGCACTGTATTGTTCAATCAAGAAAGATATTATTTGCAAGTGAGAAAAGTGAGCAAAGCACTCTTGGGTCCAGCGTAGACATACATGTTTCAATATGGTTATAGCTAGTAGTACCATACGTGTACACAAATGGGCGGAATATAAATGACTCATCACAACTTTATAAAAATTGCTCAAAATGTTTATAAGCATAAACTCCTGTGCTAATATTCTTTCAAATAGCTTTGCTAAGAATATGTGATCAGATAATACCAAGCTCTTAATTGCTTCTCTTGTATAAATTGGGTTTATGGTCAATGGGCAAGTGAAACGAGCTCCATAGTTTTGGTGTGTGCAAAAAAGAAACCATGGTTATTCGGCTAAATATTTCATGGCTATGTATATGGAACTGAGAGCCATTTCTATTTAACATTAACACTGCAGTTTTCTCAATTACAATCTAATGCATACTTACTAATCACTTAATTGTGTTTCAAATGGAAGGTCACAGTGATTACTGTATGGCAATCAGTCATATCTCTGTCAAAGTGTGACAGCCTCCAAAGCAGTTAATCCATTTAAATATTAACAATGCTGTGGGCGGAGGAATGAGAAGTGAGACAGAGAAGATGACAGACAAGAGAAAGACAGAGAAAGAGATGAAGACAGAGAGAAGATAGAAGAGAAAGCATGGAGATTGAGAACATTTGTGTGTGTGTCATACAAGGACATTTATGTGTGTATTATAAGCATTGTGTAGGTATTTCTGTATTTTGTTATTTTAGTGTAGGCGCAGGTCAAGTTGTGTATTTTGTGTCCGGATGTATTCCGTGGATTACATCCCCATTTACATGTGTGCATGCGTGACTTGGAACCTAGTCACGCATGAGTCATTCAGTTCCCCTAATGTTAGTTAAACCCAAAAGCTGAATTTGTGACTTCAGTGAAAGGGCTAGCTACCTGGGAGAACTCTGGTGGCAGCGGTCATCAGAGTCTCTAAGTAATCGTTGTTGGAGTCTTTGGTGGCTTACCTTTATCGTTGAGTGCCGAGCCCTGCCTGTGGACCGTGGTGTCAGCATTTAACCCACAATTGGTGGCGTTTTTAACCCACAAGTGCCACCTGAACCGGTCCACAATTCTTTGATTAAATAATCACTCTAAATAATGCCCAAATATTTTATTTTTTAAGTTTAGTTTGTCTGAAGTACTTGAAATACAGTACATCCTGCTAAAAACAACAACAAAAACGGGGCACTGCTTGACAGAAAGGGGAGTTTCTTATTGAGGCTTTAGGTCATATGCCTATACGTGAATTATGTGTACGCATGACACACATAAACTTACTATATCTTGACTTTGGTAGAGAACTACACATTTCTCTTTCCTTGATCATCCATTGCTTTATAACGACCTCTTGCACTAAATAGTTAAAAACAATTTATGAATTATATATAGTGACAATTATATCTTTTAGATCTAATAATTGGTGAAGGTTCACTTCAGTTAATTGAGGTCCTTCAATTAGTCTTCCAAGATTGATGTCACTAATTCTAGACCTGAGACAACTTATAATCAAATGGGTGTGGTTTCAGAAAAAGTGTGTGTGGTCAAATGAACGTGTGCCCCCCCCCCTCCTCCTCCTTCCTTAACTCTTCCCTCCCACCCAGAAAAAATGCTGTATGAAACCTTGTGTGTGGACGATGTATATCATTCGTACTTTGACCCTCACGTACTTATGTGTTTGCTTGGTGTTCACTCGGTGTTCGACCCCGTCCCAAACTTCACCAAACAGAATCGTCTGGTTTATCGATCATTATCTGTATTACCCTAGAAATTGAATAGTCTATAGTTTACCGCTTTGATTTCTTTTGTGGGGCTATTTGTCATAGTTATAGTTCTACACAACAGCGCTTACTTGAAAATTCATTGGCCACAGACTAACCACGAAGGTAAGCCTTGTGTAGGTATGTCCAGTGGTGTGAATGTGTTGAATGTATTGTACGTTACAGTTAATAGCTGAAGAGTATCACGAAGAAACACTTACAAATAATCTGACTTGTTTTTTTTTGTTTTGTTTTTTTCCGATTCAAACAGTTGCGGCAAGTGGTTACTATGGCACTGAAACCCCTTTACCGTATACACGTCATAAAAAAAACTTGACTTTTTTTTTAGTAGCTTGAGTGTTAGAAGTTAAAATCAATCATTTTACAATAGTGTAGTTTTAGGCTTGCTCGTCATTTATGCTTAAGCACATCACCAGTGTACTTATAGGGGAGTGACCATAAAATTCAGTTTTGTATCAAAACACACTCATTACCTTCAAATGTGCCAGGAACCAAGTCCTTCAATGTCTCTTTAGCCAGAGCTCGCGTCTTTATAGCACATTCAAAACGGACCAGAAGCAGAGTACCTGTAAGAGCAAGAAACAACAAAAAATGAAAGACAAATACATCAAGCTTTAATTTTTACCCATTCTTTCCTTCTTTTGAATTCCATAGTAAACTAGTGCACCACTGAGCACATCTATACGATGAGATGGTCTCATTTCTTTACTTAGTCGTGCAAACCTCCTCAAGTAAGACCACAGCCTCTCCATACCTTCCCCATCGCATAAACCCACACCATCACACCTGCGAGGACTAAAGGAAACCTGTACAAGAATAATTGAAGCATCATCAGTGGTGAGTTATAAAGTAAAGCATGATTCAATACTAAGAGTTTTATGTGCTACATGGAAGCATGACAAAACTGGGTGTATAAAACAGTCTGGGCAAATTAATTAATTAATTAATTAAAAATAAAATAAAAAACCCACACACAAATGGCAATATAAACGGCAATATTACAGAGTACTCTAGGAATGGGGAATTAATTTTTTTTTGTAAAACTCCTTACATCTATAGGAAACTCTGGATTGTTTCTGATTGTGCAATGATTCATTCGCTATGTACAAAAAATATTCATCAGAATTGAATGTTCAGCCCAGGTTCTCAACAGCAGTCAATCAATCAATCATCCAGATACAGCAGATGTGATGAGCACAAACAGCAAGCCATATTCGTTTCACAGTGGTGAAGAAATAGAAATAAGCACTCCCTCCTCCCCTCCCCCACCCACTTTAGTCAGTTCTAAATTATGAATGGAGCGTGCATGTGTGCATGTGTAACAACTAAGCACACACGTAATTTTCACAACGGCAAGGAATAAATTAGTGAGTGTGCTGTATGTATTAGTTGTTACTGAATGTACATACATGTATGTAAGGGAAAGAAATGTAGGCAACTGAACGATCAGCAGAGCGAGTTATGGCATAGTATTCTTGAGTGATGATTCAGAGGTTCTATGTGCATGTAATAAATGAGTGTAGTCTACGATATGAGGCCCTGCCCAAGCAACATATTCTTAATGAAATCCAATGATATTACAATCATAATAATACCTGACAGGATGCTTTGTGTCCATAGGAATGAAAAATTGGAAGGCACAGGTGGATATTATTTAGAATATCACTTATACCAAGACACTACACACACACATGCACATACATTAATAAGCTTACTGCCAAAATTAGAACTTATTTCTTACTTGGAGATGGCGAGACAGCATGCATGCAATGTCATACATTACAAAAACTTGTAAATTTTGTTTTGATTGAGTCTTTTCAAGGATTCTTTGCAATATCCAGACACCATATGCCAATCTAAGTATATTATATATATAAAAATAAATACATAAATAAAATAGGTACTGTAAGACTAATGCACCATACCTTTCACCATGCTTTAAATTAATAAATTCCCCTGGAAATTCATGGCGGCAACAGTAGCCAAAAACAGCAGTCTCATCGAGTGCCCTGTATCTATTTGAACTTCGCAAAGGATTTCCAGCAAGAAAGTTGTTACAACCCTGTAAAACACACAATAATGAACCCAATTTATTTATACGTACTATATGATTCTAACATCGTATGTAGTCTTCTTTGGAGCACTGTCGCAAACAAAACTATCAACTTTTGTTTGATCCTGGAAAAACAAGTTCTCATGTAGTGGTTGTCGATGGCTGATTCCGGCTGACTTTTTCCGAGGCAAACCCAACAAGCCATCCATGCTGAACACAATTGTACCTTCAGACTATTAGCCATTTAAAATTACTAAATAAACAGCAAAATTACAATAGGTACCTTTGGACAGGCTGGACAATCATTCCCTGAATCGAGGCCTTCACAAATGAAGTCCAAATGCCTCAATTTATGTTTGAGAAATCTGGGGAGGGGGAGGGGGAGGGGGAGGGGGAGGAGGGGGGAAGCAGCATCAATAATTTATTACTAGTCATGTGATTCAGTAAAAATGGCGAGTGAGCCACTGAGTATAAGTAATTCAAACAAGGCAGAATCTGATAGAAGATGATTTTTGCCTTCAAAAAATCTGTATACAACAATAAGGCTACATTCATTTGGGTTGTTTCAGTGGCGTAGGATGGGGGGTATAATCTACAAATGTGATTTCTCACATGAACACCCGTAAATCACAAAGAAGGAATCGTTCAGTCTATTTAATGACATACACACCCACACATATATAAACAAACAAACAAATATCACTGATTCTCAACTTGTAACTGCCCTATAATGTCTAGCTTGCTTTGCTTGCCACCAATAACAATACATACAATTATACATACTATACCGTACCTGTATTCTTCAAATGCATTAATGAGAGTAGAGTAGATATTCCTTCCCTTGAAAAGTAAACAAACACATTTGATGAACTCAATTATTCCCATATTCAGTCATTGTACCTTCATGCTGTGAAATGGACGTCTAAACTTCAAAGTTTTACAAAAATCTTGAAGGGATACTTGAGCTTCTAACAACAATGCCTCGGCCCAATCAAGAAGAGCAAAAGTGAAACCAAACCTTGGAGTAGTTGGGCTAGCTGGCCAAATATCAGCTCTGATCATTGTCACAGCTACAGGTTCACAGTTGCAAATGTTGAACAGCAAACTATGCTCCAAACCTGCACAGTAAATAAAGTAATAATATTTATGCCTTATGTATAATAAAACTTACCATAATCATCTATGACTTTGATTGAAATGGCGTGCTTCGTACTGCATTCATGCGGTGGGAGAACATCTATAAATACCTCTTCTTCTCTTTGAAATGATTCAAAGTGATCGGTCTGAATGTTAGAAGACAACATTTATAAGTCTTATGTAGAAGTTTGATGAAGGGCACACTAGTCACATTTAGGGGCATATTTTATTCATTAGATGTAAATAGTAATGTAATAGCTAGAACAGTGCAGTTTGACCAAAATTGACTTTGAAAATTCAGAAAAAAGTATTTTTATTCGTAATAATTATTTCAGCCGAGAATGACTGAATCATTTTAATTCATTATAATATATATAGAAGTTAGAAAAGTTCATTTACTGAAACTTCATTCCACACGTTTAATTCAAACAATCTTTAACTTATAAACACCAAGTACAACAATACTAATATTTGGTGAGGATTATTTAGAATTCCTAGTGTACCCCTATGTATACCTGGCATAAGGCATGAGTGTAAGGAGAGCAAAAGAATAAAATGAATGGACCATTTTCATGCTAGACCAAGAAGATAAATCCTAGTAAAACTCTGATGTGTCTAATTACCATAATTACAAGCTGGTTATTAATTTATTAATATGATCTATTTCCTCCAAAACATGAAGAATAGAAGGGGAAAGAGACAGGAACAAGGCAATTTCCTATACTGAATAATTTAACACACAAGTTATCTAAATTTTTCATGCAAACTAGACTGTTGATTTTCAAACTTTCACCAAAAAATGAATATGGGTGGGCTGTTGTTAATTCATTGTGCTTCCTGCAAAGAAATGGCTGAAGGTAAATCCCGTTTCCACCTGACAGTCCAAGGAATCAAACTAATGAACTTGGCACACTATCACACAAGTCTTCTATTGTAATTACTGAGTCACTGAGTTATATAAAAGTTTGGAAAATAAATTAATGAAAATATATTCTGAGATGTTAACTTGAAGCGGCTGATGATGAGAAACTAATATCAAAGTTTGCGTGGCCTTATAGTACACAACTGCTGAATTTGAAATATATCTTTAAGTTTTTTTAATTGTTTACTTGAATTATACTTATGTAGATATTCAAATTTGCCAGTTTTCATTTTCATTCTAAATACAATTCCTTTCCCACCCTTCTCAACTTTTCTGTGTGAAACCCTCAGTTGCATGTAAATTAGTACATTCATACCTTCCAAATTTCTGCTACATGAAAAATGTTCACTTTCCTGTGTAAATTAAAAAAACACTCCTCACAGAAATAACTCTTGGGTCCACATCGTTTGCACCAAATGGAAGCAGGATCTGGGCAATTGAGACAAGTTTGTAGCTGTGGAAGGACTGCTCTTTCAACTATTGCTTTTTCAATTGACCCCCTGATAGTTGCCCACCCAGCAGTTGATGCTTTAGACTCAAGTAGGTAACATGTTGGCTCAGAAGAAGTAGATGGCAATATGTTCTCTCCAGTAGTAGAAATATCTGGGAAATCGTTTTCAACACTTTCGTTTGGGACCCCGACGGAGTCGTAGTCTACAGCGATAAGCGGTAGATATAACCACACCCACTTTACGTGTGACACACCCACAAAAATTGGAACTTTTTGAGCCGAAACCGACACGAAAGTTCCTTAAATTTAATTTTAGCAGTGGGTTGCTCAAAAAGTTCCTTGCTTTTTCAATTGACCCCCTGATAGTTGCCCACCCAGCAGTTGATGCTTTAGACTCAAGTAGGTAACATGTTGGCTCAGAAGAAGTAGATGGCAATATGTTCTCTCCAGTAGTAGAAATATCTGGGAAATCGTTTTCAACACTTTCGTTTGGGACCCCGACGGAGTCGTAGTCTACAGCGATAAGCGGTAGATATAACCACACCCACTTTACGTGTGACACACCCACAAAAATTGGAACTTTTTGAGCCGAAACCGACACGAAAGTTCCTTAAATTTTAGCAGTGGGTTGCTCAAAAAGTTCCTGAACCGGGTGCCCTTGTATACTACGTACTTGGTGGGCAAATCCAGTACAATACAGTATTTTGGGTGGGGTGTCCACAGTCCGGATATTTAACGTAGGAATCTAAGTAGCGTGTAGGGAGGCCTCCATTCTTGAAGACGGCGGGAGGAAAAGATTATGCATGGCGGAAGGTCAGCCTCAACTTCCTAAGGAGGTGAGCGCCCGTAGCTACTGAGTTGGGTTTTCTAGAAGTATTGGCTAGTTACCAAATTATCGTTTGTTCATTTAAACCAGATTAGTCTACCAGATCAGTGTTTGCTTATTGTCTGATTGCAACATTCAGTATTTGCTAATTTATTAGATCCAGTATTTATGTATTTGCTGAATTCATTATTAGATCCAGTGTCTATTTATCTAATTACTAGATCCAGTGTTTGCATATCTAATCAGGGATGTAGATAACTTTTACACAAAGTGGGAGGAGCTATGTTAGATACCAGTACAAATAAGCAGCATAGACTAATAATGTTTGATTCATTTAACAAAAAATAAGCTCCTGCTTTGTCTTTTTTATCAATCCAATTCATTAATTGAATGAATGAGTGGGTGTGATCAAGTGGATGTGGTTATAATAGCCACACCAACTCAATTTGTCTTCCTACTCCTCAGTCCACTAGTGTTTTTTTGTACAATTCATTAGCTCTAATTGGAACACACACACACACACCATCTGTTCTTTTTGTAAACATTGACAAATGTACATCCTTGCTTGATGCATTCTTTTGTGCAGCCATATTTAGACATTTGCAGAACTGAAGCTTCTTTCAATTGTACTATTTTGTTACTTGTATTGTAAGAGTGAGCTTGCCACCGACCTTGATAGTATCAGAGTTAGAACTCTTTCCCAACTGCATCCAAGTGTAGGTCAGGACAACAGACCTCAATAAGTAAACTCTAGACAAGTTCAAAATAAGTCAACTAAACCACAAGTGGTTTTATAAGTTGTTGTTTGTTTTGTTTTTTGTAGTTAAGGGCTCAATTAAGTCACTTGTGCAAGCATTGCTTGTGATAGCTCCTTAAAATGATTTTCTAGCTTTGTGCCACAGTGAGGGCAAGTGATTTAAGTCAAAACTAAAGTGTGGGCAAAAACTACATTTCAATAAATCCAATTAGAAAAATAGTTGAGAATTAATTTTTGTTTTTGTTATTATTATTATTCTTATTTGCAATAGTGGACATGTTTTGTGCATATTTTAAACCTCTCTTTACTTTCCAGTCTCTGGTGCCTCTTATGAGCATGCCCAGACATGAGTTCCCTCTCTCTTTTTTTTTCCAGATACTGGTGCCTTTATGAGCGTGCTCAGACATGACTTTCCCTCTTTTTTTCAGATGCTGGTGCCTTTTATGAGCATGCTCAGACTTGACTTTTCCCCCCTTTTTTTCCAGATGCTGGTTGATGCCTTTGTGAGCATGCTCAGACATGAGTTTCCCTCTCTTTTTTTTATTTGCTGGTGCATTTTTATGAGAGGACTCTCATACATTGCTTTCCCTCGTATTTTGCTATAGTTTGTAATTGTCTATTTGACTTTTGCTATTTGAAGTCTAGTTTGTTCCAGAAATACAGTAAGTTGTGTATTTATATTGCTGTGCTTGTTATTTACAGTTTCTTACAGTGTTTATAAAAATTGTATGCTTGTGTATTTTAATGTTGTATGTTTGTATTTAATGTATGCTTATGTGTTGGCAATTTTTATACACATGTAGCACAGTGACTATCCTAAGCAAATTCCAAACAGTCATAGAATGAGAGTAAGCAGCTTTTTCTTCAGCATTCTGTTACTGTTTTGGCTTAGTTTTAATACTGCTTTGGCTTAGTTTCAATACTGCTTACATAAAACACTAATAAAATTTGTCAAACTTTTCTTTCAATTTACTGCTAAAAGCTAGAAAATCTTCCACAGCTATATCAGCAAGCTAAAGCCTTATACTCCCAATTCAGTGCTTTTGGATGACGCACAAACCAGCTCGTACAAAAATCTTGCTTTTTTTTTGACTAAGCAGACTGACTTAATTTCTGACAAACACACCACTCTAACCAGGTTCCCACTTGGTAGGCTCTTTGCCAGACAGTAGTTCCTCTAATTTTTAAAATTATCTAATCCAACCATGGTCCTAACATCTACGAAACATCAGTAGTTAGGATGTGATACCATAAGTCTCTGACAATGTGATAACATACTCTCTGACGATGTGTTAACATATTCTCTTACATTGTGATAACTTACTTTCTGACAATGTGATAACATACTCTCTGACGATGTGATAACATACTCTCTGACGATGTGATAACATACTCTCTGACAATCCGATAACATACTCTCTGACGATGTGATAACATATTCTCTTACATTGTGATAACATACTTTCTGACATTGTGATAACTTACTCTCTGATGATGTGATAACATACTCTCTGACGATGTGATATCGCAGTCTCTGACGATGTAATATGGTAGTCTCTGACGATGTGATAACATAGTCTCTCACGATGTGATAACATACTCTCTAACGATGTAACAACATTCTCTAAAGTTGACTTGTACTGTTTCTATCTGTACTCTTTTTTATCTTTGCACTCACCGGTTGTTATGTTAAATTGAATTCAAAACTTTTTTCTGGGCTAAAATACACGGAAAAAAAA
>WLWD01004471.1_pt1 | contig 27787 bp, 24 predicted proteins | sample 6712731 | NCBI WGS metagenome assembly WLWD01 (sample SAMN12718690, study PRJNA576275) | sponge metagenome | isolation source: marine sponge | host: Mycale hentscheli | place: New Zealand: South Island, Marlborough, Capsize Point | collected 2014-11-01
AAATTAACCAGAGCAGCAAAATTGGTGGTGTGAGGAATGTGATTTCGTGCAAGGAAGTGAGTACATCGCAAAAGTGCCTTAATTCCTGTTTCTGATCCTCTGCTCTTCTGTGACACTCCGCAGTTGCTCTAAAATGGATACTTCCTTCTTAGTAGCCAGCAATTCAGCTTCGGAACGGCGAATGTGAGTATCACTCTTTGCATGGGCACGCATCTTCTCAACCGCTTTTTTCCAATTTTTAAATGGCTTTGTAATCCATGCTCCACCTGTCTTTTGAGAAGGATGATGATCGTACTTTCGACAAGTTTTGCAGAATGCTCCGCGGTAATTTTCATCATATTCTAACCAAAGAAACTGTTTTTCCCACTTTTTGTTGTACTTCCGCTGGCCTGATTTTGTTCTATACTTCGACTTAGCTCTATAGTTAGCCGTGCTGGAAAGACTTCTTTTAGTTGGAGGTGGCTCTAGGCTTTGGCTATCAGAAGACAATGGCTCCTCATCTTCACTGCTACTACTAGTAGATGCTGGTGTAGAAGACTGCTTTGAAGTGCTTGCACTAAAGTAATGCCGAATATCCATCTTCTCAAGACTTCTTGAACTAACTAACTAAGCTACTCAAGCACAGACTTATATAGGCTGACAGGGTTGTGCCAGCATTTGCAAGCACAACTGTTGTGGTTGTGCTTGCAAGTGCTGGCCTGGCAACTGTCTCCAGTTTGTGTACAGCTATTGCAGGTGCAAACAATCATAAAAAGGTGTCAATATGACATGTCAATTACATTACTTTTCACCCTTTTTTTGCAAGGTCACTGCTATTCAAGCTGGATCATGCAGGCACACACACACTTAAGCAGGCACACACACACTTAAGCAGGCACACACACACTTAAGCAGGCACACACACACTTAAGCAGGCACACACACACTTAAGCAGGCACACACACACTTAAGCAGGCACACACACACTTAAGCAGGCACACACACACTTAAGCAGGCACACACACTTAAGCAGGCACACACACACTTAAGCAGGCACACACACACTTAAGCAGGCACACACACACTTAAGCAGGCACACACACACTTAAGCAGGCACACACACACTTAAGCAGGCACACACACACTTAAGCAGGCACACACACATTAATAATCAATACAGGCACACACACAATTAATGCATGCACTCTGACACATGCATGCCCCCCCTTGCTAACAAAAATCTCTATTTTGCCCCCCCTTAGCAATTTTTCTAAAAAAATCCCTGGTGATATAATAACACAAAGTAAACAGCAAGATTTCTGGAGGGCACGCTTACTGTTTATTATATCCTGGAGGGTGATTTGCACGCAGCATGGACAGCCAGCATCCTGGAAGCTCTAAACCTATGTCTCTATTAACTAGAAAATGCTCGTGTAGAATTGGTTGGGCGAGCGAGCGAAGTTCTGGGGAAATGTTGACACTTTCAATTGCATTGGGGTCGTTTGATTTGAATTTGCATTGGTTTTCTTCCTGCAGGTTGCCAAATCTGAATTCACATCTCATTATTAGTAGTAGAATATGTAATGACATGTAAAGGGGGAAATGATGATTGGTAAAGGGTAAAGAATGGTACTCCTCATGATAAAGTAACAATGATAACAAAATAATGTGTAAAGTACAGAAAAGGGGAAAAGGGGGGAAACGTGTAAAGGGGAAACATGTAAAGGGGGAACCGTGTAAAGGGGAAACATGTAAAGTGGGGAAACGTGTAAAGGGGGAAATGGGGATGGGGGATACTCTGAAGTGTCCACATGCTAAGCATGCTCGTGTAGCATTGGTTGGGCGAGCCAGCGAAGTTCTGGAATGCGCGCGCGCGTTTAAACGACGACGTATTCATGCGCGCGCGTTTAAACGACGACGTATTCAGGATTTCCATAGACTACATCTTAGAGTTGCTCGCTCGCTTCGCTCGCTCGCCAATTAAACTTGTTGTTGTCAGGTGTCATCTGTATGTGTAGTGCTTCCCTGATCTTCAACTCACGATTCTTACTGGCTCTGTCTACAACTCGTACCTCTTCCTATTTAATGGGGTGATGCTGCTGCCAAGCATGTTCAGCAATGGCTGAAACCTTCTCATCACCTCTCTTACAAGCATCCTGATGTTCTTTCACCCTCTACTCAAGCCTTCTAGTTGTTTCACCTGTGTATACTTTACCACAACTGCAGGGTATACTGTACACTATGGATGACTCTGTGGTAATAGGTATAGTATCTTTGACTTTAGTAAGATGTGATCTTAGTGTCTTACCCGACTTAAATGCTGTTTTGATGTCAAAGTCTCTACACACTCTCTGACTGCTCTCACTCAATCCTGCTATGTAAGGAATAGTAAGAATCAAACCTTTCTCTTGCTCAGTATTTGTGTAATCTTTAGAAGGTAACTCTTTAGAGCCTGCCCTAATGGTTGCGTTGTCATAACCATTACTTTGAAGTACTTTAAAATACATTAGTTGCTAAATACAGGTGGTTCTTTAAGAGACAGAGTAACTCTTCATATTGAAAATAATATTAAAAAAAATCTGAAATCAATACAATAGCTAGCTTCAAAACATTAATACCCAACCACACACACACACTGGTTGCCACATAAAATTCACACTTTGAGGCAAAAGATTACAGGCCATTGGGTTAATGTAAAGAAATACACTCATCCAATAGTCAGACTATCCCAAAACAGCGAGTCTATAGCTCCTCCATCATCATTTCTCAAAACAACAACAATATCAACAGTGGGTGGCCAAGGTAACTAGTAGATAGTAATCCTTTACTTACACCTAAATAAGGATGTATATCTTTCAATGATTCAGTCATTCTCAGCTGAAATAATTATAATAATAGCAAATTTTTTCTCTTTCTAACAGCCAATATTGTAAACCTGATGTTTCGACTTCTTGCTGAAGTTCTCTTCTGACCTTGGCAAGAAGTGGAACTGCTTCAACTAGCTTTCAAGAAGGCCTAATTTTGAGTTTTGGGTGAAAGTGTTTGTGGGTGTGGCTTAGGTACTGACTCCACCCATGGGGCAATGTTTTAGAGATATTATGTAAATAACACACAAACATACCTTGAACATCAAAGTCCTCCAAATAGTACCGTAGTTTTTCTGCTGATAGCTCCCCACTCTGAGAATCCTCACTTTTACGCCTTGTTCTCGCAGTCTTCTTGGCCGTGGCGCCCTTCTTTCTCGGCATGTCTCCGCGATGACAAAGAGGAGGAGGCCACACTGCCGCAAAATAAACACCCTCCAAGTTTTCCCGCCAAATTCATACCCCGGGGGCGCCTGGCGCGCGCGTTGGGAACGACGCGACGAAAAATTACGACGCCATTAAGAGCTCGTGTACGCCCACATCCTCTGGGAACAGTGGAGGTGTGTGCCTGCGCTGGGATATAAATTGGCTTCCCCCAGCAACAACCTTAGGTGTGAATAAACGGATTTGTGCTCTTCACTTCAGGAATTAGCTATGTACGCCGCGGTAAGCCTCGCTTTGGTAGTCTGTTTTACAGTGAAAAAGGGAGAAACTGCGGAAGGAGCTTTCTCCTACGACGCTCAGGAGCAATGGTCCGGTGAATGCACCACAGGCAGGCAGCAGTCTCCTGTGAATATCGCCACTGCTAATGTGGAGCCTAGCAATACGCTGACTGAATTAAACTTCAACAGCGGGTGGAACACAGCGACTTCGGGGCAGTTTAAGAACTTGGGTACCAATGTGCAGTTCATACCTACCTCAACTACAGCCGCTTTTAGCGTGACCTTTCTGGGAGATTATGACTTGCAGCAGTTCCACATGCACTGGGGTGCCACCAGTGGGACCGGGTCAGAGCACAGGATCAATGGAGGACAGTCTGAAGTGGAGATACACTTTGTGCACTTTAAGAGGGGAGAATCTGACAACTCTCGATCAGACTATGCAGCAGTGATAGGGGTCCTTGCTGACATAGCTGATGAACCAGTCACTGGCATTTGGGCTCAGCTGAGTGTATCAGCTATCCAATCCAACACCTCTTCACCTTTGAATTTGACGGGGCTTGTGTTCAACAACTTGCTTCCCACTAAACGCAGCTATTATTACTACCCCGGCTCCCTGACGACTCCAGGGTGCAATGAAATCGTGAGGTGGTTCGTCCTGAGTGAGAGGATCACAGTTCCGCGGACGTTTGTGGAGCAGCTGAGGACGGTCGAGCAGTCCAATGGAGAACCTCTCACAATCAACTACAGGGATGCTCAACCTCTGAATGGCCGTACTGTTCAGGTTCCAGCGTCTCAAAGCTTCAACAAGCCAGCTCTTTTGGTTCTTTTAGTCACCATCTTTCTCACAGCCTTTCTTTAAATTCAAACTATGATGAACAGTTACTTTGCCGTACCTACTCATAAGTTTTATTTTATTTTTTTGTTTTATTCCTATATAATAAATTTGTTTGAAAATATTTAGATACAGTTAACATAATAGATTAGTTACATGAGTTTTCTCTTTTTTGATGTCTTCTGAAATTGGGGCAATCTTCTACAATCGGGGCAATACCAAAACTTACAACTAGGAAGAGATTTCAAATGTAAAGAGGTTAAATGAAACCATTCAAAGGAACAGTTAGGATTGTCATATCCTATCATATCTCCTTCTGGTCGCTGGCAATAACAATACAGTGCTACAGAGTCAGTATTATTCTGACTGGTGCTACTACCACTTTGCATTTGACATTTTTCACTACCAGGCTCATCTGACTGTTGTCCTTCAGAAGATGACGGCAAAGAAGATTGAATTTGACATGTGGTATTGATGGTTGTCGGCTGAGAGCAGTGTTTTCCGAACAATTCTGTTAGAATTGAGCACTTCAAGGTACTGATCAACCAGAAGTTTTCATTTGGCTATGTTCGCTCCACATACAAGTCATCTTCGGTCCATACAACAAAGTCACAATAGCTCCTTCTCGAACAAAACATGAAATTGCACCTGAAAGTAATTAAATAGCAACTGAAATATCCTGAAGTTCCCCAGTACTACCATACATCAAATATTTTTTGGTTGACTAAAACTAAACTATAATATTTTTAGTCATAAGTATTGTAGTTTAACTAAAAACAAAATTTATGTGGTCAGACAATAACTCAAGCTAAAAGCAAAGTCAGAGAGAGATATCAACTAAAACAAAACATCCATTAAGCATAAAACTATATGGAATATAAGTAACAAATAATTTTTTTTTGTTAAACACTGAATGAAGAAGTTAGTGATCCATTAAACAGTAACATATACATGAAACTAAAATTCATGACAAATAGCTAGTAGTGACTGAAAAACTATGCTAACTAAAATCACGATTGCCATGTAAATATAAACCTCCTACATGATTTAGTTTCTCCAAATACCTCTCCCTTTCAGCAGAACTTTTGAGAGAAGAAAATTATCCTCCTAACAACAGCTTTTTTCTGCTTTTGGATTCCATTTTCTTAGCGTGGTTCACGCGGTTGTACTCCAACATGGCCGTCCTCACTATTACGTAATTAAAAATTACGTAACTGCAAGGGGCCTATGACAGCTCACAGGGGATTTACAAAAGTAGTGGTAGTAGTAGTAGTAGTTGCTGCTGATGTTGTTATTGTTGTTGTAGCAGCAGGAGATATTTTAGGAACTTTAAAAATGGTTATTTCATGAAGACATTACCCTCCAAATGTAACAAAATAGATACCTGAAATTCTCAATCTAACCTTCCTAAAGTTCATAGTAGTACAGTGTATTAGAATTAGTTAGTAGTAGTAGTAGTTAGTGGCAGCAGTAGCAGCAGCAACAATATCAATGTTACTGTTAAACAAGACAATCTGAATAAATCGTCATATTTGTTAGAAAGGGGGTGGGGGAAATTGCTGCTGCAAATGCATTATATAGCTCGAGAGCAGTTCAAGAACATTTTATCACTGTTGTAGCTAATTATACCTACTCAGATTGTCTTGTTTAACATTTAATTGTGCCTTAAGGGGGTTAGGTTGTTACTGTGGCTTAAGTGAATGGAGCAATGATTGAATGCACAAACAAATACACTTAATAATAACTCGCACATGTGTTATTGTGTCTTGCCAGTTTCGTTGATGATGCTTTACCGTCTTTGCCGTGTTTTTTTTTGGAGAAAAAGTTCCCCGCGCGAGTGTTTATAGGGCATACATACCATCCACACATATATACTAGTGGTGTGCTTGAGCACAAATGGCGAGTGAGCCTGATAGTTACATGTAGGTAACAAAAAAATAAGTATTGTTACTATGTTTTAGCTTAGTTCATGCAAACACTATAATAGCAGTTATGACCTTTTATTTCAGCAAACAAATACAAAATCGCTCTCTTACCCAATTTGTTAACTTTTGTAGTATTAAACACCTGCCATTCTGATAATCTCAATTACCAGTAACTCTTGAACAAACTCTCAGCTACAATAAACAAAAAAACCAGTGTTTTTATGTAAGCCAATAATGGAATTACTACTTACCTCAATTTCCTGAGTATAGATAACTTCTGTAGTATCAAATTTAAGTTACTTTGACTATCTGAATTACCGTGAATTCTTGACAACAAGCTCTCAGCTACAAAAACAAAAGACAATCAATGTTAGCACACAAATACAAAATTACTTTCTTACCTCATTTTCTTGAGCAGTAGTAACTTCCTTAGTATAAAATTTAAGCCATTCTGACTATTTGAATTTACCAGTCACCTTTGACAACAATCTCTTAGCTACAAAAAAGAAAGGACAGAGTTATTTTTGCATATATAGCTAAAAAATATGGAATTACGTACTTACCTCAGCTTCACTGGAGTAGTAGTAGCTTCCTTAGCATTAACATTACGGCATTCTGACTACCAATGGCTCTTGACAACAAACAAGCGGCACTCCGTATCCCCCCTAAAACGGCGAAGTTTTGAAATTATGTCTGGAAAAGGGTCTTCAATGCCATAGTAACCGGTCTCAGCAACTTTTTGTGTCTTGAAAAACAAGGGTTTTCCCCGCACGCGCGTTTAAGGGGTATACGTACCATCCACACACACATATATACATACTAGTGGTGTGTTTGAGCACAAATGGCGAACGAGCCTGATAGCTAGTTAGGTAACATAAAACTAAGTATTGTTACTATGTTTTAGCTTAGTTCATGCAAAAACTATAATAGCAGGTGTGACCTTTTATTTCAGCAAACAAATACAAAATCACTCTCTTACCTGATTAATGATAACTTTTATAGTATTAAACATCTGCCATTCTGATAATCTCAATTACCAGTAACTCTTGAACAAACTCTCAGCTACAATAAACAAAAAATCAGTGTTATTATTTTGTAATTTTAGCCAACTAATATGGAATTACTACTTACCTCAATTTCCTGTGTATTGATAACTTCTGTGGTATCAAATTTAAATTACTTTGACTACCTGAATTACCTCGAATTCTTGACAACAAGCTCTCAGCTACAAAAACAAAAGACTATCAATTTTAGCACACAAATACAAAATTACTTTCTTACCTCATTTTCTTGAGCAGTGGTAACTTTTGTAGTACCAAATTTGAGCCATTCTGACTATTTAATATACCAGTCACTGTTGACAACAAGCTCTCAGCGACAAAAAAGTAAGGCCAGAGTTAATTTTTCATATTTAGCTAACAAATATGGAATTACGTACTTACCTCAGCTTCCCTGGAGTAGTAGTAGCTTCCTTAAAGTCTGGAAAAGGGTCTTCAATGCCATAGTAACTGGTCGAATCAACTTTTTGTTTCTTGAAAAGCAAACGTTTTCGCAGGAATTTTCTCACACTTCTGCGCTTAAGTATAAAGTAAGGCTTGCTTAATGCTGTAGTTTCAGAATAAACTGGGGTCAAGCCTAAAAAGCCGTGTTTTTTTTTGGAGAAAAGTTCCCCGCGCGAGTGTTTAAAGGGCATACGTACCATCCACACATATATACTAGTGGTGTGCTTGAGCACAAATGGTGAGTGAGCCTGATAGTTAGGTAACATAAAACTAAGTATTGTTACTATGTTTTAGCTTAGTTCATGCAAACACTATAATAGCAGTCATGACCTTTTATTTCAGCAAACAAATACAAAATCACTCTCTCTCCTGATTTGTTAGCTTTTGTATTATTAAACATCTGCCATTCTGATAATCTTAATTACCAGTAACTCTTGAACTAACTCTCAGCTACAATAAACCAAAAATCAGTGTTATTACTACTTACCTCAATATCTGAATTACCTTGAATTCTTGACAAGCTCTCAGTTACAAAAACAAAAGACAATCAATTTTAGCACACAAATACAAAATTACTTTCTTACCTCATTTTCTTGAGCAGTTGTAACTTCCGTAGTATCAAATTGAAGCCATTCTGACTATTTGAATTACCAGTCACTGTTGACAACAAGCTCTTAGCTACATAAAAGAAAGGCCAGAGTTATTTTTGTATATTTATCTAACAAATATGGAATTACTTACTTACCTCAGCTTCCCTGGAGCAATAGTAGCCTCCTTAGCTTTAATATTACGGCATACTGACTACCAATGGCTCTTGACAACCAACAATCGGCACTTCGTGTCCCCCCTAAAACGGCGAAGTTTTGAAATTAAGTCTGAAAAAGGGTCTTCAATTCCATAATAAGAAGCAACTTTTTGTGTCCTGAAAAACAAGCGTTTTCGCCTGAATTTTCTCACACAGTTTATAGTAAGGCCGCGCGCGCGTTTAAAGGGCATACGTACCATCCATACATACCGATTTTGCATTATCCACCCTAATACTGTCTCGCTCGCTACGCTCGCTCGCCAATAATCGGGTATTTCAGCTCCATTTCAATTTCAATAAACCAATCAGACAATTGTAGCCAAAGATGACATCCAGTAGAACTCGTAGCAATTTTGCCACAAAACATTGTCACATGACCTCAGCATTTGTTTCACAATCACATTCCTCTTATGTTCTCACAAATACAGCAATATGCATTAGTTGAAAAGCTAGAACAAATTTTAATACTTGACTGGATATTGGAATTTGAACAAGTATATAGCTAATGATCTGATTCACACAGTGGTAGCTAAGATGTTGACATACTGCAGGCATAAAAGTCTAGTATGGGGGGCCTTTTAAAGCTACTAGTTATGTGTGTAGCTAGTAGATTTTGGTTTATCAAAAATCTTACTAAGTCGAAAAGAGGAGTACAGGATGACTATATATGCAGACATTGTGGTAAGGTGTAAAGCAGTGTGTAGGGTGAGTAGAATGACTTTACAAATTAATATCACCCAGGCAATGCCATATACCACACTAATATACACCATGCACTCATCTCTTGTGTTTCATATAATTTTTATACACCATTATAACTGTCACACCTACTTGAAAACTATTTTATGAACAGTCATATGGCAGTGTGAACTAATTCAACATTGACATTGTTTGTGTAGCTATGAGTGTAAGTGAAATATAATGGACTTCGACTTCATCAGCTTCTAATTGACTTGAATACTGCCAATTATTATTGTGATCACCTAGTTATATCACTATCTAGCTAGTATCCACTTGCATAAAGGTGAAGTAATTACTCCTCACATGGCTATTGCTACCAGTAGCTAAGCAGTGCCACAAACCATTCAGTAGAAAATGTATTATGTGCTTGGTAGCAGAGTATTATCAGTGAACTCTAGCATAACCTCAATGCAAGCCAACAGCTGCATGATATACAAATCATATGGAAAATTTTAGGCAATCCTAATTTTTGTGTAGCAATTATGAAATTATTATTAATAGAAATACTATAGCTAGCTATTGCATAGTAACTACATCCATCATAGGAAATCTAGAGTTCAGGTTGCATCAGTGTTATTATAAAGCTATACATAGATATTTGCTTATAAGCTCCCAAGAATCTCATTACAAATACGAACTCTTTCCTCATCACCTTTCTTGAAATACTTGCCAGGGATCAGTTTGCCGTATCCCTTGGCACTGTCATGGTGACCGTGCATTACGCTCATTGACCTGAGTAGATCTCTCATGCACCACACATTGTGCATGTCTTCCCACAGAGTCAGGCCTCGGTCAGCCGAGATCCTTTTTAAATCTTGGATGAGGACACATATGAGGCCAGCGACAGAAGGGGTGGAGAAAGAAGTTCCGTCGAGGACGGCAATCTCGTTGTCTCTAGTTGCGCTGATGTTGGGGGCCCACACTTGATATCCTAACTCGATGAAATCCACTTCACGGCCTTCTGCACTGAACTTTGCTGGCTGTCCATATTTGTTGCATGCGCCAATACACAGGACATGCCCCAGCCTGGCTGGGTAGGTGATTGGGGTTGGATATATTTGCCCCGTCATTGGAGGCACAGCAAACCACAATGATATCATTGACTATAGCTTCTTGTATTGATTTTGCCAGGTCTTTGTGGAAACTGTTAAACCCTATAGAAATGGATACAATGTCTACTTTCTTTTCAGCATTTTCTGGTTCTTCATTGTAATCAATGATAAATTTCAAGGCTGCTATAACTCCCTGGATTAAGTCCTCTGAATCTTCATACTCGTCACCATGACCAACTTTACAAACCATAAGCTTGGCACCTGGAGCTGAAGAGTTGAACTTGGCATTCCCAGGAAGCAAGTCTCCATCTTCGTCCACTCCTTCGAAAGAGAGACCGCAAGCTAGCCCTGCGCACTGAGTGCCGTGACCGGCCAAATCATCGCATTCTTCTTCTTCCTGTCCTCCAACAAAATTTTTGCACAGAACGACCTTCTCCTCGAATTCAATGTCATAGTTGGAAAAAGCGCGATGATTCCGCTGAATCCCTGTATCAAGTATAGCTACCACTGTACCTTCTCCTGCTTGGTCGTCCGAATCTGCTTGAATTCTAGTTTTTGACTCGATTTTGGGGCCTCCAGCGGACCAGAGATTTGCAGGCTGATCATTATATTGATCTTCTAAAGGTTTCGCCTTCTTATAGCCCCGACCGAACGGCGAACATCTTTTGCCCGACATATTTCTTTCACAGTAATCAAACTGAAAAGAGTCCCAAAGGAATATCAGACACGCGCGCGCGGAGCGCCAGCCAGCAAAGTTCAGTGCAGAAGGCCTTGAAGTGGATTTCATCGAGTTAGGATATCAAGTGTGGGTTTTATGGAGGCAGACACATTTAACGTATTGTTTGAGAGGGCACTAGTAATCACATGCTCAAGCCTCTTTTACGAACTTTTTGCAACCAAAAACAAACAAACAAAACAACAAATACACAAATAAACAAACAAATATTAGCTAGCTAGCTGCACTCCATACAGTCACTACTATTGCTGCACCAATGCCTATTAGTTTTCACAGAATTTACTGTTCTTCTTCATCTGTAAAAAGCACAGGTCCACATGCTTTACCTAACAGCTACTCGATCTCTAGCTGTTTCTGTTAACTTGCTTGCAGCTTTATAACTATGAATGGATGTATGATATGATAGAGTGATGGAAAATGAAAGAGAGAGAGAGTTCTACAAATAAATTATTTCAGAGTCTTTGAAATTGGCAGGCATGGTTCTTTTACTGTCCAAGTCTTGGCGCTGCAGTGCTCTTAATTCAACTTCTTGATGGTGTACTTGTAGCGAGTGGGGCACATCTTCTTGTAGCATATTGCCACCAGCCCGGCAATGGTTGCTATGAGATTGATGATGAATGCCGCCAGAGCAATACCGAACCCGTAGGACAGGCAGCCGCTGGCAGGAGTACCATCCAAGGAAAAGAAACCGGCAAAATCCAGCCCCAAGTTGAGGAATACTCCAAGAGCAACAGCATAGAGGAACACTGTGGAAAACAACAAACAAACAAAAATGATTATGATGATAATGTCACATTATATTCATTATTGTGTCTTTAAATGAAATAGAATGATTTTTAGAAATAGACTACGCAATAAAAATTGTAACCATTATTTTTATTATTTTCAACAGTTTTTATTGCGTAGTCTAGTTTTAAAAAAATTCTATTTCAATGATATCACATATGAAATGTACATAATTTTAAGCTTCATAAGAAGTATCTAACACTACAGAAATATATGTATTTTCAGAATGATTACAACTAAAATAAATTGTATCATGGTACGATCAAACTGTCCAATCAAACTGCTCAATTCGAGGTGAATATATGTCATACTCACCTCCTAGGAAGTGAATAAGTGAAATATCCAATCAAAAATTAGTTTTTACGCATTTCGTATAACCTAGACCCATCAGTTGCACCCCTCTGTTCAGTAGGTACGGGATTTACACTATCCTCAGGCCTTCGCTAGTGTAAATCCCGTACCAACCTCCACGTTGTGGTGTAACCAATACATTAACAAAGTGACCGCTTTATATTTTACGAGCTCCTTATCTGATCGAGAGAGAATTCAAGTAATCTATGAACAAAGATAGACTATAACACGTGACAGAGTGGGGGACGATGCATGAATCGGTGCCTTGTGACCACACACACACACACACACACACATACATCCCACCAATCACACACACACACACACACACACAAACACCCCACCAACCCTCACACACACACACACCTGAAGCAAAAGCTAGTATGGATCCCACGACAAAGAAGCCGAAGTGCCAGAGAGGGCAGAACAAGATCATGGCAATGGCAGAGGCCAAGATGCCCAGTAAGACAAAGGCAGCTGACACTTGGAGATTAACCTTCACTGTAAACACAAACAACAACAACTGAATAAAGTATTGCAGAAATAAATAAATTGTACTGAGAGAAATAATCACTACAGTTGGACTGACAGAAAGTCAGATCAAATAGTGACTTGGTAGGACAGTTGGCGTTCACTAGACACTCAATAAAAAAAAAGAGGAATGACAACTATTCATGGACTGACATATTTGACAGTCTCAGCCTGTATTGGCTGGACATAATAGTTCCATTAGTCGGACATTAGTCCAGTGATAAATGCCATTCAGGAATATAATTAAAAAAAGCCCCCACCAATCAGGGAACCAAATTAATTTTCTAGCGTATGTTTGTTTAATTTGGTAAAGACACATCATTTCCTCCTCTCACGCCCATCCAAACTCACACCCCCCCTCCCCCGGATGACACTCCCCACCAGCTAGCTTACTTGAGTTGCAGTTATCTGTGAAGTCTGAGTTGTGCAGTTCTTTATGAGTGATGTCATCCAGAGCACTGAGCAGAGGAAGGCTAGCAGCACTGCAGTCTATACCAGACACTGAGACACACCCACTCTACAAGGAAATACAGAAGGAAGGGGGGGGGGGGGGGAATGGTGAAAAAATTAAAGCGAGTTTAAGTGAGCTCTCACTTGTACTGCCAAGTTATTCTAACAGTTCTAGTAATATATGTGACCGTCTACAGGAAAACCAGGCACAACGCGGCGTGCGTAAATATCGAGAAAAGATCGATCGATTTCTTAAAAATGTATTGTTTCAAGCCGACGGAAGGGAACGGTTAGGTCTATTATAGTGGGAACGACTTAAGCTACGATAAAACTTGGAGAGCTCAATATCTGGATGCCGACAACTCTGTAAGTGCAAAAAAAAAAATTTCTCGAAGGGTGCCGCGTTGTGCCCGGTTTTCCTGTAGACGGTCACATATGAGCATGGTTATCACTTGCACATTCCTGCCAGTGTCTTGTTTCACTTCATCCAATGAAACCTTGCATGTGGAAGCGTGCCATATCCACCCTAACTCACACTTCATGCTCTACTTCACATTGTGTAGTAAAACACAGAGTGTAGAAATATGACCCCCTCAGAAGTCACACACACACACATTTTTCTCACTATAATAATACATAATTATCATCCTCATACGTGTTGCTCATAGTGATACTTTACCAGTTTTGTTTAACTGACATTTTTGTATGTAATTTTTGCCTCCATTTCCCCCTTCCATTCTACTACATACTTTCCCAATTCTCATCATATCCTCGCCGTACTTGTACCATACCATGGTACGTCCAAACGGTCCAATCAGATTGATCAATACAAGGTGAATATATTTTATACCCATCTACTAGGAAATGAATAAGCAAATCATTCAATCAAGAATTTGTTTTCATGTACTTTCATTCGGCCCTCTAGCTGTGTCAATCCCATACCACCCCCCCCCCCCCCCCCCCACCTCGTGTTGAAACCTATACCTACACAACGTTCAACCATGAAAGTCCACTGTCTCATTTTTTTCTTAGAAAAATATCCACCAACCATATGCTGAATTCATATCTGGACAATTGAACTAAGAACAAAGTATATTTACAGGCTGAGCTCATCTCCTAGATAACCCATCCATTGCTATCTACTCCTTCATGTGTTTTTTCTTAGAAGGGATTCACACAGCCACACACACACAAATCCCAGCAACCATTGGTACAACTTCATGTCCCAGAGAAACCACAAAAGTCTATCAGGTGGACTTGAACTCTGCCTTACATACTCAACCATCTGTTGAAGTGGTTTAATTAATGGAATAGCATTTGTGCTAAAAGGAAAATGAACCTCAAATTCAATTCCCACCTCATTCTCCCTAACCACAACTCTCGGGTAAGTAGCATTAGCGGCAGTTTTAGTTCACTATCTGTTGAAACTGCACAAGTAAGCACTCGTGAATGAAATCTAGGTAAAGTGATTACCAAACACCTTCAGCAAAATTTGAACAATAATTGACCATCTCTCATTCACACAGTGCATGCCATTAACGTAACAGAGCGTGGACAACTTTATTAACCGAGTGAATGAGAGATTGGTGTATATATAATACGCATACCAGCATATGGAATATTGACCTATTGCCAGAGACAAGTCATTGTTATCACTAGTATATCCTCTCATCTCAAGATCCACACATAAAATAAAAAAAGTCTGGACCGATGCTATGTTAGAGCAGTATGTGAGTACCCTTACCATGTCTATTCAGATGGAATTCTTTGCAGGGGTGTTGTAGTCCACTCAGTCTACATCCCACTGTACTATCAAGCATGCATTGGCAACGTAAGGTTGAATACTAGGAGCTTTGAGCTGAACACAATAAACTTAAAATGTTTCCAACTTGCCCCAGTCATACAAGGAAGGCTCCCACACTGGCTTCTCACACATTCCTGCCATACCTAATGGTCACCGTGGGCCATTATGTACAGTGTGCGTATGTGTGAGAGTGCATATGTGTGAATGTGCTCTGAAAGTGAACTAATGAAGTTTAATTGAATTTTCCAAACTAACAAGGTAAACATTTCAGTGAGAGTTTGTGTATAATAACAAGTAACAATCATTTAGAGGAAGCATAAAAAACGCAATACTGGCTAGTTTAGTTGCTATGGCAACCCACTTAATCAATAGTTCACACCCTCACATACCTTACCATGGCAACCACACCTCACATACCTTACCATGGCAACCATACCTCTGGTAAGAAATTTTTAAAGAATGGGCTTGGCCGATGATGAGTTCATCATGATATTAGCTAAAACCCTGGAGGGAGTGACCAAACACCATCATAACACATGCTAGCATTATACTGTTCATAGACACTACTGGCAGAAACCCTACCAAACTTTCTTACTTGTAACTGTGCCAGAACAACCAAATATATATAGTTTTGTACGTATGCATGTATATATGTATATTATAGCCACAACAATATCATTTTTTGCTCTTTTATTGAATTTCCAGCATTCTGCTTTCTTCTGTCTCATTATATTGTATTACCAGGTATAGGTAACTGATGTCTATCGTCCTATTGCTGTCTCCCTTGAAGTAATCCCATGCATTCGATGTCCTCCAAATTAATTATCAAATACATGCACGTAGCTAAGTCATACTATCGAGATTTGAACAGGTCGTTAAAAATAACCCTTTCACACGTGCACCCCCGTGATTTCACTTGCCTATCCTTTTTTCCCCTCTAATATCTTCTTACCTCAGGTTCTCCAATCTGTTGTTCAACGATCTCCTGGGTGAGTTCATAAGACACACAGCGAGAGAGGAGGCCTAGGGTCTTGAAAGTTCCTCCATCTTTGGTGTCGTTGTCAAACCGATCAGTGTCAAGTCTCGCCCATTGACCAATGCCCATGCTCACTGATGCCAAAACCACGCCCACCATGAACAATATTAGGCTCAACAGCTAGAAACAGGTAAAGAGAAAGAGGAGAACAACAGGAGGCGATAAGATGACTAAGTGACGAGTATTTTTATCTGTTAAACAGTAGCAATAACATTCATTCATAGGTTTCCTTTGCCAACTACCAAATAAACAAACAGTCAAATCTCGAGCCAACTGACTTGTCCCAAACAACTCTGACAAAAGGCAAACATAGCTCTCTAAAAGTGAGTTCTGTGGGTATTTCTCAATAGCAAAGACCCTAATAAAAGAAGTATATTAGCAAAGCTAATATCTTCTGTAACCCCAATCTTAAAATTCACACAACAGCTAATTTCCCGCCTAATATAAGCTAGCCGCGTTTACTTACAGCTACGGGATTGAAGTTTGAAATGGAGAAAATCTGCTTTTCGTCTTCTCCCATTCTGTAGTCTACTACAGCAAGCGTACTATACCAACCGACCTTGGGGACCGCAAAGTGAGTGGAGCTACTGTTAGGGAGGAGATTGTGGAATGCTTTTTGTCAACTTTATTGGCTCCACCTCCTTATGGAATTCCGCGCTCCACCCACTTTTTTTTGTAAATTCCGTCTTTCTATTTAAAAGTGAATAGATAAGGGGGCGTAGCCTCACGAGCTCTTATTGTGGTGGTACGGTGCGCATAACTACGCGCTGCTCGTATTACCTTTTATGAGCTTTGCTCTTGTCTTGCGTTATATTCTATAGTAACCCCCAAATCCTACTATTGGTAGAATCCGTTTAGTACTACTGCAGTTGAAGTATCACTTGCGTGGAGAGGGGGACGGGCCCGTCGTAGTGTGCACGTGTTCTTCATTTCGTCTCCTCCCTCTCCTCTCCACTCTCTCTAATCTTACCCACGGGTTGGAGACGTTGGTTGGCTCTGCAGAAAACTGGAAGTTCCTTATATTTATAGACAGGCAAGTGCACTTTACGGATTAGTCTTCACATGAATTAATTGTTCTTCTAAACGTTGCTTGTAGAGGTTTCTAGCTTTACCTAAATACTATGTATAGCTATGAGGCTTATTATTTGTGACTGTTTAGTTCATCAGTTCAGTGAGACAGCCACTGAGTGTATTTGAGAAGTTGTATCCATGAATGTATGAGACCTTTAAGCATTATGCTTGTGTTACTTCCTAATGTGGTACAAGTAGTTATTAGTACATGGTATATACTAATAGTTGAGTCAACCGTCAAGGAGGCAAACTTTACCAGCTTAACCCGACAGATATCTTAGGTTAAAGCAATTTCCCTGATTACAAAGAGTTGTTGCATATCCTTATTTCGATGACTAACTTACCTAATAGGAAACAATTGTTCTGTGAGCTTTATTGTCAAAATTCCCTTTTAGCTGTATAATCCAATTATTGTTTGGACTTGTTAAAATTGAAGCAGTATTAGTGATAGAGAAATAGAAACTGATGGCTCTGTGATGAGGTTAGCTTGTCTTTCTGTCCTGTGACGGATACATTTGTAGTTTCAATGAGAAGGTAAGTGAGAAAATTTGAACACATCTTAGTGCAGCTGCTATTTCCATGTGGATGTGTTCATTAATTAGTGAATTTTATTGGAGCACCAACATGTATAATTACTTTATTATTATTAACTCAGCACACATGCGCAAGAAGGTTGTAGTAGTCATCTTGTCTGTTTGTCTGTCATGCTCTGATTTTGGAGATTACGGACAATTAACCGTTGGATTAGGTATGAACTTACTCAGAACGACGTCTGGAGACTTTATTGTGCCACTTTATTTATTTATTTATTTATTTATTTATTTATTTATTTATTTTCGGGCTGATTTTTGAGAAAACGCTAAGCTCTCAGTTCTGCGTAGGTACTAGCTTTAGTTGGTAGCCACTTTGTAAACGGGAGCAACTAATTTCTTACTTCCCTTTCCAGGTGAATTTAGCTTTATGTATACCGGGGAAGTTAACCCAGTGCTGGAATTGGAGTTTGTGGTTGAAATACTGATGAGTGTCTCTTGCATGTTTAGCTTCTCTTATGAAGGTAGTATTTACGTCTACCGTTTTCATTGCACAAATTATGATGAATAGTCAAATAAATTGTTTTATCCATCTGAGAAATGGCTAGTGAGCTAACTGTATAGTAGCGTTGAGGGTTTGCACCTTTGGTGCTTCATTTCTATTAATATTGAAATTCTGTGATATAGTTCCAGTTTAATTTTATAATTATTAATTTTTGTGTGCTTAGATTACAATATGTCTGGTCTATTGAAGCTCCGCCTCTCATGCGGTGGTTCAAATCGATTCGTCAACTTCCGCACACCATCTTTCCGGAGCCCGGGAGGTCTGAGGGCGAGATTTCGCGACTTCTGCTCTAAGACTGAAGCAGCTAAACCTCCACCTCCAGGAACTCCGTACAGCAAGCTCACCATCGGCATCCCTAAAGAAATGTTCCCTAATGAAAGAAGAGTAGCTATGTCCCCAGCAGCTTGCAAGGTCTTGGTGAAGGAAGGTTTCACGGTTGCCATCGAGGATGGGGCCGGAGCCGAGGCGAAGTTTTCCAATGCGGACTACGAATCGGTCGGCGCAAAAATCGTAGGCAGAGAGTCTGCGCTTGGCTCAGATATCGTCTTCAAAGTCAGAGCTCCGTCCTTGGAGGAGGTGGGATTTATGAGAGGCGGTTCAAACCTCGTCAGCTTCTTGTATCCGGCTCAGAACGAGGATCTGGTGAATAGGCTCATGGAACAGAACGTGACCTCGTTTGCCGTGGACCAGATTCCCAGGATCAGTCGTGCCCAAGTGTTCGATGGGTTGAGCTCGATGGCCAATATTTCCGGTTACAAGGCCGTCATTGAGGCAGCAAACCAGTTTGGCCGCTTTTTCACCGGGCAGATCACTGCTGCTGGTAAGGTTCCACCAGCAAAAGTTCTCGTCATTGGAGGAGGCGTGGCTGGGCTTTCGGCAATTGGAACGGCGAAGAACATGGGGGCTATTGTTAGGGCGTTTGACACGAGAGCGGCCGTGAAGGAGCAAGTTCAGTCCCTGGGGGCAGAATTTTTGGAAGTAGATATCAAGGAATCTGGGGAAGGCACTGGAGGCTATGCCAAAGTAATGTCCAAGGAATTCATCGAAGCTGAGATGGCCCTTTTTGCCAAGCAAGCTAGGGAAGTGGACATCATTATATCCACGGCACTGATTCCCGGTAAGCCAGCGCCAAAACTGATCAAGCGGGAGATGATCGAGTCCATGAAGGACGGCTCCGTTGTGGTTGATTTGGCAGCTGAGGCAGGAGGTAATTTTGAGACTACCAAGCCTGGGGAGACGTACAATTACAAAGGTGTCACTCATATTGGATATACGGACTTCCCCAGCCGACTCCCGACTCAATCCAGTACCTTGTACGCTAACAACCTTACCAAGTACCTCATGTCCATGGGACCCAAGGGTCAGTTCCATATCGACCTAGAGGACGAGGTCGTGCGAGGATCCATCATCACCCAGGGTGGCAAGAAAGTTTGGCCTCCTCCACCTCCACCTAAGCAGCCTGAGAAGGCTGTTGAAGCTGCCGCACCGACCGTCAAAGCTGAGGTGGTGGAGGAGAAGCCGAAATCTCCTTTCCAGCTGAAGCTCAACAAATCTCTGGTGATCACGGCTGGGATGGGGTCGCTGCTGGCCCTGGGTGTAGCCACGCCCAACCCCGCCTTCAGTACTATGGTGACGACTTTCTCCCTATCCGGTATCGTGGGCTACTACACAGTGTGGGGGGTCAGTCCAGCACTTCACTCGCCACTCATGTCTGTCACTAATGCCGTGTCCGGTATTACGGCAGTGGGTGGACTTCTCTGCATGGGCGGGGGCTACCTGCCTGCTACTACTGCACAAGCCCTGGCAGCGTCGGCTGCTCTTATCTCGTCCGTTAACATCTTCGGAGGGTTCCTCATCACGAAGCGTATGTTGGACATGTTCCGCAGACCTGGGGATCCACCCGAGTACAACTATCTCTACGCCATTCCCAGTGCTGCATTCCTCACAGGCTACCTTGCAGCTCACTATCACGGCTGCTCCGATATCCTCCAGATGGGCTACCTCGCGGCTTCCCTCTGCAGTGTGGGCGCGCTCACTGGGCTAGCCTCTCAGGTCACCGCTAGACAGGGAAATGCACTGGGCATGATCGGCGTTTCTACTGGAATCGTTACCACAGTGGCCAGTTTGGGGGTGCCCGTTCCAGTTTTGGCTCAGATGCTCGGCTGCGTGGGTATCGGCGGTACTATCGGCACCGTCATTGCCAAGAAGGTGGCCATTACCGACCTGCCCCAGCTGGTCGCTGCTTTCCACAGCTTTGTAGGCCTGGCAGCTGTCCTGACGTGCATATCGACGTACATGAGTGAATACGCCCACCTTGCGACCGATTCCAGTGGAGCCGTCACGAAGGCCGCCCTTTTCCTCGGCACTTATATCGGAGGTGTGACCTTCACCGGCTCTCTGATCGCCTTCGGCAAGCTGCAAGGCCTCCTTGGGTCCAACCCGCTCATCCTGCCCGGCCGGCATGCCTTAAACGCAACCATGATGGCAGCCAATGTGGGCGCTATGGGATACTACATGACCAACCCCGGCTTCAGCGCAGACATGAGCTGCCTGAGCACCACCGCAATCCTGTCGTCAGTGATGGGCGTGACCCTAACCTCAGCCATAGGCGGGGCCGATATGCCCGTCGTGATCTCCATCTTGAACAGCTACAGTGGCTGGGCCCTGTGCGCTGAGGGATTCATGTTGAACAACAACCTTCTCACGATCATCGGCACAATGATCGGATCTTCTGGTGCCATCTTGTCTTACATCATGTGCAAGGCCATGAACCGATCCCTCACCAACGTAATCTTTGGGGGGCTCAATATTGGCACCAGGTCCAACCAGGGAGGCAAGCCCATGGAGATCACCGGCATGCACACTGAAGTCGACATAGCTGGCACGGTCGATTTAATGAAGGATGCTCAGAACATCATCATCACTCCTGGATACGGTCTGTGCGTGGCGCAGGCTCAGTACCCGTTGGCCGAGATAGTCAAGATGCTGATCGACAAGGGCAAGAATGTACGCTTCGGAGTTCATCCTGTTGCAGGTAGGATGCCTGGACAGTTGAACGTGTTGCTGGCAGAGGCTGGAGTTCCTTACGACATCGTGCTGGAGATGGATGAAATCAACTCTGACTTCCCCGAGACCGACTTGTCCCTCGTCATCGGAGCCAACGACACCGTGAATTCTGCTGCAGAAGATGACCCCAACTCAATCATTGCTGGAATGCCCGTGCTACAGGTGTGTGTGTGTGCATGCGTGTTGTGGTTAGCTGTTGAAATTCCAAGCCATTTTGTGTGTGTGTGTTCGTGTTTGTTTGAGGGAAGAGGATGCAATTGGATTTAACCAATCTCTTCTACACACAACAGCCTTTCTTGCCATAGAATTCCATTTGGCTCACTCTCTCTTTTTTATTTATTTTTTATTTTTATATATTTTTTATATTTCCCACAGATTATAGGCCTGTCCCGTAGAATGTACACAATCCTTTAATTGGAAAGGGTCATCAATAATAGTATTGGTTGTGTAGGAGTTTTTAAATCCTAGTTTCATATTCACTTTGTGGTTCTACATACCTCATTGGCAATCCTATCCCATAATCATTGGCTTACTCCTTCTCTGGCAGGCCATGTCCACCCAGTCTATTGTCTGGCCATAAGTCTGCCGTGCGAGGAAATGAATTCTAGTAATTGCTAGTATTTTATATTCATGGAGGTGAATACTGGCACAGTAGCACACACCCCACTGTGTGTCTTGCATTTAGCTTTCACACCACTGGTAATTTAATACAGCAATTTATTGTCTTTGGTTGTAAGTCTGAAATTATTTACATGTATTAGAAATAATGAGATTTCAGTGTATTTTTAATAAAATTGAACTGTCATGCTATTAGAGATTGTTGTTAATTTAAACGTTGAGCAAATGGAATACTTAATGTAAATAGTTAATAAGCACGAGTGCTATTATTGTAAGTAATTACACATTTGTGGCAAATGAAGTTATTCCCTGCTCAAAACTATTCTATTTGGGAGAGAAAGTTTTCAGAGTAAAATTTATGACAAAAGAAGACTTTATTTCATCTGATCCATTTTTTCCCCAATTGATTAAGACAGTCACTTTCTTTTTAATGCCAGACACTGTATACCTTCACAGGGTTTCATTTAGGGGGGGGCGAAAGGGGGCATTTGCCCCCCCTTGGGTTCTAAATGCCCCCCCTTGGATTCTAAGTGCCCCCCACCCTTTTGAAAGAACCGATATTTATTAAGAGAAAAATGTAGACCAAATTAATAATAAACAATATTCACACAGCAATTCGTCTAGGTTTTTTGTTCCATACTGTAATAATGTCATTTAATTGTGTAGATGAGAGCGTCTCGGGTGTCTCCATGGCTATTTTCATCAAATAGGATAATTGTGATTGCCCAATTCGATTTCGAATTCGTGTTTTAATTAGTTTCATTTTGGAGAAGCTCCTTTCCACTGAAGCAGTGCTGACAGGGATAGATAGACATAATATGTTTGCCAGGGTGCTAATGTTTGGAAAAATTTCACTAAGCATATCACTTGTGGTGAGCTCTTTCAACTGCAAGTGCAGGTTACCTTTCGGCTTCTTCGATAAGTAGCTTCGAAATGTTTTCCACTCCTCTCGGGTTTCGCGGGAAATAAGAGCTTCTTTGGTGTATTCATCTCCACCAGCAGTCTTAGCAGGCAGCTCTGCACCATAGTGAGCTAATAGTACATCTATTAAGTCCTCACCATATGTATGGAAATCAGAAGAGTCAGCAGCTGGCACTTTCTTCGGATCAAAGATGCCAAATGAGGAGACAATATCTTGTGAAATAAATCTGCTGGATATGTTTGCCTTCAGCATCCTGATAAACGGTTCAGCCACTTGTCCTTGGAATGTAGCAATGCTTTCCGTGGTTAACGTGATGTCAGTGACTTCTTCGATCTCATTCTTTGCATCCATCAGTTCTAATACCCAGTTAGCAGCAGGTAACATGGCATCATCAAGTGTATTGAGAGTGGCATCAACAAGAGGGGTGATAGCTGTCAGTCTATTCTCTCAGTCTGGAGAGCTCTGCTCAACTTCGCCACTTGTGGCAGAACATAATCAAGGAGGTATATGGCCACTAAAGTTGAGGGCCTACATAAGGCTTTACTGATACCTAGAGCTTCAGGTGCATGTGTCTGCTCATAGATATTGTTTAGAGCAGTCACAATTGCACTGTAGCTAGCTTTGACTGCCTTCACACAGCGTTCATGGGACAGCCAGCGAGTATCTGATGGTTTCACAACTTTCAGCTCAGGTAAGTCAAGCACTTGCTGTACTGCTTTGAGACTCTCAGCTCGCTTAGGAGAATAGTGGAAAAATTTCCAGAGGGTGGTGAGTGTGATGTACACATGTTTTATCCCACTGGTAGCATTAGCTGCTTGAACGCATGCTAGCTGTAGCAAATGGCAATGGCAGTGTACGAAACGTGCATGAGGTGAAATTTTCTTCAGGAGACTCTGCACACCATTGTGTTTCCCAGAGAAAGTAGCTGCTCCATCGAATCCCATACCCACCAGCTTGCTAATCTGTATGTTTTTATCTTTCATGAATTCAACAAGGGCAGAATAAGCATCGGTAGCTTTCAATGGAACTATATCCAAGAAGTGCTCAACAGGTTGACCGTCCATGTTCACCCAGCGGAAGAAAATTGAAAGCTCTTCTGTGGTCGTCACATCAGTGCACTCATCTGCCATTATGCTGAAATGGGAAGCTTGGCGAAGCCGTTTCAGTAAACATTCTTCAGCCCATAAGCCAACTGCCTCAACAAATTCAACAACAGCAACTTTAGATGTGTAGGTTGCATTTAATCTAGCTCTTTCAAGGAACCCCTTTTAATCTTCTGCACCACAACTTACGATTAGATCAATAAGTTCATCAAAATTTGTTGTGTGGGGAATGTGGCGACGAGCTAGAAAATGGGTGCAACGAATTAGAGCTTTAATGGCCATTCTGTTCTTCAACTTTTCCTCATCATTAATTTGTTGGAGTTGCTGAATGACTGACCCTTCTTGTAGTGCTGTAGCTGCAGCCATCTCTGCTTCACATGATAGGAGGTGAATATCACTCTTTGCATGAATTTTCATCTTCTCTATTGCCTTCTTCCAGTTCGTGAAAGGTTTTGAGATCCATGTTCCTCCTGTTCTTTGAAGAGAAATTCCTCTCTTCCTGCAAACCTTACAAAAAGCTCCTTGGAAATTTTTATCAAACATCAGCCAATTGAAGCTCTCTTCCCATTTTTTGTTGTATTTTCGACTGCTTGCAGTGCTTTTCTTGCTTTTCTCATGTGTAGTTAATCTTTCCTTTGCATGCTTCTCATGGACAATTAATCTTTTCTTGGCAGGACTTGGCTCCAAAAACTCAGTATCAGATTGATTGCTGTCAATTTTATCTTCTGTGTCACTGCTACTTGAGTGGCCAGGTGACTTTGAAGAGCTTGCACCACAGAAGAAAGAGCGAATATCCATTTGAGACTATCTTAAGCTGTCAGGGACTACGAGTGCTTAGAGTTCTGGTTCTGGAAGTTGTAGAATCTGTATAGATCAAAACTCAACAGCTGCTACGGTGAGCTGAGGGCTGGCCTTTTTATAGCCAGCCAGCAACCGTAAGTGTGAATCAACGTGTGATAAACCTAAGGGGAGGTGAGAGTCAGAGTTGAATAGTGTGTGAAAAGCATCTAAATAGTGAATGTCACAGTTGACTGAAAATTGCTAGACGGTGGAGGTGAAAATGAGGAGCTGAATTAACTTGTCAGGATCTGACATATGCAGACCTCATTAGATAAGATTATGTTTTTTTAATGTAGGACATAGGCCTTCCAATAATTCTATTTCACTCCCATGGTGACCAGTGCCGCCCGCCCCTCCTTACATTTTCAAAACTCTATTTTGCCCCCCCTTGCAAGAATGTCTGGATGAAACACTGCTTCATACAAATAGTTACATGTAAATATGAAAGTTGAAATTATATAAAAATATTGGAGAGTCCCGTAAAAACTATCCTAAGTGATATTGGTTATAATGTTGAAAATACAATTATTTTTACTTGATTTCGTTAATTAAAAAAGCATTTGGGGATCACATTCCTTATAGTGTGTGTGTGCATCAAACCATACCAGATAACTAATGTCACAAGTCACACATACATACATACATATATATTCTTAGGATATATTTTTATCCATCTCGACCGTATGTTTGTTTGCAGGTTTGGAATGGTAAGCACACAGTGGTGATGAAGAGGTCTCTAGGTGTGGGTTATGCTGCTGTGGACAACCCACTCTTCTATAAAGACAACACCTCCATGTTGCTAGGTGATGCCAAAAAGACCTGTGATGCCCTCTTGGTCAAAATGAAGGAAGAAATGTAAAAATAATAACTTCCCTGGCAAATCCATTTGTACATTATTTTTTGAACCTTTTTTCTTTTCTTTCTGTGTTATTTATGTATTCACTTTTAGAACTTATTACAATGATTAGCTGAATTTAACTATTTATTTTAATTGACATTATCAGTATGAACAATTTTAGTGAATATTCTAAATAATGCCTCCTTCAGTGGTTCAATATTCCACAACGACAATGCAGAAATGGGAATAATTGGTAAAGGTGTCATCTTTTGCAAAACCAACACTTCTTTTTCGAAGTCTGTCCCGAGCAGATTGGGTTGCTCATCCTCATCACTGAAACAATGTACGTCCATTTTGTTGGCTACTATAAGACAGCCATTTTGTAGCAGGCTGTTGTCATAGTGACCCACTTCCTGCTGCAAGGTGTGAAGTTGGCTAGACATGGTCATGTGACTGTTCGTAGAGTCCAGGACGTACACGATTAGAAGGCAGCGCTGGACGTGACGTAGGAAGGCGTGGCCCAACCCACGGTTTTGATGAGCATTAGGTACCAATCCAGGGATGTCTGCAACTGTAAAAGAGATATATAATTAGTGGGGGGGGGGGGGGGGGGGCGGGGGGGGGGGGGGGGGGGGGGGTGTGGGGGGGGGTTTTTTTTTTTTTTGTTTTTTTTTTTTTTTTTTTCTTTTTTTTTTTTTCCTTTTTTTTGGTTGTGGTTGTGGGTTTTTGTCGAGTGTGGTATGTGGGGGTTTGGTCCTTCTTCCTTCACTTCCTTCTTCCCTCCCTTCTCCTCCCCTTTTTCCCCTTCTCCCCCCCCCCCCCACCCCCCCCCCCCCCTCCCTCCCCCCCCTCGTGTGCTTCCGCTTTCGCCCCCCCCCGCTCCCTCTTCCCTTCATTTGCGCTTCAAAATGAGCTTTAAACTTCTATAAAGCTACTGCCAAAAATAAACTAGAAATGTTGTCTTTGTCTGAAGTGGCTTTAACATACTGATTGAAATCTGTACACCCTTCCCTGATGCAAGTGAGTTGCTTTTGCTTTACTTGCTCACCTGCAATATTTAGTAAAGATTTTTCGGATTTTACTAGATGAAAATCCAATATTCTAGAATAACCCTTTAAACACATTATTAATGCTTAGCTCTTCAAGAAGAGCCAGAAAGGGAAGGGGAAAACAAACAAAAAAACAAAACAAATAAATAAAAAACAACAACAAAACCTCCAGACATCTATATTTCAAATGCTACACTTGTACTTGAGCCATTTCTACACATCATCAAAGCAATCAACATAGTCTAAGAAAAGTACATCCAGTGTCTAATCTCTCTTTACGGGTTTGATAGCTCTGATAATTTACCTCTTTATGTGGCTTTCGACCATACCCTCTACAATAAAACCTCCGAACAGAGAACAATTTGGGACCAGGGCTTTTAGTTCACAAAGAACGTTGTTTGCTTTTAAGATGTGATAAGAAATACCTTTCTATTAAATGGGGCGAGTGGAGAGTTCACTAAATAGAGGTAATTAATTTGCTCGTTAGAGAGTACAGTATCAGAGGTTCTACCGTATTGCCCAGTCAATACAGTGATTTAATACAACGAACTCTATATACTATACAAAATCAACCAACATCCCTTACCTGATACCTGAGTGATGTCATGCCCCTCCTCCTCTCCGCCCCTCTCAACCACGCCCACCTGTGGGTTGAGCGTGGTGAAGGCGTAATCGGCCACTTTAGGAGTCGCGCGAGATAGAGCCCTCAGCAGAGTGGACTTGCCAGCGTTGGGGAACCCGACGAGACCAACGTCAGCTATCGTCTGGAGCTCCGCCTCCACCAGTCTCTCTTCGCCCACCTCACCCTGGGTGCTCTCCCTCGGCTTGCGGTCCATGGTGGTGGAGAAAATGGCGTTGCCCAACCCACCCTCGCCTCCCTGGGCCACTATGCAGGAGCTTCCAGCCTCCACCAAGTCGTACAGAACGGATTTGGATGGATGTTCTCTAATTAGAGTGCCCCTGGGTACCTGTAATAAAACAGCATTTCGGAATGTGACCTTTGACTCCAACTTAAAATTAATGTATATATATATATTTATTTTTTATTTCCACCCTAGATATCTTCACAATGATATTTAGGTACATGACTCCTGAAATAACTCACGATATTTCATGCTGTTATTATACG
>WLWD01001327.1_pt1 | contig 27765 bp, 16 predicted proteins | sample 6712731 | NCBI WGS metagenome assembly WLWD01 (sample SAMN12718690, study PRJNA576275) | sponge metagenome | isolation source: marine sponge | host: Mycale hentscheli | place: New Zealand: South Island, Marlborough, Capsize Point | collected 2014-11-01
AATTAAACGTCTGGAATTTATAAACTAAAACAACACTGGAAACTATGTGAATAATAATTTTGTAATAATTCCACAGAAATTATGTAATGTTTTATTTTTCACTTTTAATTAACTTTTTTACACACTGTACAGGAGTGTCTGGTAGGAGGATCAGATAGTTCTTTAAATTCTGTTTAATGTAGCTTTGATATATTACTACATATCATACCTGTTCTACAGTAGTAGCTATTTAGCTATTCTCCTAGCCCTGTTTTTTTTTTATTTCGTTTTTTTCTTCTCACTCGTTTGCTGTTTTAGATGCTCTTTTTTTGGTCATTTTTAGTCTCCCTAGATGTTTCTTTTTTTCTTAACAAATTCTTGCAGTAAAATGTTGTTGAGGATTATGACAGTGCTTCACTGCATGGCAAGTGCCTTAGCAGAAAAAAAATACATGTATGCCAGAGTTTATAAAAAATGATCTACTTACGCCTATGCAAATTATTGAGTCCAACTCAGTCCGTATTTTCAATTGTCTACAGCTTCTTTGGTTAAGAAATGTTGGTGTAGTGTGGCTATCTGTGGTTGTCACTGCAGATTCAGAAGCTAAGGGTACTTTAGTGGAAACAGTTTCTTCGTTTATGATCTAACAAAACAAATTATAGTTTCAGTTAGCACTGTGGTGGAATCACCACCACATTCTTCACAAGGGAACATGTGCAGGCAGAAAGAAAGTTCTAGAAGGAATGATGAGAACACAACGACAAGAAACAGATGTCTAGTAATCTAACAACCAACATATGTTTATAGTTCATTATACAGACGAAGTGTGCTGTTGCTCACCTTCAATTCCAACCAATCAGATCATTTTATTTTTCACTTTCCCCTCTCATATAATATATTGTTCAGTCCATCCTTTTTATGGTCAGTTCTGTACTTGTCAAATGCTACTCAAACGCAATCACTAAAGAATTCCGGGAGAAGTTTGAACACTTTCTCGCGGGTCAGGGTGGTGTAGTTGTTTGTGGGCCCGGAAGCTTTGAGCGGCTGACTGGTGGCAGAGAACTGAGGCTGTCTCTTTTCCCGCTATTGCACGACAAGCACCAATGCTGGCTATAATTCTGTAATTATTCCACACCCATATTTTATCCTTTGCAGTTTCTATACTCATTTTATAAGCACTTCACTTTTATATTATGTCCTTAGGGCAACTTTGAAGATCAATTTTAAGAAGAAAAGAATTGATAATACTGATGACCGACATAATGGAAATCAATATTTTAAACTTTTGTATCACTTAATTTTGTCCTATGACTTTAAACTTTTAATTTGCTCCGTTAATGTGAAAGAAAATAGTTTTCATGAGATTATATTGGCATGTGGTGCATGGTGCCGCCCCCCATTCTGGAGCAACTTCTGAGTACAGGTCTGGTAAAAGAACGTCAATTGTTTAAGTTAATAGCAGCTTAACTGATATCTTTGAAGATTAATTGCTGAAAGGCAAGTTCTTCTGTAGGGTCCAACTTTTAAAGACCTTCAAGGACAAACCACTTCTATCATCACCCTACTAGTTAGTATGGCCGCCACACCTAAACCCACACCCAGCCATATTGATGGAAATAATATTTTGTATCATTTAGTATTTGCAATTATAGTAATTGAAAATTGTTTATGCAAATCTCATGGCAGCAGTGTTCACTCAGTAAGGAAGCACTGTGGATCCTGTCTTGCATTTGAAGCTTGAGTTGGCATCAACCTTGACACCAGTCTTAACAACATTGTTTAATTAATCTGACCAACCTCACATAATCGTCTTGGCCTGACTTGTCATCTTGTGTTGTTTTAGTTATGGCAAAGCCCCTTAGTTTTGTGGCAATTTTTACTTGTGGTAATATTAAGCCGTAAAAAACAAAAACTATAAGTAAAGTGGACGACAAAAACTAATTTTCTTGCAACCAATTTCTTAAATCATGCAATCAGTAGCTAGCTAAGTGAAGATATAAATTGCCATTGAGTTACATTTCTTTTCTAAACTACAAAAAATTACTTCTACCCAAAAATTCATAGAAATATGCTATTTTTTAAGTTGTTTGGGATTAGTACACCATGAACTACTTACTTAAGGAGCCCATATTGAAGAATTTGAGAAGCAAACCAAAAACTAAGTCAAGTGATATAAAATCTTCTACATGATACTAAAAAAATTACTAAGTAACTAAATAACGAGGGAGCATGGTCTTGTTAACCAGTGTCCCTGGGGGAAAAAAATCAGTCAAGACTATTTTTTCAGTATGAATAACTAAAACAATGTAACAGCACTGTCCATGTTCTGTACATTCAGTACATTTCTAAAGTAAGATTTTTTTTGTGGTAATCATCGCAGTTTACTTTCTAGTAATTTGTGTGACGAAACACTTCGCTGAGGAAAAGGAAGAGCACAAATGATATAATGCTCTTGAAAAAAATGTTTTTAACAGTGTAGCTTGTGAGAAGTTTTGAGTGTTCCTAGGTAATGAGGCAATTCTGTGGTCTGTGCACCTTAGGTCTAAGTGTCAAGACAAATGGAGATGAGTGCAGTTGTAATCATCATCTTGTTGATAGAAACATTCTCCCTAATATGTAGACTTCATATAATATTTCCCATTATTTTTAACCAATTTTAATATTATTATTATTTGAAACATTTGGGGTCTAAGAGGTCTGAATGAATATTCTAACATCCTTTGTTTTATTCCGTAAAATAATTAAAATTGATTAGGTGTACATGGTGGGACAATATAAACAAAAATTTATAATAATAACTTTAAGCTGAAAGTATTAAAATATATGATAAGATTTAGTATGTTATTATAATAACTCAATAGCTAATTATGAATTTAATTTTAATAAATAAAATGTGTTATAATAAGTTTTTGCTCATAAAAGTGTAAATCTAGAATAAATGAACGAAAAACAACAACAACAACAAAAAACTACATCTTTACTTATATTTGTACAAAGCACTGCAGATCAAGAAGATTGAGAGCATTGTTTTATTGTGGAGTACAAAGTGTGCATTGCTTTTTTGTACTGTTGAATATCCAGAACAAACACTATGGTGGTTACTTGAAATAATCCAAAAATCACATGAAAAATAGCTTCTGAAACTGTATGTTTATTTCCAGGTATTTCAAACTGATCACACATGTCTGGATTATGTCCTTTTTCTTCACAAATGTAATAGTTATCTAAAGCTATTCTTAATTGAGGGCCTTCTCCAGCAGTTATGTATGTTTTAATTATAGAAATTGAACTAATTATCAGAAGTGCAAGACATCCAAGCAAAAGCTTCTTTTCAGCAGTTCCTATTAAGACAATATCATTGCTGTGTCGCTAAATAACATACAATGGTAATAAAATGATAGTCGTAATGGTAGAAAAAGGATGATACCAATTATAATTAATGTACAGTATAGGTCTTGGTTGTGTACAAAATTTATATGAGTTCAGTAATGGTAAGCCACTATTTACCATTCAAGTTATTCATACTCAAATTACACGCAAGAGTTAATATGAAATGACTGCAAAATACTGTGTATTATATTTGTATCTATACAACATTTTTATTGGTATCTCACAATAGTTTCTTCTCACCATTATTATTTTTCGTAGAGTGAGTAGAATGAATGGTGATCCCACAGCTGAATAAATAGCTCCTATACCATTGGCACAGTAAATAAGAACATTGGGACTGTCATAATAACATCCTGTGGTAGTATACAAATAATTGGAATGTCCAAGACCTCCACTTACAACCGATACATTTGCATAAATGGGATTGTTACGTATTTTCTCAGAAAATACAGCTATTGATGTTAGTAATGGAATAAGAGGAATGAAGAATCCAAGCAGTAAACATACTGCATGAAGATATTTCTCTTTCTTAGCTTCTTTGAATCTTTGATATCGAAAGGGAAAATGTGTAGCAGTGAAAATATTTACAGTGAAAACAAATACCCAGTAATTAGCCTGTTGTCTGAAATATGAAGATGCTATTGCTGTACAGAAAAATTAAATTAAGAACTTTAAAGAAAAGTGCAAGATTTATACACTTACAAGAAAATGCACAGTATGGATGAACTTTAGGAGGATGTTCTCTTAGATTTCTTGAAGTACATGAAACTTTTTCTTGGCCAACCAAATCCACTAGTAGTACTATGTCTAAACAAGAAAAAAAAATTACAAGTATTTCTTTAAAATAAAATTTGATATTTTACCCATTATCCAGACGTCTAGTATAACATATACAATAGTTATTGATGGAAAGACCAGCCTATGAATGAAAGGTAAATTATAAGATATAAACAATCCTTCTCATATTTCTTACAGATATTTTTTTCGTAATATAGCGGTAACCAAGCCTACTGTCACTCCAAAGAGTCCAAAAAGTACTGAGAAAATGATAATCCAATTCAATATTGCTGAAGCATTGGATCGTTCCAGGTTTCTCCATAAATAGCAATCAGGAAGACATTTAAGTGAAGAGTTATCATAATAAAACAATTCACTACAATTCAGGTCTAAAGATTGTTTTTCTAAATGGATAATATAATCAGTTAAATATACATTTTAAATAATATTTACCTCTTGTGATACAGGCATCATTAAATTACTATTATAGTGTACTCTGATATATATATATAATATTTAAAACATAATCCAGCATATGGACTTTTTTCTTAATGGAATGCCATGGTAGTAGATTGGTTGAAAGCTTCAAAATCAAAATTTCCACAGTAAATTTTAGCTAAGTGAAGAGAAAGTGATTATTTTTTAAATGATTAAATGAATATAATATTTTTGTGGTTTTACATTATTTTGTGGTATTGTAATATTATTTTCTGATGTTATCTATCGCTTAGTGTGATTAAGGTCAATTTTTTTTATCTACACACTATAATGAGCACAACTAAATACATTCTGTGTTATCCAGCTAGCAATACTAAATTATGAATATAAGGTATTCCCAGCTGTACTTACCTTAATTATAACACAAAGATAGGATAAAGAAATCTCAAAAAGTATAACAAAAGTTACAACTTTATAACTTACTAAAGTGATATCTAAGACTAGCTAACTAAAACATAACTTACATGGTAGCTTCATCAAAACAATTGTTTTGTTTATTACATGATTTTACACTGATTTATTGTCAAACTTACCTAGGTATTCATTACTATTATTGAAATAATGATTTGAACAGTCAGACATGTTTAGTTTACTCCATTGTGCCGAACATATTTCATTTCTTTGCCATTCCAAGTAACTTGAGTTAAAATTGCATCTTTTAAAATTTGAATCATTACATATATGTGATAAACTGAGGCATATATATCTCGCCACTTCCTCCTTGCATTCATTTGTAGTATTGAGTCTTGATGACCAGTTAACATTCTTAACTTCCTTAGAAATGTAAACACTAGGGTGAGTGAGTATATCATGACTACAAATGTCACTATCCAATTCAGCACCAATTGAAGAGCAGGAATTACTATTTATAATGGTGTGAGTAAGACCCTTCAACACAGAATGAAATTTTTTTAAAGCTATCTTAATTGAAAACAGCTGATTACAAACAAAGGATAAATGAATGCACTCTGCTTGCATGCACAAAGAGAACAATAAATACTGACTGACTTAATGAATGAACAAACAGTAAAAAGCTAACAGACAAACAACAATCCGCTTGCTATTGGTCATCCCTTCTTGACGGGGCGCTGTACCCTATTAAGGCGCCAGTAGCGGCGAATAACGTAACTACTGGCTGAGTTGCTAAACTTCAGAAATCTTTAGGCCTCCCGGATTCTCAATTATGCTTTACCGCTAAAAAACAATGTTATTAAATTTTCGCGACGTCACCCTAGTACTGCTATATGTGCAAAATATAGACTCACTTGAAAAGAAAACTTTGTTAAAAAAAGAGACTATAGCATCCAGTAAATTTCTATTTTCGCTTTTTCTTTCTTTTTTGTTTATTAGAAATACAGCCTAATAATTATTCCCGCTATTCTCGAATGAAGTAAATAAAATTCTCATTCTACCAGCCTCGTTTCTACTTCTGCCAAAGTCTCCTGCCCGGTCAACTACTGTCCAATGCGGGTAGCAACCAAATCTTTTTTTTCTGTATTGTTTAAAAAGCCTCTGAAAGAGAGCCGATACATTTAATGACTGATAAAGAAATGGTGAAATAGTAATAATAAGAATAGTAATAATAATATACATTACCTGGTTAGAATACAATATTGTGTAGATAATAAATGGAACGAGCACACATATCCAGATTAAAATGAAATACACAAAGCAGAAAACTTTGGATGAAGCAAGTTTAGCAATTAATTTCATAAACTTCATTTTCTACGTTTTCTATACTTTCTTGAAGAATAAAAGAATTTGTTCCTTAAAATACACATTTACGACAAACTGACAAGAAATATATATTATATTCCCTACGGATGCGCAACTAGTCTAGTTACGTAACCAGTTACGTAACCAGTTACTTAACCAGATTCCGTCATGCAACTGGTTAAGTCCAGTGATGTAACTCTGCGGACATCTTTTAACTTTTGACTGTCCAGTTATGTAAACTGGACAATATTCTAGCCATCCAGTAATGTAACTGGAAGCTGGCCAGTTACGTACAGGACTGTGGCTACTCCAAAACGTAAACATTAGCCCAGGGCAAGTTACACAACTGGTTTATCCTATTACTAGTGGATAATTATTCCATCCAGTTACATATCAAATCGATCCAGTTATGTTACAAGAGGGCTCCCACACTCAAATAGATATCATTTAAGAGATTATGTTTCTCTAGTACAGTTGTTTTAGTTAAGTAATAATCTTTTTGTGAAACTACTGAATCAAGAAATTGCTAGTTAACTGCAGTTGTTGTTTTTTTGAATTTTTTTTAGAGGTTTCTTGGTGGAATGTACTTACAAACTAAAATACCTATGATATGAACAAGTAAAAAAAAAACATGCTAAAATATTTAATTATGTACAGTAACATCTGCCAAAAAAAAAATCACTTGCAACAAATGGTTTTATATAGGGTAGTTAAGTAACTGGCTAGGAGAATTATACAGCATTCTCATTTAATACAACATATATAATAAATGTGTGTATAATTTCAGTGTAAATGATATATTGTGTTTGAATGTAGTTCCAGATGTGACCAGCATTTAGTATTCATTAGGTGACTTGTTTATTGTTGATGACACAGCAGCAACATAGCAAAGCAATCAGTATTCAATAAACTAGAACTCAGTATCGGAGGTATAATAATACCATCAGAAAACAACCATCTTTGCAAGCAAATTTACTCTCAAAAACCACTTCATGAAAACATCACTCCTTATTAACTGAGCTAAATTTAAGTTACCATGCAATTCAGTAATTCAATACTTAATCTGCACAGTGTGTGCCCCCATGGTGGTTCATGGAACAGTCCCCTCCCCTCCTCCCCCCCCTCCCCCTCCCTCCCCCCACTTTTATCACCCTCACTTTTTAACTAACAAATATGCATTAATTGGTCCCTAGTATTCAAATTTAAGTCAGACCTGCTGCCATTTTGTCCTGAATCACTAGTTATAATTAATCTGAATTATTTATTGATTCTTAATAAACATGTACATAATATATCAGTTTAAACAAACAAAGACATTTTGATCCTGTAGGATCTTCGTTATTTGGAATATGAGAAAAAACTCGCATTTCATGTTAACGGTGTTTCACACCTTACACCAGGATTGCTAGCAGGTTTTATATACTGCCTGGATTAGTTTAGTTTTGTAACCACAAACTTGTTGAATAAATATTTAACTATAAAGTTGGTTGCATCATTGCACACTGGGTGGTCATTGCACAATGGGTGGCTTAGCTTAGAGGAACAAGAACGACTTTTAACCATAATCCCCTCTACTCATAGACTAATCCTGGAGAAGATTCTGGTGGCAGCTACCCATTATAGGACACACCCCATACCAACAACCAACCCCCACAATATTTCTTGTTTTTTTCTTTTGAAGGGATAAAAGATTACCTTGACATAATTTCTTGTGTGTGAATTTATTTGTCAAGTAATTTACTAAATCTGTAATAGAATATGTATGCATAATAGTAACATAAGGTAGAAGACTTGTGCATTCAATATTAAAAAATGAATGCCTTCCATTGCAGACAATTTAATGTCACAAGACAAGTTTCATCTAAGAGTATAATGTCTAATTAATCTAAAAAAATATAATTGTATCTGAGTGCATAAATAGTGAAAGGAAAACTTATACTATTTACTATATTTTCTTGGAACCAAAATGAATTATATCATAGAAAATTCAATAAATAGGAACATACTGTCTGTTTAATCTCATATAAATCAGAATTGTTTTTGAGTACATAATAGTGAAAGGGAAACTTGACTTATTACTATTCTTGGAGCAAAAATGGAATTAGATAACACATTTTCATAGAATATTCAATAAATAAGACCTAACTTTTAGGAAAAAATGTAACTTTCAATAGCAACTATTTACTGTTTTTTTTTGTTTAATTATAGCTGTAATATCTCTGAAACTCCAATGCACTAATTACTTTGCTATGTTGCTGAAGTGACACTAAAATATTGGTCACTGTTGGACTCCATTCCAATGTAGTATATTCATTACAATGTGGCTTGAGGTGGTACTGCCCCCAATATGATGAAGATTGGAATTTGGCAGCCCTGAGGATAGTATATATAGCTATATAGTATTTATTTAGAACATCATTATGAATACTTTATTCTTTTAGAATGGTCTTTATAGGAATATAGTCTGCCATTCCTAAAGTAGTGAAGAAGTCTAAGAAAATGAAGTTGATTTAATTAATAGCTGAACTTATTTCTTCCAAAGCCTTCTGGTTTAGTCTTTTTATTATGCTATGGATATTCTAGTTCCATTTATTACCTACACTATATTGTATTCTAATCAGGTATGTAAACAGCTTAAATTGTATTGTGTGTGGCTGCTTTCAACTAGTTGCCAATAATGACAATATTTTTTTGTATCCTGCTTTACTGAAGGTACATAATTCTTTTTGATTGACTATGAAATAGTCTATGCACCCTTATTTCTCGTTATTGTCCTGAGGCAGAGGCGCCACAATTTTGTGGGCGCAAAAAGCTTTGTTATTAGGGGTACAAGGAGGCCTCTACCATACTGAAGAGACTAGCTGTTGATCTAATGCTCTAAGGTCATTAAATCTTAACTGAATCTTTAAGATCATGTACGCCAGTAGAAGAGGTGGGTGTGGTGTGCTGTGTAAATCCATAATAATGCTGCTGGTATGACTTAATATAAGTGGACACCTTCAACTCAACCTAAATTAGCGCAGGAGTGATATTCTTCCTTCTTTGGCATAAATGAATAACAAATTTATTACTTCACAATTTCTTTCTCAGCCTTTTTGTACTTATTCGATGTATTCTTTTTCTTAACAGATTATTTTTAACAGAAAAGAATTAAATGTGTGGCTGTCACTGGGAATCAAGCCCAGAACTGCTTGCTTAATGCACCAGCGCTCCCCACCTCTTAGCTACTATCGACAAACAAAACACCTCCACTCTGCTTTTGTACTATACATAAGGTTAAGGGTGAGGTACCAGCGGAACCTATGGTAATAAAGTGATTCAGTAGAATACCACAAACACGCCCGTAACAACTGGTCCACAAACACGCCCGTAACAACTGGTCCACAAACGCGCCCGTATACTAGTGATGTGCTTGAGCACAAATGGCGAGCGAGCCTAAAGACTATACTATTTTTTATATGAATTTTGACTTCTAACACTGAAGCTACTGAAAATAAGGTCCAGTTTTAAAATTTTCGCATACCCGAGTTTTCTTTGTGATATTTTTTAGCTAAGTAGTGGTTGTAACACACAATGCTTTGACACAACTTGACATGCACCTACACAGACTTACCTTCGCGGTAGTCTAGTGGACAATGTATTTTCAAGTAAATACTGTTGCGCACGGCTTATAGCCATGACAAGAGCGCATTGACTTACCACCGCCACTAACTCAAATAGAAATGGAAGTCCCTTAAGTTTTCAAGTTTTAACTGCACCCGCAAAAGAATTCAAAAAGGTAAACAATTCAATTTCTAGGGTGATACTGGTACTGATCGATAAACAGAGGATTCTGTTTAGTGAAGTTTGGGACGGGGTCGACAACCAAACTAACACAAAAACGCGAGGGTCAAAGTACAAAAATGCCTTACGTACGTCTATACATATAATTGGCGAGCGAGCGTAGCGAGCGAGACACTTACAGGGGTAACACAATCGAAAATCGGGGATGTTTGTTTATTGGCGAGCGAGCGTAGCGAGCGAGACAGTATTAGGGGTGGATAATGCAAAATCGGGTATATGTTATATATATATATGTAGGTATGTATGTATGGATTGTACGTATGCTCTTTAAATGCACGCGCTTCTAATTACGTAAGTTAGGTAAAGCGTTCACAGTTCCATTTTTTTTCAATTAACGAGCGCGGAGTATCCTGCTGCAGACGCAACATTGTTTCAACCAAAAAGTTTACAGCTACTCTCTTCTTGAAACAATTGTGAAGTCTTTGTCAAGCTGCGCTTCTTTGCCACTGCTTTCGAAGTTTATTCAGGTAATTGTTAGTTTAGTCTGGGATCAGAGACTTAAGATTCTCTGATGCTAACTGAGAATGGAAAGGGTTACACTGTGCACTACAGTTAGATGTAATTTCTGTCCTATTTTCCTGTAAAAAGAGTCTGCTCGCTCGCCATGCATTTGCGCTATTCGAGCGCACCACTAGTTGGCGAGCGAGCGTAGCGAGCGAGACACTTACAGGGGTAACACAATCGAAAATCGGGGATGTTTGTTTATTGGCGAGCGAGCGAAGCGAGCGAGACACTATCAGGGGTAACTCAATCGAGATTTCGCTATATTTATTTATTTATCTGTTTATGGGGTACGTGAGACCTCTGTTTTAGCCCGCGCTTCTAATTACGTAAGTTAGGTAAAGCGTTCACAGTTCCAGTATTTTTCAATTAACGAGCGCGGAGAATCCTGCTGCACTGCCTTACGCAACTCTGTTTCAACCAAAACGTTTATAGCTACTCTCTTCTTGAAATAATTGTGAAGTCTTTGTCAAGCTGCGCTTCTTTGCCACTGCTTTCTAAGTTTATTCAGGTAATTCTGTTATTGTTAACTCAGCTAAGAGCTTGTTGTCAACAGTGACTGGTAAATTCAAATAGTCAGAATGACTCAAATTTGGTACTAGGAAGTTACTACTGCTCAAGAAAATGAGGTAAGAAAGTAATTTTGTATTTGTGTGCTAAAATTGATTGTCTTTTGTTTATGTAGCTGAGAGCTTGTTGTCAAGAATTCGAGGTAATTCAGATGGTCAAAGTAACTTCAATTTGATATTACAGAAGTTATCAATACTCAAGAATGAGTTAAGTAGTAATTCCATATTTGTTGGCTAAAATTACAAATAATAACACTGGTTTATTTTTTATTGTAGCTGAGAGCTTGTTCAAGAGTCACTGGTGATTGAGATTATCTGAATGGTTGATGTTTGATACTACAAAAGTTACCATTAATCAGGTAAGAGAGTGATTTTGTATTTGTTTGCTGAAATCTAATATCATAACTGCTATTATAGTGTTTGCATGAAGTAAGCTAAAAATAGTAATATTTTATGTTACCTAACTATCAGGCTCGCTCGCCATTTGTGCTCAAGCACACCACTAGTTTATTTATTTATTTATATATATGGACGTACGTATGTCATCGCGTTTTTGTGTTAGTTATGTGGTCGACCCCGTCCCAAATTGCACTAAACAGAATCCTCTTGTTTATCGATCAGTACCCGTATCACCCTAGAAATTGAATTGTTTACCTTTTTGAATTCTTTTGCGGGTGCAGTTTTTCTATTAGAGTTAGTGGCGGTGGTAAGTCAATGCGCTCTTTGTCATGGTTATAAGCCGTGCGCAACAGTATTTACTTGAATATACATTGTCCACTAGACTACTGCGAAGGTAAGTCTGTGTAGGTGCATGTCCAGTTGTGTCAAAGCATTGTGTGTTACAACCACTACTTAGCTAAAGAATATCACAAAGAAAACTTTTAAATAACGTGTATTGTTTTGTTGTTGTTTTTTTCCTTCAATTCAAGCGGTTGCAGAGAGTTGTTACTATGGCACTGAAATCCCTTTACCCTGTATGCTAAATTTAAATACTGGACCTTATTTTCAGTAGCTTCAGTGTTAGAAGTCAAAATCATTCATATAAAAATAGTATAGTCTTTAGGCTCGCTCGCCATTTGTGCTCAAGCACATCACTAGTTGGCGAGCGAGCGTAGCGAGCGAGGACATTTACAGGGGTAAAAATGAAAAAATCGGGGTGTTTGTTTATTGTATATATGTATGGACGTACGTAAGGCATTTTTGTACTTTGACCCTCGCGTTTTTTGGTTAGTCAGTTTGTCGACCAGTCCCAAATTGCACTAAACAGAATCCTCTGGTTTATCGATCATACCCGTATCACCCTAGAAATTGAATTGTTTACCGTTTTGAATTCTTTTGCGGGTGCAGTTAAAACTTGAAAACTTAAGGGACTTCCATTTCTATTCGAGTTAGTGGCGGTGGTAAGTCAATGCGCTCTTTGTCATGGTTATAAGCGTGCGCAACAGTATTTACTTGAAAATACATTGTCCACTAGACTACCGCTAAGGTAAGTCTGTGTAGGTGCATGTCCAGTTGTGTCAAAGCATTGTGTGTTACAACCACTACTTAGCTAAAGAATATCACAAAGAAAACTTTTAAATAACGTGTATTGTTTTGTTGTTGTTTTTTTCCTTCCAAGCAGTTGCAGAGAGTTGTTACTACCTATGGACTGAAATCCCTTTACCCTGTATGCTAAATTTACAAACTGGACCTTATTTTCAGTAGCTTCAGTGTTAGAAGTCAAAATCATAATAGTATAGTCTTAGGCTCGTCGCCATTGTGCTCAAGCACATCACTAGTTTTATATTTATTGTATATATGTATGGACGTAGTAAGGGCATTTTTGTACTTGACTCGCGTATTTGTGTTAGTTCTGGTTTTGTCGACCCCGTCCCAATTGACACTAAACAGAATTCGCTGGTTGATCGCATCAGTACCAGTATCACCCTAGAAATTGAATTGTTTACCGTTTTGAATTCTTTTTGCGGGTGCAGTTAAAACTTGAAAACTTAAGGGACTTCCATTTCTATTCGAGTTAGTGGCGGTGGTAAGTCAATGCGCTCTTTGTCATGGTTATAAGCCGTGCGCAACAGTATTTACTTGAAAATACATTGTCCACTAGACTACCGCTAAGGTAAGTCCGTGTAGGTGCCTGTCCAGTTGTGTCAAAACATTGTGTGTTACAACCACTACTTAGATAAAGAATATCACAAAGAAAACGTTTAAATAACGTGTATTGTTTTGTTGTTGTTTTTCCTTCAATTCAAGCAGTTGCAGAGAGTTGTTACTATGGCACTGAAATCCCTTTACCATGTATGCTAAATTTAAAAACTGGACCTTATCAGTAGCTTCAGTGTTAGAAGTCAAAATCATTCAAAAATAGTATAGCTTTGGCTCGCTCGCATTTTTGCTCAGCACACCACTAGTTTGTATATATGTATGGACGTATGTAGTTCATTTGTACTTTGACCCTCCGCGTTTTTGTGTTAGTTATGTGTTAGACCGGGTTCCCAAAATTGCACTAACAGAATCCTCTGGTTTAATTCGATAGTACCCCGTATCACCCTTCGAGGAATTGAATTTTTACCGTTTTGATTCTTTTTGCGGGTGCAGTTAAAACTCTGAAAACTTAAGGGAATCCATTCTATTGTGTTAGTGGCCGGTGTGGGATGTCAATGCGTCTTGTCATTGGTTAATAACCCCGTGCGCAAGATTTACTGTGAAAATACACTGGTCCACTAGACTACTGCGAAGGTAAGTCTGTGCAGGTGCATGTCCAGTTGTGTCAAAGCATTGTGTGTTACAACCACTACTTAGCTAAAGAATATCACAAAGAAAACTTTTAAATAACGTGTATTGTTTTGTTGTTGGTTTTTTTCCTTCCAAGCAGTTGCAGAGAGTTGTTACTATGGCACTAAAACCCCTTTACCCTGTGTGCTAAATTTAAAAACTGGACCTTATTTCCAGTAGCTTCAGTGTTAGAAGTCCAAATCATTCATATAAAAATAGTATAGTCTTTAGGCTCGCTCGCCATTTGTGCTCAAGCACATCACTAGTTTATTTGGCGAGCGAGCGTAGCGAGCGAGACAGTATTAGGGGTGGATAATGCAAAATCGGGTATATGTTATATATATGTATGTATGTATGGATGGTACGTATGCTCTTTCAACGCGCACGCGGGGAAAGTTTTTCTCCTAAAAACACGGCTATTTAGGCTTCACTCCAGTTTATTCTGAAACTACAGCATTAAGCAAACTTTACTTTATACTTAAGCTCCAAAGTATGCGAAAATTCCTGCTAAAACGCTTGTTTTCAAGACACAAAAAGTTGATTCGACAGGTTACTATGGCATTGAAGACCCTTTTCCAGACTAAATTTCAAAACTTCGCCGTTTTATGGGGGGATACGGAGTGCCGGTTGTTGGTTGTCAAGAGCCGTTGGTAGTCAGAATGCCGTAGTATTAATGCTATGGAAGCTACTACTTCTCGAGGGAAGCTGAGATAAGTACGCAATTCCATATTTGTTAGCTAAATATGCAAAATTAACTCTGGCCTTTTTTTTTTGTAGCTAAGAGCTTAGTCAACAGTGACTGGTAAATTCAAATAGTCAGATTGGCTCAAATTTGGTACTACAAAAGTTACCACTGCTCAAGAAAATGAGGTAAGAAAGTAATTTTGTATTTGTGTGCTATAATTGATTGTCTTTTGTTTTTGTAGGTGAGAGCTTGTTGTCAAGAATTCAAGGTAATTCAGATGGTCAAAGTAACTTCAATTTGATACTACAGAAGTTATCAATACTCAAGAATGGTGTAAGTAGTATTTCCATATTTGTTTGCTAAAATTACAAATAATAACACTGGTTTATTTTTTATCGTAGCTGAGAGCTTGTTCAAGAGTTACTGGTAATTGAGATTATCAAATGGTTGATGTTTGATACTACAAAAGTTACCATTAATCATGTAAGAGAGTGATTTTGTATTTGTTTGCTGAAATCAAATGTCATAACTGCTATTATAGTGTTTTCATGAAGTAAGCTAAAAATAGTAACATTTTATGTTACCTAACTATCAGACTCGCTCGCCATTTGTGCTCAAGCACACCACTAGTTTAGATATATGTATGGACGTACGTATGTCATTTTGTACTTTGACCCTGCGTTTTTGTGTTAGTTATGTGGTCGACCCCGTCCCAAATTGCACTAAACAGAATCCTCTGGTTTATCGATCAGTACCCGTATCACCCTAGAAATTGAATTGTTTACCGTTTTGAATTCTTTTGCGGGTGCAGTTAAAACTTGACAACTTAAGGGACTTCCATTTCTATTCGATTTAGTGGCGGTGGTAAGTCAATGCGCTCTTTGTCATGGTTATAAGCCGTGCGCACAGTATTTACCTGAAAATACATTGTCCACTAGACTACTGCCAAGGTAAGTCTGTGTAGGTGCATGTCCAGCTGTGTCAAAGCATTGTGTGTTACAACCACTACTTAGCTAAAGAATATCACAAAGAAAACTTTTAAATAACGCGTATTGTTTTGTTGTTGTTGTTTTTTCCTTCAATTCAAGCAGAGAGTTGTTACTATGGCACTGAAATCCCTTTACCCTGTATGCTAAATTTAAAAACTGGACCTTATTTTCAGTAGCTTCAGTGTTAGAATTCAATAAAAATAGTATAGTCTTTAGGCTCGCTCGCCATTTGTGCTCAAGCACACCACTAGTATATGTATGGACGTACGTAAGGCATTTTTGTACTTTGACCCTCGCGTTTTTGTGTTTGTGTTTATACAAATAAACTAGTGATGTGCTTGAGCACAAATGGCGAGCGAGCCTAAAGACTCTACTATTTTTATATGAATGGTTTTGACTTCTAACACTGAAATAAGGTCCAGTTTATAAATTTAGCATACAGGGTAAAGGGATTTCAGTGCCATAGTAACAACTCTCTGCAACTGCTTGGAAGGAAAAACAACAACAAAACAATACACGTTATTTAAAAGTTTTCTTTGTGATATTATTTAGCTAAGTAGTGGTTGTAACACACAATGCTTTGACACAACTGGACGTGCACCTACACAGACTTACCTTCGCAGTAGTATAGGTGGACAATGTTTTTTCAAGTAAATACTGTTGCACACGGCTTATAACCATGACAAAGAGCGCATTGACTTACCACCGCCACTAACTCGAATAGAAATGGAAGTCCCTTAAGTTTTCAAGTTTGAACTGCACCCGCAAAAGAATTCAAAACGGTAAACAATTCAATTTCTAGGGTGATACGGGTACTGATCGATAAACAAGAGGATTCTGTTTAGTGCAATTTGGGACGGGGTCGACAACCGAACTAACACAAAAACGCGAGGGTCAAAGTACAAAAATGCCTTACGTACGTCCATATATATAAACTAGTGGTGTGCTTGAGCACAAATGGCGAGCGAGCCTGATAGTTAGGTAACATAAAATGTTACTATGTTTTAGCTTACTTCATGCAAACACTATAATAGCAGTTATGACATTTGATTTCAGCAAACAAATACAAAATCACTCTCTTACCTTATTAATGGTAACTTTTGTAGTATCAAAACATCAACCATTCTGATAATCTCAATCACCAGTAACTCTTGAACAAGCTCTCAGCTACGATAAAAAATAAACCAGTGTTATTATTTGTAATTTTAGCCAACAAATACGGAATTACTACTTACCTCATTCTTGAGTATTGATAACTTCTGTAGTATCAAATTGAAGTTACTTTGACCATCTGAATTACCTTGAATTCTTGACAACAAGCTCTCACGTACAAAAACAAAAGACAATCAATTTTAGTACACAAATACAAATTTACTTTCTTACCTCATTTTCTTGAGCAGTGGTAGCTTTTGTAGTACCAAATTTGAGCCAATCTGACTATTTGAATTTACCAGTCACTGTTGACTAGCTCTTAGCTAGAAAAAAGAAAGGCCAGAGTTAATTTTGCATATTTAGCTACAAATATTGAATTGCGTACTTATCTCAGTTTCCACTTCCATAGCATAATACTACGGCATTCTGACTACTAACAGCTCTTGACAACCAACAACCGGCACTTCGTATCCCCCCATAAAACGGCGAAGTTTTGAAATTAAGTCTGGAAAAGGGTCTTCAATGCCATAGTAACCTGTCGAATCAACTTTTTGTGTCTTGAAAACAAGCGTTTTAGCAGGAATTTTCTCATACTTTGGAGCTTAAGTATAAAGTAAGGTTTGCTTAATGCTGTAGTTTCAGAATAAACTGGAGTCAAGCCTAAATAGCCATGTTTTTAGGAGAAAAACGTTCTACGCGCGCGCGTTTAAAGAAGATACGTACCATCCATACATACATACATATATATAACATATACCCGATTTTGCATTATCCACCCCTAATACTGTCTCGCTCGCTCCGCTCGCTCGCCAATAAATAAATAAATAAACAAACATCCCCGATTTTCGATTGTGTTACCCCTGTAAGTGTCTCGCTCGCTACGCTCGCTCGCCAATAACTCAGTCCACAAACACTTCCGTAACTCGGTCCAATTTACTCTTGGTGACCTGATTGTTATAGCGAATCGCGCACAATTTGAACGATTGAACTGTGCCTTCTCATCACCTCTCCACTGAAGAGCCATGTCCTCTCTTCTTAGCTAGGATGTAGTATTATTCCCTTCAGGAGGCATGACTTCTTAGGATAGCCAAAGGTCTACTATTCCCCCCTCTAGAGAACAAGGAAGCCATGTCCTTTGCTCTGCACTTTTGTTGTGAACCTGGTTGTTGTGCCTAGAACCAAGGGGTTGTGCCTAGAAACAAGGAGTTGCACCACCTTGCATGAGATAATGGGAGCCCATTTATTCCTGTGAAGAGCATGGTGCACCTTTGTCTCCTGTGAGGTAGATTACACTAAGTACTGTGATCTAAAATTTGATACAGGTTTTATTTTAAATAAATCAATAAATAATAATTGAATGATAAATATAAAATATTATAATTAAAATTAATAAATAAGTGAGTAAATATATAAATAAATAAAATTCACATTTTCTTTTATTGGTGTGCAAATATAATATAATTTTTAGTAAAATATTTTCTTCATCCATATTACTGTTGTGAAGGATGAATAATGTATTATATTAGATCTTAGAAAAGCATTCATTCTGTCCCTCATAAAGAGCTCTTATTCAAATTGTGGAAATTGGGCATCACCAGGTGACTTATGGCTTTGGTTAAAAAAAACTTTCTAACTAAATGAGTACATGTTACTTTTAGAGGAGCAACTTCTCACTCAAGTCCTTGCTTTCTAGAGTCCCTCAAGGAAGTATTGTAGAACCTCTTTTGTTTATAATTTATATTAACATACTCAAGCTGCTTCCTTTTTGCTGATGATGCAAAAGTTTATAAACCCATCAATTCTTCACAACATCACACTGAAATTGATGTAGATTTGGAAGCTATAAGTTCCTGGTGTAAAAAGTGGCATCTCAATATCAATTTCAGCAAATGTAGTGCAATTAGATTTTCTTCTTGTATTTCACAAGGACATATGAACTACAAAATTGACTGAAACGACATCCCAGTAGTTGAAACACAGAAAGACTTGGGTATGGTTAGATTCACTTGATCTGTCATGGAACAGACAATATAGTCATATCTGTACTCAAGCTTATAAGGCTCTTCATGTCATTAGAAGAAGTGTACCATTAGATTCGTCAGTTTGTCTAAAAAAGCAACTGTTCACAGGTTTAGTGAAATCTCAGTTAAGCTACTGCTCACAACTCTGGAGCCATATCTCATAAAAGACTTTCAAACATTGGAACAAATACAACGAAAGGCTACCAAATATTTTCTCAATGACTATTAAAGTGACTACAAGTTAAGACTCCTGAGTTTAAACATGTTACCACTTATGTACTGGTTTGAACTCTCCTGTATTTTGATTAAATGTCTTAAAGATCCACTTGATTAAAATCAATGGAATACAAATATAAAAAAATATGGCTGTTGTGGGGAAGCCTGGGGCTAATGCCGAAAAAAAAAAATTCTGCTTCGTAACTGCTAGGGTCGCCTCAGAATTTCGCTGAATATCAGCAACGTTTGTTCCGCTGATTCTCCGTTCCAGGTTGGTCCTTACCGCTGTATTTTTTTGTTCCTGGTAAGTCTTACCGCTTTTCACCATTCAGGTCTGTCTTTTTTCTTGAAACTTGGTTTAAAAGAACTGTCCTTTTAGTGTCTGATCTAACTGCAGCAACAAAATAAGCTTATTTTGAACAATTTAAATTTAAAATTAAACAATCCAACGGAATTTTTTTTCTAAGATTCCTTTTATCCATGGAATTTTTATACTCTCCTACTTTATCACTTCACAATTTCTTTCTCAGCCTTCTTTTACTTAATACATGTAGATTTATTCTTTCTCTTTCGCAGGCCTTGTTTAAAACAATACAGAATTTAAATGTCTGGTTACACCCACATAATTGAACCCAGACCTCTCATGGTTACTGTGACAAACCAGCAACAGCAAAAGGGCAACAGCAAAAGAGCAACAGCAATCAGATCCTTAATTTGCAGTGTATACAGGAAGTTTGTTATTTATTTATTATATTATTAGTAATGGGTACAGATAAAATTCTATAATCAATTTATTATGTTTTAAAGAAGTTAGCAATCATTTATATTCTTGTTCTGTATTCAGGATCTTGCAGACACAATTATTAATAATAATAATTCCAGCTCTTCAATTAGTGCTGATTTGGATGAAGTCATTTGTAATGATAGAATACTTACCCAAGTAGTATGTATCAATATTTCCAAAGAAGATGACAATGTTAATGTAAATCCAAAACTCAACCTTACAAGTCAATGCCATGAAGAAATATGTCCCAGTTTACATGATCAGAATTTAATACATGCAATTTTAACTCAAAAGTTATTTAAAATGGCTGAGAATTGAAATATGTCAGGATCATTGGAAAGCCTTGAATATTTCCATGTGCTCTATTAGTTATTTCTATTTACAGGTATGTCTGATTATATATAATTTTGGGTTGTAACTGATAATTATTGGCTTGTAGGTGATGATTATTATATTGGTGGGACCTATTAAATGGTTCTATTTACTCAGGTATGTCTGATTATATATAATTTTGGGTTGTAGCTGATAATTATTGGCTTGTAGGTGATGATTATTATATTGGTGGGACCCTATTAAATGTTTGTAATTTCACAATATGCAATGTAGTTTTCTTTAACTCTATTAGAGGACATTGCTGAAATAATATTTTTTGAAATTCAGACATATTATAAATGTCCTAAAAAACCATCAAATTATGATTAAATTAGAATTAACTTTTCTCAATCAAAAGGGTTAAAAAGTCTTAGCTGTCAGCTCACTTAGATTATAATATTATTATATATATAATATTGATAATAATTCCATGCTAGATATCTTCACAATGTTATCTTTAGGTGTGAGCTCATGGCTGTATTACTGCAAGCTCATACCCTAGTAGTTATAGCAACCAGGCCTGGCTTACCAGTTTTCTGGGTTTTTACAGCGACATAACTCTAGTGGAGCCATACCCAACCTGGTTGTGGGAAGCCCCTAGAGAGTTTTTTGGCCAACTGTACACCTGGAGTTACCAACTAACTACTTCAGTGAAGATATCTAGCATGGAATAAACTACCACTTATTACACTTGTCAGAGTGATATGGCTAGATATTTCACTCTCAGGATTTATTTTTCACTTAGCCTCTGGCTCTTGAAAATAAATTAGTGTGAAATATTTCACCCACCATATCACAGACTGACTCATGTAATAAGTATGTACTATAATTATATTATACATAAGTGTTTGAAACATACAATGTATATTTATTAATCATCTAGATCATTAGATTAATTACGTATAAATATTAATTGACTGTTAAAACAAAGTAAAATGCTGAGAATGAGAGATACAGTGAATACATATATATTATTCATTTGATACAGGAGAATATCACGAGTCTGTTGGCTTAGTATTTACGCGAGTGCCGCAGGCACGAGCGTAAATACCGCCAATCAGACGAGTGATATTCTCGGGTATCCAATGGATAATAAATTTATTGGGTACTGCTCATGCGCGAATACCTTGGTAACAATTCTATAACCTAGGGGGACGTAATAACCCAACGTAATAACTATGAACACAGGTGATATGGAAAAATATTGCCCTAAGCCACATCCTGTTTACTTTAATGCATTTTCTATGTGGCAACAGTTATCAGGCTCTGTTCAGTACCTAATAAATATTGTTATTTGAACAACTTGTGTTATTTAGTAAAGACATCTTCAGATTTGAATTGTAGTGAATTATTTTATTATGATATCACATATTTTCACTGCTACGCATTTTCCCTTTTGATATCAAAGATTCAAGGAAGCTAAGAAAGAGAAATATCTTCATGCAGCATTTTTACTGCTTGGATTTTTTATTCCTCTAGTATACAAATAACTGGAATGTCCAAGACCTCCATGTACTGTGCATTTGCTTGTATGAAAGTTGTTTCACTTTTTATTGAATGTTGCAATATATAACTTTTCTTTGCAGCAATAATTTTTCATACTTCATACAACAGGCCACTCACTGGATGTTGTTTTTTTTTGTAAATCTTTTTATGGCTATACATTTTCCCTTTCAATACATTTTCCCTTTCAATGCCAAAGGTTTAAAGAGGCTAAAAATGAGAAATATCTTCATGCAGTATGTATAGTTCTTGGATTCTTCATTCCTCTTATTCCATTACTAACATCAATAGCTGCATTTTCAGAGAAAATACGTAACAATCCCATTCATGCTAATGTAAAGTACGCTTCATTGAAAATGCTCTATTGTACCAGAGCTCTAGTAGATTAAAGCATAGTATTGTATTCTCTTAGTGACATGACTATTGGAAAATGGACTTTTTAAGTTAGAACAAATCTATTATGACAGTCTCCGTAACTCTTTGTTTTTATTTTTTCTCGCATTACTTCAAAGGCCATACATACATACATATAATTATATATATGTATATACCAAAATCTCACTTGAGACTCGTTAGTGAGAGTCTCGCTTGCTCGCCCAATAATACGTGATTTTGCATAGAGTCTGATATATTTTAACCTAGCTTTTCACCACTTGCTATGAATACATTATTTATTGATAAAAATTTAGAATAATGCATTAGGAGAGCTTTGGCTGCTTGAAATTTGATTTAATGAATATGTGTTTACTTAATCAGTCCCTTTTCCTCATAACTAGCTACTACTCTAAATAAATCACAACTTTGATAAAATTGTATATGTGGTAAAGTAGCAAAACTACTGGGGGGGGGGGGGGGGGTGGAAAGGGAATTTCCCCTATCCTTGTAAAGAGAGCCCATACTGAACAATAACGAGGATACATTAGTAAAGTATGATACAGGAAAACTTTATTGAATGTTGTAAGTAGCTGACTCTTAGCTATAAATAAAACTTTTAAAAGCGCCTTATAGACTAAAGTCATGAAAACACACAAACATATAAAAATCACTGCATGGGGTGAACCACTGTGCCTGTGCCATACAATCACAATCTTGAGGTCAGCAGGCTGACTACACAAAGATGACACAAACAACACATAGTAGTTCAATGTCCAATGTCACTACAAATGCAAGGTCAATTCACTATTGTTATAGTACATTTACAGCATCTGCAGTACATTTTGACACTGCACAGGCCACTGCAATTATAACATTCGCAGATGTTATCCTATAACAATACACTCATTTCTTAAACAACATCGTCGTAGTATAGTATCGTTTCTACCGAGCAAGACTACATTTGCACTAAGGGCAAAACTGCATAAAATGGGAGGAATGTTTGATTAACTTGGAAAGAGAAAGGGATTTCATAATGATGAAGACAATAATAAAATGATAAGAATAAACAATTAAATAAAATGAATGAGTGAGTGAGTGAATGAGTGAATGATGAATAAATTAATGAGTGAATGAGTGAATAGACATAAATACATAAAATATGATAAATATTTCAAATTAAGATTAAGATGCTGTTAAAATTGATACAGGGTGCACTGTAAAATTTTCTTCTGGTCATTTGAATAACTTGATGTAGAAGGTATGTGTAAACTACTTGTACTCTTCTGCTGCCAGCATAAATGGCCAAAACTGAACACTTGGAGATGGAGGAGGGGGGTCATATAACATTGTTATCTTAACGCGTACCAGACGGTCAGGAGAAGTTCGAGACAAAAGTAGAAGCCACCCATTTTTCATCTAACCGGGTAACACCCTTTATTCACGAAATGTGCGCTTAAGTGCACCGGAATGCTGCGGTTATAAATTGTTGTAGCCACACCCATTACCTCGTCACTTTATGGACCTTTCACTTGTTGAAAAGTTGTAATATCTATCGTAGGGAATTTTTTTACTACAAAGGAGTGGTAATTTTCATATTAAGGAGTGGTAAACCTCTTTATTAACGAGTTGTAATCTCTATGTGTATAGTTTGCACCCTCTGCGCTGTTAGCATTTATTTCGCTCAGGAAAAAGTATTATGGTGCTAATTTCTTTTTGTTAGGAGTTAAACTTCCTAGACTAGAGTAGGAAGACCAAACTCTAGGATTTTATGCTTTATTATGGTGGGAATGACAAGAGAAAAGTTTGTAAATTGGATTACATCAAGAGCATTTTGTTATCTTATGATTGGGCTGCTATGGATAGAACTAGCAATTCCATTTATTATCTACAACATTTATTCTGGGCAGGTAATTTTGTCGTTTCTAATTATAATGTATGTATGTAGAAGTCAAATATGAGTAAAGATAACTAATGGAAATGATAATTGTATTTTTTAAAGAATTTGATGAGATCTATAATATATGTTTTATATAACAGGTTACTTCCAACAGCTCTTCATGTTCAGTGCTTAATGAAAGTATAGATAATATTTGCAATGATAGTTTCACTGAAATAAGTTTACATGAACTATGTATATGCAGCAATGAGCAAAATATAGAAATTTTAATGGCAGTCTATGACGAATTACAGAAAATAAACTTGACTAATTTGTGTATAAATTGTAAAGATGAAGCAATGAAATTGATCTGTCTTCATTCAGGAATTTACTGTAGTTCCAAATTACAAAATTTGCCATCAAATTTGTCCAATCAGGATCAGCAAAAATATGAGGCATGTCAGAATATTTGCAATGAGTTAAAGATTTCAGGTTGCAATGAAGTCACCTCCCCTATTTGTACATATGCAGGTATCAAAACCTTGTATATAATGAAATGATCTGTCACCTTTTCATGCAATTTACACAGAATCTTCAAGAAACACCAATTCACTTCATCTTAATTGTAGCGAATTTTTCTACTATGATAATACATTGGACAAATGCCTTCCTGACTGCTATTTGTGGAGAAATTTAGAACTTTCAACTACATCGAAAATACAAAATAGACTTGCTATATCTGCTTTATTTATTGGGTGGTTAGGATTGATAATATTTCTTCTCATAGCAGTGGTGCGATATAAATCAATGTAAGCAATTATGTGACTTGTGCATGTAATTAATTTGTTATTATTTTTTACCAGGCTCATCTTTCCATCTATAATTGCTGTTTGCTTCGTTTTTAATTACTTTTTAGCAGGTAAGTATAAAATGTAGCTATGATTGTGTATTTACTTGAAATTTTGTGTAGATATATTTATACTAGCAAATCTGCTTGGCCAGGAGTCTTTGTCTTGTATATCACAAAATCTTCAAGAACATCCTCCAAAGGTTCACCCATTTTGTGCTTTTACAGGCAGGCTATAAAATATTATTTTATTTTAACCGCCGTTAATTTTTTTCTCTCTTTCTTTTATAGCGTTAGTATCTGCCTACCTCTTTATGCAAGCAATTCACTGGATATTTACTTTTGCTTACAATATATTCTGGGCAATGCATTACCCTTTTCATTACAGAAAATTCAAGGATACAATAAAATACAGATATATTAATGTTGCCAATGTACTATGTGCATTTATTGTTCCTCTTATACCAATAGTGACATCTACTGTAGTATTTAGAGAAAAAACTCTGTCAGAGAAGTTATATGAAAATATATCCGTTTTTAGTGGTGGACTGGGATATTCTAATTATATCTACACAAAATTTGGTTGTCACTATGATAATCCAATGGTGTTTATTTACAGTGAACTGTTAATAAGACAGATTTATATTGCCCTCTGCATCCCTTTATTATTACTCTCTTTACAAAAAATGATGAAGGTAATTAGATTTGGTTGTACCTATGAGTATGAGCTAAGATAATGCCATTTGTTGAGTAATTGCTGAATAGCTGTGTTTAAATAATACAACACTTAAAATGAATATGTATATTTTTTATTTATCACTCGCTCAACTGTTATTATAAGTTTCTGCAATCCTTGAATACAATACTATTAATTTGCTGAGTTTTATAATTACAATTGGAGACCGCTATTGAGTGAATTATTTGCATATTATATCAGTTCTACCAAAAGTAGTGTAAAAGGTATCAAATTTGAAAACTGTATCTGAAGATACATGAAACAATTTACCTAGCCCTATACCATATTATTTTAATATACATTATATGGACAGAGATCAAGTGACAGAACTTTCACCTTGAAGACAGCTGAAAAGAAAATGCTGATAGGAGCTATTGTAATCATTGTTTTTAATGTGGTTACTACTATAAATGAAGCACTAGTAGTTGGAAAAACATCCGAATCTAGAAGGATTATTAACAATTACTTTGTATGTGAACAAGAAGGATATTATTCTGACAATGTGTGTCCAGGATCTGATATCATTAGAAATGATTCAATAGATGTAACATCAATATCTGTAATTTTGTTGGGGATATTTCAGCCTGTAGTCATTGTTTTTGCTGTAGATGTACAATTATTACAGAAAAAAATTAGAAAAACATATTCACAACTTCAGATTCGCATGCAATCCATTATGAATTGAGTTTAAACAAATCATATCATAAATTTTTTATATCACTGTACAATATTATATTTTGAAAAATATTAATAGATACTTCACGAGTACACAGTCAGATATTTTAATGATACAGCTGCAAATTATTGATACAAGTTGATAAAGTGTAGGTAAGAAATGTAATTTTTTCATCATGAAGCTGACCAATTGCAACCTAATCTGGATACAGTGTCCTCAGAGGGCTGGGGGAGTGATCTGGTACATAACATTACCTATATCATATTTCTTTTCTTGTGGCTTTTGGATCCCAGTAAGCTACTAAAATGATACTGTATAAGGACATGACCACATCGGTTTGGAGGAAGCCAACTAAGTGTGTAATGGTCAGCCATCTAGACGCAGTCATTGCTACAGCTTCTGGCTCACTTGGATCCACCCATGGATATTAAGGAATTAGCAACGCAAAAATTGGACCACGCCCTTCTTATGCGTAAACCACACCCACCCTCATAAGTTGTACTCGTAAAGTCGTTCCTCCAGAATCTGGAGGATTGGAATGAATGGAGTAAAGGTATATAGTTGTAGACACTCTTTCCCCGCGTAGTGGTTAGGTATAGGTAATAACGGAAAATTGTAATGTATTATCGCACAGGTATGAGCCTAATCCTATGTCAAGACAAGATTACCGCTGTAGTAACTGGAAAAGCTGTGTAAAGGCTATTAATTATTTATTAGTTGGTGAAACGGCAGTTACAAATAATGGTAAGGGGTTTCAATGCCCTAATCATAACTAGCCAGCAACTATTTGACTTGAAATAAAACAACAACAACAAAACAAAACGAACAAAAAAAAGAACAGAAAACAACAACAAAATAACAACAACAAAGAACAAACAAAAACAACAACAACATGCATTTCTAAAGAATTTACTGCATCAGAATTTATAGTCGCAACCTAAATGGGGACTTGAAGCCAAAATAGCTGTGTAAGGCAGCTCATATTATTTGGTAGTTGTTTAGTTGTGCTATTCTTTAGCTAAGCTTTCAGGCACACACACATTTCTTCACTTGATATACAAACACAAAACTTACTTTCCTGGCTTGGCCATTGGACAATGGATTATCAAAGGGCTATAACTATGACAAACAGCACATTAAGCACGATAACTTACCACCACCACTACTTTTAAGTTTGTAAGACATTCGGAATTTAATTCTATGTCCTAATAAATGACAAGTTCATATGAGAAGTAATGATGTCACAAATGATATGGTATGCAATAAAAAGTATAATCATCACATAGTACTTCAAATGGCTAGCTACAAATCACAATAATATCAGGACCAGTTTTAGTTACATCCTATATATTTGGTACAGAGTTGATTACTCTAGAATATTTATTATGTCACAAAGAGTATTTTGAAATGATTTCAGTCATGGTGTCCTCGTTTTACTAAATAAAGCGATACCAGCGATACCAGCGTTAAAGTTAATTGTTTCTCCTCATT
>WLWD01004389.1_pt1 | contig 27742 bp, 18 predicted proteins | sample 6712731 | NCBI WGS metagenome assembly WLWD01 (sample SAMN12718690, study PRJNA576275) | sponge metagenome | isolation source: marine sponge | host: Mycale hentscheli | place: New Zealand: South Island, Marlborough, Capsize Point | collected 2014-11-01
ATGACTTTCCAGCTCTTGATATTGCTTGTCAGATTGTGTCCATCGTGAAGATATAGACTAAGAGTGCTTCCTTTCAATCTCCTCTAATTTTTTCTCCATACTAGGGAAGATATCAGATAAAGACATTAGTCAATACACCACTGCTGAGCACTATTCCTACCTCGGTTGCTCTTGTGACGAGATAGACTGCCTTTCATCAGCTAAAACATTACTTCCAAAATAAATAGAACAAAGTAAAAATGAAAAGTAAAAATAAAAATAACAAAACAAATAACAATAACAAAAAAAATTGAAACAAAAAACAACAACACTGGTCACCTTAGTAAGAACGAAGACTGTGATAATATAATATTTTCCACTGGTCAGGTTCTAAAAAGACAATTCAGTTTATACTAATTTTTTTTCAAAGTACTTCAGCACTTACTTGTCCCCGACGCAGAACACTTATACGAGTCTACTTCTTCAGAGATCCATTTCTCCACAGCACTGTACCCATCAATAATACCTTGAGGGTAAAGTTTAGCCAATGCCTCCTCAGCAACCTGGGCCATACTGCATGCTCGTTCCCATCGTGACAGCAACATATTGGCTACAAACAATGTCGTACAATTAGTATCAAAAGAACTATGTATATCACAATGACTGTACATTTTGCAACATACGCTATCAGCTGACAATTATTTCGCATTTTATTTTAATATTACATTTTTATAATCCCCACACAAGTGACAATTCTCTTATCTACATTCAATACACTTACCAAACTTTCGTTGGGTCAAAATGCCATAGTAAACTAAGGCATGAGCTAAAACATCAACACGATGTGAAGGCCTCATTTGCTTCGTCATGTGACTAAATCGTCTCAGATAAGACCACAAACGTTCCATTGTCTCGCCATCACTCAGACCAATACCGGAATAACGTCTTGGGCCAAACTGTACCTGCACAAGAGAGAGAGAGAGAGAGAGAGAGAAAGGAAAGAAATAATGCAAAATTAGTACACTAAGGCTAACAAGAGCATTCCTATTTGTCAAACAGAAAGAATAACACACTATTTGGGTTAAGCTTGGTGGCAGCAAAAGCCGGAATCAAGCTTCTGTACGCACCCAACATTGTAGCAAGTCCACCATTATAGAGCTGTTTTGTAAGAAATAACAGTATTTTTTGCATATCTTCATGTAGAATATTGCACTAATTTTGTAAGTTACTAAAGAAAGATGATACTAAACAAAAATGCATAAATAGTTTTACCAAGAGGACAAAAATATCTGCAAAGTTACGTATCTTCCCAGCAGTACCACTTGAAACAAAACCACCACACACATACGCACAATAACAATAATAATAACAATAATAATAATAAAATAATAATAATAATAATAATAAAAAAAAAAAATAATAATAAAAATAAAAAAAATAAAAAATAATAATAATAAAAAAAAAAATAAATAAAAAAAAAAAAAAAAAAATAATAATAATAATTCAGCGAGCGAGCGAATCGAGCGAAGCTGACTATCAGTCGTGTTCAATTGAGATTTCAGATATATATGTATGTATACGTACGTCAAAAAATTTCGCCCGCGCTTCTAATAACGTAAGTTAGGTAATGCGTTCACAGTTCCAGTATTTTTCAATTAACTAGCGCGGAGAATCCTGCTGCACTGCCTTACGCAACTTTGTTTCAACCAAAAAGTTTATAGCTACTCTCTTCTTGAAACAATTGTGAAATCTTTGTCAAGCTGCGCTTCTTTGCCATTGCTTTCGAAGTTCATTCAGGTAATTCTGTTAGTTTAGTCTGGGATCAGAGACTTCAGATTCTCTGATGCTAACTGAGAATGGAAAGGGTTACACTGTGCACTACAGTTAGATGTAATTTCTGTCCTATTTTTCTGTAAAATAAGTCTGCTCGCTCGCCATCCATTTGCGCTATTCGAGCGCACCACTAGTAATAATAATAATAATTGGCGAGCGAGCGAGACACTTACAGGGGTAACACAATTGAAAATCGGGGATGTTTGTTCATCAGTATGTATATGGACGTACGTATGTCATTTTGTATTTTGACCCTCCGTATTTTTGTGTTCGCTCCGCGTTCGCCCCCGTCCCAAACTTCACTAAATAGAATCCTCTGGTCGACCATTACCCGTATCACCTTAGAAATTGAATTGTGTACCGCTTTGAATTCTTTTGCGTGTGCAGTTAAAACTCTAAAACTTATGGGAGTTTCATTTCTATTCACGTTAGTCGCTATTTGTCACAGTTATAAGCACTACTCAACAGCATTTACATTCATTGTCCACTAGACGAACCACGAAGGTAAGTCTTGCGTAGGTATGTTCAGTTGTGTGAAAGTATTGTGCGTTACAACTACTATTAAGAATATCACAAAGAAATTTTTAAATAACGTGACTTGCTGCGTAAGCTAGCCTGATTATAAAATAAGGAACATAAAAACATAACCAGTGCTTCATAATATGTCTGTATATGTGTGGATGAGTTTGGAGGGGGGAAAGGAGAATGTTGGAATGTTGGCCTAACAAAAAACTTTAAAAAGTTCCCCTATTCCCTTCCCGCCATGTAATGTAATGTATGTAAGAAAGTTTAGAATTTTACCTTTCTCCATGCTTTAAATTAATAAACTTGACAGGAAATTCATGGCGACAAGCACATCCAAAAATTGTGGTCTCATCCAGTGCTCTGTATCTGCTATTACTTCGCAAGGCATCACCAGCCACAAAGTTACTGCACTCCTAAATGTAAACTGTGGATAAGTCGACTCTGAGCCACAAATTCATCTGCTTCATTCTGATCGCCAAACCACAAGTTTCCATGTAGTGGCTTTCGGTGGCTGTGACCAGCTGATTTTTCCCTTGGCAATCCAAATAACGCATCACACGCATACGCAACCTTTCCTCCAGCCTAAAAATAATAAATACAATATAATATAGAGAAAATTGCAAAGGTTCATACTTATATTAATAACGTCATTCAAAGAACAAAAATACGATAAAATACTCCAACAAATATTTTGTCTAAAATCTTTGCTGCTGTTGCATTTTAAACTACAAAAGCGGTGAAAAAATATAAGCACAGTTTAGTTAATAATGGACTAACCTCGGGACATGCTGGGCAGACATTCCCTGAGTAGTTAAATGGACTAACCTCGGGACATGCTGGACAGACATTCCCTGAGTCTAAATATTTAGAGAGATAATGTAAGTGTCTCAATTCATGTTTCAAGTGTCTAAAAATATACAAAGCAGCCCAGGATCTCTACACTACAGTCAATAATATTACATTAATTAATACCTGTGTTCTTCAAAACTGTTAATCAAAGACTTATAGATATCCATTTTCTACAGGAAGTAATAATACATGCACACCATTATTAAATACATTATTAAATCCATTATTAAATACATTATTAAATACATTATTTAATCTGAAAGATTAGTTATGAAACGAAATAAAAAAAATTCTTAATGCTAAATTTTACACAATTATTGCGATTACATAAAAATGCTGTACCTTCAACAACTTCAATCCGCCCCTAAAAGTCAGGGAACGGCAAAAATCATGAAGCGAAACCTGTGCTTCAAGCATCAGTGCCTCAGCCCAGTCTAAGAGACCAAATGTAAACACCATTCTAGGATGGTGAAGTGTGGCCGGCCATAATTTGGCTCTTGCAAAGGTTACTGGAAGGGGTTCACACCCACAGCTTGCGAAATTAATGGAGTGTTGTGACCCTAAAATTAAAATATTACAATAAAACAATAGGACACTATTGGGATTAAATCATTGATCATCCCAATCAGTAGAACATTAATAATAATAATAATAATAAAAAAAAATAATAATAATAATAAAAAAAAAATTAAAAAAAAGCATGGCAGAATATAGAATGCAATGAGACAACACAATTGTCTCAGCCTTTCTCGTGTCAAGCAGAATAGAAATTTATCTGGGCATATTGCCATAGCAACACACAATAGTTGCCAATTAGCTTTTTTCCTAAGTGTTGCACACTGCACCTGAACTTGATCAAGAAATGACCTTGGACCACATCAAAACATACAATCATGCAACATCAGTCATAAAATCGTCTTCCTCGCTTCACTGTACTAATAGCAATGAAATTATAGACATTACCAAACTCATCCACACAGGTGAGGGACACCGTTTTCTTGGTGGAACACATGTGAGTTGGAGACACATCAATATAGCGAGGCTTCACTACTGGGACATAATGGTCACCCTATTATTTGTAAACATACATACATACATACATACAATGTTGGCATACTAATGTAAATCAATATAACACTTAGAATAGCATTCAGTCCAATGAATACATTTGGAGAAAAAACAACAACAAGGATGAGCTATCATTGGAATTCTCAATCAAAGTCAATACTGGATAATAGAGCAGTCGGTTAAGTGATGCTTGGATGAGTAAGGTTTCACAGTATACCCACTAGGGATTTATACCCACTAGGGATTTATACAGGATTTTACGCTAGGGGAGGGGGGAATTTTTTTGTGGAGTTCACAAATAAACAAACAACACTTCAGGAGCTATGGAAAACTGTCTCAGAAGCTTATCTTGGACTGTTTTATATTTATAATTCTTCATATTTTGCACTGATGATTCTTTATTTTCATAAAAAAATTAGTCGGGAAAAAAGCAAATTTTAGGGGGGGGGAGGGAAACCAAAGTCTAGAGGGTGGAAATCCCAGGGTTCCCATAGTCTGTATGAAACCCTGCCCACAGATAGTTCATGCAGATGAACCTCATCCATTTGAAAAGCTTACAACCAGCAACACGTTCTTGAATTAGTGAAATATTGTATATAAATTCACTTCAAATTCTAACTAATATTTGTCAAAAATGAGTATTGTTATAATCAATGCATTACCAAATGTGGTTTCGATAGGCATGGACATTTTTTACTAGCACAGTGCATTCTACCCTAACCCTCCCTTCGCACCACCTTATCCATCAACTTAAAAATTACACAAATTTTAGAAATGTTACTACAGTAGTATTTTCTTAGTTTCATTTAAAATAGTACTACCATGAAAAATAAAATTTGGTTCCATTTAAATCCAGTCCCAGAAATAACCAGACTGCCAGTTACTGTCCCCCAGACTAAAACGATAGCTTTAATGGCAATGTGAATGAAGCAATCATGTTGCTGCCCCAATAAACATGCTGCCAGACGAAAAAAAAAAAAAAATTCACTTGATTTTAAGAACACAATGGGACAAATTTTGACAGCTACATACCCTCTAATTAGTCTTACAGGCCACATCATTCCGCAATGCCAACAGGTTTGGTGGCGGACATGTGCGAAATATTACAATGTGTCACAGTTTGTTAATGTTTTCTTTTGCCATTAATCAGTCTTATATGCGAGGCATTTTCAATGCTTACTGCATTTAATTTAAGGCGCAAATTTTTAACTGCAGAAAGGATTCAAGATTATGTCATAATTCATGCCTACTTCAGATAAATTGCTGACAGTGCTGCACGAATAAATGTATTAAGTTTGACCAGATTTTTTCCCAACACAGCAGTTAGGTTAAGGATCTGGCCCGTGAAACTACCCTGTGAACATGGAAGGAGAAACCGATATTTTGTGACTACATATCATGCAAGTAACGTACCATCCACTGTTCTGTCGTATGTAAAAAACTACTTTCTGAATGTAGTTTGGCAGTGCATGCTTGACAGTAGTATGACTGAGGTCCACACTGTTGGCATCTAAAAATAGCACTATTTTCTCTGCACAGCACACACGCCTGGCCAACGGGCATCCCCACACATTCAGTGACAGTAAACCCCAGTTATTCCCTTATAGCCTCCCCGCCAGCTACAGATGACTTTTCCTCAATAGAATAATACGTCGTCTCTTTCACTGTATCCACTGAAACAGGAGCCCAAGGTAAGGCTGGCATTGGGGAAGAAGATACAGGTGTTGGAGGGTCACCAGAATGACCACTAAGGCATGGATTTACGGGTTCCACAATTTTTGCACCTTAGTGCATATCCTTTTTCATTACTGAGCCACTGGCTGGTCTCCCGTTAGTTTCAGGAGGAGCTAGAGCGAACGAACGTCTAGCCATTGTTGAAAGTACTGGAGTGGAGAAGGGATCTCTGATGGGAGGAGCTCAAACTGTGAAGTGGTGGAGTTTCCGTATAAGAATCATGCCCGGTAGTTTTTCGGCAAGCATTCCTTTTTTTTCCCGGTTACATTCTGAAGGGTGAATAGCGACTGATTCACCCCCGGTTTGCCCGACGATCCGGTTTGGACTGGCCTGAAGATCGGGTTTGGGCCGGCCAGACTTCACTAGCCTGACGAACACACCGACCTCTACGGTTAGTACATCAATTAAATAAGCTATTGTATTATAGTATATTATTTGATTTTTCGTCAAGTGCTTAAGTTGTACTGTAGATTTATTTTAAACTCAGTATAGTGGATTTTGAAGCAGTTATAATCTACAAATTATGTGCCGGGACGTCTAAACATAGGGTTAAGTTATAATTAAAAATATTGGCCGTTAAAAAGAGAAAAACATTTGCTATTATTATAATTTTTTTTAATTTCTTGTGTGCTATAATCTGTTTAAAATGAATTTTGTTCCGTGCCTTAGATTGAAAATTGTGTCTTTATTGATTAGTTTGATTTTGAAGCATCTCTACTAGTCCTTAATAGATACTTATTTATTTCTATTAATGTGGTTAACTTGTTCTTTTATGGCTTCGTGTGATAAATGAAACAAAGGTTTGGCTGTTTTGTTAAATTGTGTGGTATCGCAGTTAGTTTAGATCATTCTAATATTAGTAATTACAACCTAAATAGTTCCTTCAGATCCATACTACTATTATTCTGTTCTAAGTAGCTTAACTGAAGCATATAATAACTAAGAGACTACATTCTGGTGTACAGTAACAGTAATATGTGATCTCAGATACACATATCCTTCTTGTATTACAATAATCATATTCAACTGAATTTGTAAGGATTATGCATTCATCCTGGATTAACAACACAATGTTATTGGATTATATGGATTTTACAATTAACTGCTATTCATCACCTTATTGATATGCTAATTTGGTGTCCTTCCTAAGCTACATAGTGGCAGTCTGAGCTAATGGCAGCAGATGGTCATGTGTGCACATGTCCCTTTCATGAGGCAGCAATATAATCTCTGACATACCCACCTATGTGGCCATGAGGGTGAAATACTTGACGGAGCGGCATTTAACAGTAACTGCCCCGCATTGACAGAGTTCCCCCCATCTCCAATTTCATTCAATGAGTTATAGGTGGTTGAAAAGGGGGTGGGAGAGAAGGGGGGTATGAGTCACTTTATATACATTAACATACATAGCAAACTGAGTTGGGGTCAAATACTCCAGATGTTCCTAATTTGCAATTATCAATGCGACTCTCTTTCCTAACACAGTTGCAAATAAGTGAAATTAATGGCATTGAATATACCTGGCAAATACAACAGTTCTATACTTGCTAACAACACATAAATGTCTCACATTCACATGCACATGTAAACAATATAACCTCCTACACAATCAAAAACAGTACATACTTCCTTCCTTCCTTTCTCCCAGGAAATAAAACAAAAGATGTTCAGAAACTTGCTCATTTTTTCTCATTCCCCCTTTCATATTTTTTGCTGGTAAATGGAATCTAAGCAATCACAATTTTCGCTAGTATACCATTGAAATCTACATGTGTGTAAACAACTGAGCTTATTTATTTTATAAAAGAATGTACAAGTTGTTTCCCTTCATTTTACATATTCAGGCTTTTTGTTCATGCAATGATACAAATAATTGAAAAAACAACTACAATAGAAAATACAGAGAAAATGATGTAATGTAGAAACTTATTGTTACTGTACCCAATATGCTGATGTGAGTCAATTTTAAACACCTAACAAGCACTTCCAGAAAGGTCAAAAGTAAGACCATAGACTAAAAATCTCAGATTTCTCATGTTCACAAGTCATTAAAAATTCCAAATTGAAACATTATAGAGAAGTGCCTAGTCAAGACATTTCTTTAGGAAGCGAATATAGTACAAAGTAGTTAAACGTACGAAGATATAGCCCATCATGCTGGACAAATGGGTAAAGAGCTTTGACAAAGGGTCTAAAAATACTATGACGTTACACAAAGCATACAAATGTGAAGGTGCAGTTGCACAAAGACACATATATTTTAGTCCTGACAGCAAGCATTTATTGATAGCCACAGTTTTAAAGCCCCCTCCTCCCCCCTACAGTGGTGCTGTAGCCTGGAACATTAAGTATTGTTTACGTCTATATCTGGACTTGAGTCAATAGCAGTTTATATAACAATGTATATTATGTAACTTGGGAATAAACACTGTTGAAATGGTCATGTGTTTCTCCTACATAAAGGATGTTATTATTTTGTTAATCATAAACTAACATTGCACTCTTTTCACTGTATGCATATCAATTTTTTATTTGATTTTCAGTTCCATATTAATTGGTTTAAAATTGTGACGTTTTAAAATAACATCAATTAAATTCCTTTTCTATTCAATTGGAACGTACTTTCAAGCCACCTTGGTATGAGATTGATAATTTTCTCATGGTATTCCCACATGGGAATACCAGAAGAGGCTATTGAGTTAAAGTCTCCCTAGTGACATAATTTTAACCCACACCACCCCAAGAGAATTGTGATTGTTTATTTAGTAGTTTAAATAGTGTCGGTACAATATTGACTACTGTGAATCCACTTTTTGATATTAAACACTTTCCAGGATTATCAAACTACTGTAAAATTATTTTAAGGTATTTGTTCAAATTATCATTTCAACTACACAGTATAGCCTTTTTACACTTCTGTGATGGTAACATTTTTATGATTAATATAGCGTGACCAAATTATCATTTCAACTACACAGTATAGCCTTTTTACACTTCTGTGATGGTAACATTTTTATGATTAAGTATAGCGTGACCATAGGCTCATACAGTAGATGCATACATTAACAGGAGTATTCAATGAAAAGGTGAGTTGGTAATAAAATTGCCTGCGCAAGAAGCAAGTCCTTCCATGTTGAGGTTGCTAGCTGTTTGCTGTACCGAGATTCAGGATAGAAATTCTGGAGTGCAATTGCCCAGCTAACCAGAATGGGTATAAGAGAGGCAGAAAGGTCAATGCAGGTGAGAAAAAGCTGACTGATATAACTACTTCAATTACAGATATGCTGGAGAGCAGGAGAAGTGAGTTAGAAGGGAATCTGTTTATTAAAAAGAGGAATAATAAAACAGGGCTGGGATGGCTGCAGAAAAAATTGAACTGCGAGGGGCGGGGAAGAAATCATAGATAGAACTACCTTATGTGGCTGCACTCCTAATTTGAACAAGTTAGTATGTTAGGTGGCACTGTGTGGCGAGGTACTTGGTAGTCAAGAATATGTCAATAATCAGTTTTACTTGTGGTCTCTCTAGCATTGCATATTTATGATAGTATATAACATTCTTGGTGTGCTCGTTATTGTCTATATACTGGTCACTATCGTAGGAAAGTTGTACTTGACTGAGACCACACCTATCATTAATTGTAATCACACCAACCAATCACACCCATATACAATTAATGTTCGCAATATAGAGTATACTTAATAACTAGCTGTTGATTCTTATGTGTACATATATGTTTGCAGAATTCAGTATATCATTGCTTGTTTAATGACAAAAGAGTAGTCTTCTTGTGTCTGATGAAAGTATCGTAGTTAAGGAATGTTCAGATGTAATAGCACTAACTGCTAAATTTCACGCTGTGGCTAGAACGCTTGAGCCAGCATTGGCACTGAAATTGTCAATAAACCATGAGCTAAGATATCTTAGTTCCCCATCTAGTACTGTCTTGACCTTGCTTACATTCCTTTTCTATCTAGGTTCCTTCTCACCTGTGGCAAATATATGATACAAGCTGTCAAGAGAGAGAGATCAGGGACATCATCTGGTAAAAGAGTGAAATTGAAATCGTGAACTCATATCACACTCTATCAAGTGAGCTTGAATCAGCTGAACCTAGTTAATAGTTCAAACCTCTAAGCTTGGTACTAAAATGTATGGTAATTGATTTTATGAGCATTGCAGCCAGATGACCTGCCAGCTGCTGGAAGGTCAATCTGGCCACAATGTGTGTGACCACTTCTTGACAAACTATGTGCCTACACACTTGGGAAATATTTGACCTTTGACAAAGCTGTCATATTTTTAACTGTCAAGGGATTTCCAATGGTTGGAACCTATGCATACCTAATAAATAATAGATAGACAACGAAATCGAGGGATCTACCGCCCACAGAACTTCGAGGGCTGTGGGCTGTACCGTCCCGAGCGTAGCGAGGGCGATACTAGCGGCCCGAGGGGTTCGACGGGCGGTAGTTCCCGAGATTTCGTTGTCTATCTGTTTTAGAACGTAGCAACTATAGCCTTAGTTACCAAATAATTTTTCTACCCTTTGTTCTATGTTGACACTCTTACGACAAAGACGGCAGAGACATTACGGAGAGGTGTCCAGTAATTGCAGCAATTCTAAGGAGCCACGGCGCATAGAATATTTTGATGTGTTGTGCGCTCGACTCCAGTGAACCGGCGAAAGTGATGGAATTAGAGTCAGGAGAATCAATATCACTGCGTTTTCAGCGAACTTAGTCAAAAAGAACATTCCAGCCCACCCATCTACATTACCTATTTTTCGCATTTCAGCTCAATTGGTGAGATAAAATTTACAAAACGGCTTTGTCTCTCCTAAATCTTCTTTCAACCAGCTACTCTCTTCCACCTTCTTCAACTCAATCATCTCTCCTTTATTTAGCTCCTCACAGTCAGCTCTCCAGTCTAGCTCCTCACCGTCAACTTTCAAGTCAAGCCCCTCACAATCAGTACTCTAGCTTTGCTCTTTACAGTCATCTCCAGTCTAACTTAGCTTTTGAATCAAGATTTGGTCAACCTTTACATGATGATGAAATTTTGAAAGATGTAAGGCCATGCAAAAAGTTTGTATTTACAGTATCTGACATTGATGAACAGCTTGCGATGGATAAGGATGGATTTTGATTACATAAAGCAAAATATAACGAAAATACCATGAATGTAGTGTTTTTACATTGCAAACAATATACTAGAAGGGGTGCCTTTAATTTTCATAACTGTAGTGATATAAACATCCACAAGAATAGTACTAAAACTTTTAAAATAACATATGCAACATATATAACTGCTTTTTTATTGTTCATTATGTCATGATTGTATTAGTTAAGAAAAATATTGTTAGTGCGCAAAGCATGCGATGAATCCATCTTATCTTTCGCATCTGACAGGAAAACCGTGCAAACAACATTCTTGCACCATATAGATAAAATAAAAATTCTTTAATTAATGCTTGCATGGCTCATAAACCAAAAAAAACCCCTAATAAAATGCTAGAAGGGAGGATACTATTAGCCAGAAGGGAGGATACTATCAGTAGTATCCTCCCTTCTGGCATTTAGTATCCCTGTGCACTCACTTGAACAACACTAGGCTGGATAGAATGCCTACTTCACAATACAAAAAAGGGGTTAGCTATGTTCTAAGTTTAATTATAAAATGGTGATTCCACTTATGACACAATAAAGTTAATTTTTGTGTGATAGAGGCATTTGTTAGTTAAGATCACAATTAATTATATACATTTTGCAGAAAGTTCCCGATTACTAGCTTGTATAAATATGTGATAACATAAGGCAGTTTTATCCATGGTTTCCCTCTTCTGCTCTCTATTTATTCTCAGCCATCCTATTTCAACTCATTGATTCCCTTCTCCTCCTCTGTATATCTCTCCTGCTCCTCCCCAGTATCTCTGTCATTTCTGTGTATTTAATTCTTTCACTGCGTCATTGAAGTATTTACATCAGTCCGTCTTTTTCTCACCTGCTTCTATTTTTATTGACCCTTGCATTCTCCTGCTTCTCTGATATCCACTATGCTAGGCTACTGTAGATGAACACCCTTTCCCAACTCAGTTCAGCAACATGGTGTTCAGTTTGTACAGGATACAACAGGTTAATAAGACACTTTAAGATACAAGTAAGCTGGCAGGTCCCAACAGGTTAATGGTTTGTGTTTGTGCTCTGCACTCAATAGTTGCAGGTTCGAATCTCATGAGTGCTGCTCATTGTTCACTTGTTATTCCTTGTCTGACGTTGTTTCTATTCAGGTAATGATGATGCTTTATCAAACTCTGATTATAGCTCATGAATTATTCATGACTACACACTGTCATCATCATTGACACACAAGCATATATTATATAGATTACACTGGATGAAAAGCTAAACATCCTGCTGCAGTACAATTGCAGACAGCTGAAGTGATCTGTACATTTCCTGAGAAGTCCCGTTACCACATTGAAGTCAGTATAGGGCTAAATTTCCTGCTCACTATTGGGCTAAATTTCATGTACATTTCCTGTCCATGTCCTTAATCTTTCCAAGGCAGGAAAATGTGCAGGATAGTTGCACTGTATTGAAAATAAAGGAAATTCCGAAATTTTTTGAAGCATGTATATTATCTCTTTTTCACAGGCTATTTTTTTACAATACAGAATCCATTTTGTTAATTCTGTTTTGTTTAAAAAATCCTGTGGAAGAGAATAAATTTATTGAATTAAAGAATACTGGAGGAAAAACTTATGAAGCATGTTTATATCCATTCATTGAAGGTTAAGGTTATTGTATTATAATATTATAATAAACTTACTTGTTTATGATCTGCTTAAGGTTTTGTGTACCTGCTTCCTTGATTATCCTGGTTTAAATTACCCTCACTTATTGAGAAAGCACAGAGGATATGCCATGCATGTCTTACAATAGGTAATAGTGGCAACTAAAGCTATAGATCAGCTGAACTAAACAATAAGTCTCATATCTGCTGTGAGTGTAACAAACAGACAAACAGACATACCAATAGGACGACCACTATAACCCTCTCGTGTGTGAACACTGAGAGTAAATGAACTCAGATTACTCATGATAAAGCCTGGTCTGCTAAAAGCGTACATCCTTTAGTCAGTGTGCCATTGATCATTCGATCATTTAAATGACCTTCAAAAGACTTGAAGTTAAATAATAAAAAATTTCTTATCCAAGTCTATAATAGATGATTGATTCATTCATTGGTTCATTTGCATCCCATTATTAAAGCCTACTTCCATAGGCAATAACTCAATATTTACTTGTAAAATTAGAACGTAGATGAAACTGTGTGATCAACAAGGTCCTGAGCCAGCACAGCTTGTTATGTGCAATGGGAGAGTGTACTTTTATAATACTGTCTTACATTTTACTAATTGTTTTAATTAAATGCTAGTTAAAATGTATAATAGAATACAGTCATTTTATTACTCCATAAATATGTATTGTTGTTTTTTATTAAATGCAGTGCAAGAAATACTATCTATAATTTATAATGTAGTAAACATTATTGAGTAGTTAAAGGTAACAATCACATTATAATCACATTTTTGCTTCTTTTTTCAGAATGAAATTATTGTTTTTTATGACTATAATTGGTGGCATATTTGGTGCTGGCGTGACACCAGAAAAACCAGATGTCCAATTTTTGAAGGCAGTTAACAGGCATAACGACGCAGATTTCACTGATTATTTTTTTAAATGCAAATTAAATGGGACAATACTTCAGTGGGAATACAATAGTACTCCTCTGACAGGTTTCAACTCCAATGAGGTTGGCAAAGGATCAGTCACTGAGCGGCAAAATTACAACGTGACTACTGTGCTACTGTCAGCTCAACCTGGACAGAATAATAATACAATAATGCAGTCAATTCTGATATTGTCGTTCAATGGAGGGACAACTTTAAATTTTAATGTTTCCTGCAACAACGGCTCACCATCTGGTACAGTACCTGCAGGAAATATAACTAATGTTGAACATTCTAATGTGAAGGGAATTGAAGAAAGCGGATCTGATGGGATTATTATATTGGATAGCCTCACATTCGGTGAAATAGCAAATGCAACCATGTCCATTTTTATGTGTGGATCTGATTCTCCATCACAAGAACTGGAGTACAACAATGCCGACACTATTGTATTACCGTCCAATGAACTAGGAACTCAGGTGAATGTATTTAAGAATGAGTATTCTTTGAATATTGTAGGAATTGTTATTGATTCGAGTCCTCATCAGACGGAATCTATTTTCATCGTTCCATTTAATCGTGATGGAGTTAATGTATCCTGCGCCTATGGTATTACACGTGCAACTTTGCGCTTGACAACTACTGAATCACCTAGCGATGTCACAGATCCCAACACTAATGCAATGCAATCAAGTGGGACCATGTCGAAATATGACACAACAACTATTCAAGTTCAAGAAAGTGGTATGTTTGTTATATTAATTTTGCAGCTTATAATGCAATATATTTGATGTATCAAACAGAAAGTAGAACAGTGGAAATAGTAATGGGGACTGTAGTAGCAGCAGCAATCACTATAATAGTGCTTGTAGCATTAAGTGCTATTGCAATTGTTTGGAGAAGGCGCAAAAATAGGTATGATTATAATTATAGTGTTTAGCTATTGTGGTTGTATAATACAATTAAATACATTTTTACAGTACCATAGATGAAATCAATATTAGCCAACGTGAAGTAATGAATGCCTCTCAAAGAAGGTAATTGGTTTTATGTCTCATATCCAATTACTGCTAATTAGGTAGATATATTAAATATCCCTAGCAAAAAATGTTGAAAAAAATTGACCTAAATGGCCTGAGAAAATATTGGAATCAATACTGTATGCTATTAAAAAAGCTCTAGATAATTTTTTAAGATTTAATCGTTGCATGGTGTATTTTTTAATTTTTTATTTATGTTCACAAGTGTTCATTCAAACTAAATTTTAGCAACAGAAAAAATGCTGCAAATTGTCCAACAGATGTAGTAGCATGTGTTACAAGGTAAATTTTACACTTATAGGTATATTGTTATTTTCCAATTAATTGGTTTTCTTGGTTTATATATGCTATTAGTTGCTGGGGTAATAATCAAAATAATGGTGTCTCATCAATCAGATGCATGGAAAGGTAAGCTTGAATATGCATGAGTTGTGTATTATAGTTGTAACTATCTTAACTTGATTTTCTACAAACATAGTGACAAAATGAAAAAGAAGTCACACAATGGAAAGAGTGGACATCATGCAGATCAAGGAAGGTAAAAATTTATAAACATTTTTAAGAAAACAATAATAGGAGGAGCTAATTATTCTCTAATATACAAAAAGGAAGTCTATTATAGCTATATTATTATCTTTAAATATTTCGTTGAGTATTGCAACAGAAAGAGTGACAAAGATGAGCATAGCGGTTTTCACAGCAATGCAACTTACTGCAGCTAAATGTGTTTTAGCATAATAGTAATCAAGAAATAAATTTGCATGAAGCTAAAATATTTGGTTAAGTTTTAATTAACACAATATTGGTTGTTAGAATAAGAAAAATGTGCAATTATCTTAGCCAAAAAATGACTGAATCTACAAAATTCTTTGTTGGGGTTCCAAATGTATTAATCTATTCCTATTTCGTATCAAAATAATAGACCACATTATATTCCTTCCTTCAAAACATGTAATATTTTGTTTTAAATAATCTACACAGGGAAAAACTTGAATTTGCTGTAGCCACGTATAGGAAATTTTACAATTTCAGTACCTTTCCTGTATAGGATAGGGCTAAATGCCCTGCACTATAGGACATAGAGCTCTATCCTCTACCAAAAATGTGAGGAAACATGAAATTTCCTATTTATGTGACTACAGAAATTGTAGCTTCTTACAAAATGTGATGGAATAAATTTTAATACTAATTATGATACATTCTGTATTGTAGTTGCAGATTTGTTGTTGTCTTTATTTGTTGTTGTTTTTGCTGCCATTCAGCAACAAGCTATTTGGCTGAAATCACTAGGATAACTAGTGATGTGTTTGAGCACAAACGACGAGCAAGCTTAATTTGTAACACTAAAAGTACTAAAAAAGGTCGAATTTTTTTATTTTCATGTATACGTTAAAGGGGTTCAGTGCCATAGCACTCACCATAACTGTTGGAATTGAAAAAAAAAGACAAAAAACAACAACAACGAAAAAACAACAACAAGTCACGTTATTAGTAGCTCTAACACATGATACTTTCACACAACTGGACATACCTACGTAAGACTTACCTGCATGGTTAGTCTAATGGCTAATGACTTTTCAAGTAAATACTGTTGCGTAGGGCTTATAACTATGACAAATAGTGCAGTAACTTACCGCCGCCACGTTTTAAGTGCACCCGCAAAGAATCCAAAGTGGTAAACATTTTAATTTCTAGGATACGGGTAATGATCACTAAAAGTGAAATTTGAGACATGGTCGAACACTGAGCTAACACAAAAATATGTGAGGGTCAGAGTACAAATGACATGCATATGTCCATTATAAAACAAAAATCTCCGTTTCTCAATTTGACACAACTGTATAGTGTCTTGATTGCTTCGCTCGCTCGCCAATTATTTTACAACATGATATTATCAGGTCATAATTTCGTTTTTTGTAGCATGGAAAATAATTAGAATTTCTATTATATTATATATGGTTGTGTTCAACCTTCAACAAATTTATCACTTAACAATTTCTTTCTCAGTCTTGTTATACTCGTTAGATGTATTCTCTCTTTCACAGACTTTATTTTAAACAATACGGAATTTTGGAGTAAAAAATTTCAACGGATAAAAAGAATCGTTGAAAAAAGATAATTTTTGTTGGTCTATTGAGAGTGAGATTGTAGCATAGCAGTACCCCTTAACAGTATAAATATAGAATTAGAGTGTTTGTTCATTGGCTGGTTGTCGTAGCTAAGTGGCAGATTGCTTGTGTGTTAACCAAGCGGTCCTGGTTCTATTTCCGGTGGCGACCATATATTTTTAATTCAGTATTGTAAAAAAAAAGCCTGTGAAAGAATGAGAATACACCTAACCTTCAGCTATAATACTTCAAATTTTTTTCTGACTATTTAAATATTTTTTAGTGGTGATATGGTGATGCAGAAAAACTGTAAGTCTACCTTAAGTTCTGGTTTTACCCATTTCAGAATTAAAAAAAAAATGTGTTAAAAAGTATCTATGGCTTCCCACAGTAGTTTTGTCAGTGAACTAACACTGAACCTATTGTAGGGAGATTGTGAGATTATAATGGTAAGTGGCAATAATTCCACAAGTCTCTGTCAAGTGTCTTGAACATCAATCAAGGATCTTATAGATATGCTAAGCTTTTATTCAGGTGTTAAGAATAAGAATAATTATTTCTTCTAATTTTGGTGATTAGCTATTACAAATAGATTATTGCAATGAAGCAATCAAATATATATATCAAAGAGAGCCATACTGATACGACTAGCAGATTATACTAATTGAAAAGATTAAAATTCATTTTTGAGTTGTGCTACTGTGTTGCATCAGATAAACTAGTTTGGTTTATAGTGAACCACGAGAAATCCTTACAAGTGTAAGTCAGATCTTGTTCTTGATATACTTGGCCAATGCAAATAGTAATTGCGTGTTTAGTTTTTAACAAGCAAATGAACAAGGATCTATATGCATCAACTAAAACTTTTTAAGAGCATTTTTGAGTGCTGGCCAGACATTTGGACAAAACCCACTCTTACATGATATTTATTTATACCATTCAAATGCTATATCCGAATTAATTGTTCTAAGCATGCTTTATGTAAAAAAAATCTCTTTACAACGGCCTAAAACTGTTCAGCTCATGTTGCTGCTGCTGTTACTTGTGTTTGGAAACTAATGACTAGAGTTTGTTTTTAGATTACATAAATTATTACATAATAGAAATTAAATTTTAAAAGCCAAAATCATCAGAATTTTATAAGCGTAATAATTTTAACTCCACCTCAATTTAGAATTCATTGGTATTCAATAGTATTAATTTTTGAACCATCAAAAAAAAATATGTGCTTGTATGCACCATTGATATAAGCCAAGCTTTGATACAGCAATTTTGGCAAGAGGTAGGAAAAAGGAGATCTTGTCATAAAACGCATGATAATTTATGCAGCAAAAGTTTCACCCATAAATCTGTTTTCTGATGTCAAAATTTCGCCAGACTCTAAGCCTGACCATCATAATGTGAACTAGTAGTGTGCTTGAGCATAAATATGAGGGAGCATGCCTAGATAGGTTACGTAAAACTGCAGTATTGTTTCGATGATTCAGTCATTCTTGGCTGAAATAATTATAATAATAGCATAGCAAATTTTTGATGCTCTAACAGCCAATATTGTTAATTAAAACTTAACCCGACGTTTTGACTTCCTGCTGAAGTCCTCTCCAGGGGTTAACTGAGGTCGAACTGAGAACACAATGTAAACAGCAAGATTTCTGGAGGGTATGCTTACTGTTTATTATATCCTGGAGGGTGATTTGCACGCAGCATAGACAGCTAGCATCCAGGAAGCTCTAAACCTATGTCTCTATTAAATTTGTTGTTGTCAGGTGTCATCTGTATGTGTAGAGCTTCCTTTAATGGGTTGATGTTGCCAAGCATGTTCAGCAATGGCTGAAACTTTCTCATCATAATTCTTACAAGCATCCTGATGTTCTTTCACTCTCTGCTCAAGCCTTCTAGTTGTTTCACCTATGTATACTTTACCACAACTGCATGGTACACTGTATGCTATGGATGACTCGGTGGTAATGGGTATAGTGTCTTTGATTTTAGTAAGATGGGATCTTAGTGTCTTACTTAAATGCTGTTTTGATGTCAAAGTCTCTACACACTCTCTGAATAGTCTCACTCAATCCTGCTATGTATGGAATAGTAAGAATCAAACTTTTTTCTTGCTCACTATCTGTGTGATCTTTAGAAGGTAACTCTTTAGAGCCAGCCATAATAGTTGCGTTGTCATAACCATTACTTTGAAGTACTTTGTATAGATGTTTCTCTTCTTCCTTCAAGTTTTCAATCATGTTAGTTACCATTCTTACTACTCCGTACATAGCAGGATTCTGTGTGTTCAGAGAGTGTGTAGAGACTTTGACATAAAAAACCACATTTAAGTCAGATAATACACTAATTTCTATTAATAAAATTCATTACTTGAACAAATGAGTGGGTGTGTCTAGTGGGCATGGTTATAATGGCTGCACCAATAAGATCTGGCTTCCTACTCCCCTGCTTTAGATCCTGCAGGCGTATGTGGAGCCTTTGTTGTGATTTCTATTATATTTGCAGCACTTTAAATTATCTTGGTTAAGGCCCTGTTTGTTGTACTATACACATTACATTATAGAATTGTTCTTACTGAAAATCCATTGTCCAATAGTCAAGTCACTATGAGAATACTATGCACTACTGTATAAATCAGACTCTATTACAGTAGAGCATTTACAACAGACTGCACTTTGGAAAAAATGCTTTATTCGGAATCCTTTAGTTTATAGTGATTCTTCCTGAATTATCCAAGGAAATTTTATTGTTTATCCCTTAAGAGTCCAAATACAATATAAGTCTTGTGCTAGTATATCCAGTGCACAAGTGTGTATGTGTGTGTGAAAGTGTTGTTTGGGTATAGTTCAAGAAAACTTAAACTTTTTTTAACCAACAACTAAATATCATTTACCAATTCTTTAAGTTTCAGTTAGACCAGCTCACTTGCCATTTTATGCAGAAGCACATTTCTAGTTATAGATCAATGGGTAACAACAAGCATGCATAATTTAAGTCTTTTTTTTTTTTTTACTAAAACAATATTATGGAAATAGGTCCAATGATAGGAATAAATTGAAGATGGTTTCTAAAACTGTTGGTGTAATGGAGACGGGGACATTACCACGTCGGCGAAATTCGACTGTCCAATAGACTGTTCAAAAAATTAGAAATTCATAAAATGTAGCAAGAAGTGACTGGACTCTTATTGCATTGTGTTCATATCTGTAAAATCCCCTTACCTGTTATCTTTATTATTGTTCTGTATCACTTTTTTTACTTGTATGAGTGTGCTCAGTTGTTCAATGATTATTAGAACTTTGCTTATTCTAGCTATTATGTAATCCATCCCACACAGTAAAAAGTGTCAGAAGTTGGATTTGCTACAAAGACGACATATTGTCTGTTACAAACCACCATATCTTACAGCCACCAACAGCTATAGTCTTCGATTAACCAGAAGAATGGGAAATAATGACAGAGCATGCTCCAACAATATCACTTGGCATTGGGCCTCTCCAAAACATTAGGGGACTGGCAAGTTTGTATTTCATACTGTACAGAGAAAGGATCTGAAGGGATATCCTGACCATGTCAGGATTCATAGATTAAAAGGTTTCGATCAGGATGCAGAGAAGTTAGATGTCTATTTTAATTCATTACTTTCGTGTGACAAGCAGCCGATAAACATGAATTTGGAGCCATTGAAGATTAAATATTCAGGGATTGTCTTGCTATAGGTATTAGAGACAGATACTTCTCAGGATGACTCCAAATGGAAGCTGACCTCACAGTGGAATAAACAAAGAATCTGTTCCGTCCACAAGAAGCTATCAAAGAACAAGGAGCTCACAAAGACTGCATGAGCATGTTGGGAGGGGTGGGGGTGGGAGGGGTGAATAAACCATCCACCCAGTTCCATTAGACCCAGCACTTATGGACATGATTACTACCAGAGTACGTAACCGCTTATGAAAGGTATAAGCTGAAACAAAAGTTGATTACGATGACAGCATCATATCTCTGCAGAACAACACATTTGTATGGGAAGAAATACCGAATGGTCAAAGTTCCTGTGGTACCTTTTTAATGTCCAAAGTTTTATTTATTCTAAAATTATTGACCAAGGAAATAATGGAATGACTAATAAAAGGCTTTTTTAGTACATAGTCATTAGCTGTTGTTGTGTTTTTCAAACCTTTTTTAAACTTAATGTTTATCTGTCTAGCTGTTCCCAGTTTCTCACCACAAGAGCTGGTATGGTGATGTGTGCTGTTGCTGTGGTTTTACTCCTAATCTTTACCAGTTTGATTAGCTCCATTGTAATCAAGGAATCAAGGACATAAGTAAAGGACTACATGACACAGCTCCAGAGATGATGATGTATAAACAAATAAAATGCTGGTCTGACGAACATCGCCGACGACGATTGTGGTACATAGCATGACATGAAGTGTTAATAAGTATGTCGGTTAAAATAAGAAAAGTTAGTGAGGCATTGAAGCCTGAACAGAACTCTTCAAAAATTCCCCTGCCCACTTCTGCTCTTCATTCATAAATTTAATATCCAAGTCATGTATACTCAAATATTAATTATTTTCATATTAAATTGAGTAAGCTTTGTTCTAAATATATTGGGCCTCTCCCTGTCAATGACACTGGATCTGCTCCTGTTATTATTATTATTATTATTATTATTATTATTATTATTATTATTATTATTATTATTATTATTATTATTATTATTATTGTTATTATATTATTATTATTGTTATTTTGTTATTGTTGTTGCTTTCTTGTTTAGTATACTTTTTATAATCATGTAATATAAAAATTAAAGTATAAAAAATGTTAACTTGTTGAGATTAAACAAAAATATAAAGAAAGAGTTATTGAACAATAAGTGTGATACAACAGAAAGTTAAGATAATTAATTAAATCAAATAAAAATATAAATAAACTTAATCGATTATTGTGAATAGGTTTAGATCACATTCATCATATTGATTATTTTGGTCAGTGTCCTTTTTGTTGATAGAAACATAATCTTCCTCATCAACTGGCTGGCGGAATGAAATCTAGGCCATCAATATCTACAAGTGGGATCGTTGTCATGTATACTCTTTTATATTCATTCTTTGTGTTTCAGTTTTGTTTATACATGTCGTGACAGTTAGCTACTTACTGTTATATCCGACTTGGATCTTTCTTACAATGTTAGTTCAGTTATTTCTGTCTAGTTCAGGGTAGCAACACGTGTGGTGCAGCAACCTGGTTTACCAGCGCTTCGTCCAGGGACTCTGTCTAATGATACCTGCTAGAAGGTCTTACTATTACAAGATTTTACTTGAAAGTGGTCGGCGAATAACTCGCTTGGGGGACAAGTCTTCTACTTACTAGATAGTCCCCATCAAGTTCACTATTTAAAGTTCTAGTGTACATATTTGTACAGACTAACATTTATACTGGGCTAGTCTAAATGTCCAATTTTAGTCGGGGTTTTTTTTTGTGTATCAGTAGCCAGACAGAAGAAATCTCACTATGATTATTCTCAGTAACATTTGAGCAGTGTGTGAGGAGCTGATATAATATAGGTGCAACGGTGCTTGAAGGAGCATGAGGAACTTTGGCTGGGCACAAAAAGCTAGAACTGAGTGTGAAAAGCTTGAAGAGTGTGACAGAAGATCTGAAAAAAAACCACACCTTGTTTCCTTGTTGGTCGTAGCATGGCCATACCATAGTTACAGACTTCTCCTAGATTTGAAATCTAGTTAAAAATTTGTGGTTTTATAAAGCGAAGTCCTTGCAAATCACTAAGCAGCTGCAGTCTCTGTAAATCCTGATTTCGGCAGGGTACACTGCCACCAGAATTGGTCTCTGGAATAGTCTCACACTCTTCTGTCAGCAACCTGTAACTATCCTGTCACTTCCTGACTAGCCCTGAAAGTATTCATGAAAGTTTATGATGAAAATTAATTAGATATTAAGCTATGATGTGATATAAAGAAAGACATAGACCAACTGAACCTGGATGTAGGGACTAACCATCCACTCACATAGTGTGATATATAAAGGAAAATGTGTGTGCCATGCTCAAAGGAGACACCACATGTGTCTCTAGTTAATTCTGAAAATATTTAGTTCCGAATCTGTGAAACCAGCTGACTTGAATTCCACCTCATAGTCAAGCACAGCAAGCTCCTCCCCCTGCTATCCCTGTAACTGTACTAAAATGTATTTAAATTTATCAATGAAATTCATCAAAAAGAATCATTGATTTGATAAAATTATGTTTGCAGCATTTCTCCCAAGCATAACAAGTCTAGAATAATAGATAAAGTTGTCTTTCCTGCACTGACCCTCTACAACACTTTACAATGATTATTTCAATGTTACCACACTAAGTTCTCTCTATTTTGGTCTAGGTATGGAGTGAGTATAATGAGTTTGACACCGCTTAACATGATCACTAGGTTGGGAATAAGTTCATTGTTGTTATGTTGTGATCCTTCGTTGCATTATACTATTGAGCTGGGTTATTTGATTTCTATACTGAGATAAGTACAAATTCCATGTGAACTACATCAATTTACAAAAATAACTCAGGCTTTTTTTTGTAGCTAAGAGCTTGTTCAAGAGTTACTGGTAATAGAAGTAGTCAGAATGGCTTATTTGATAGTACTGTGTTATCACTACTGAGGATATTATCTTCCCAAGAGACCACTTCGCCAAGTTCCGTCTTTCAATCTATTTATACGCTGTATCACATTATCCACAAAAATTATAGCTTTGTCGTGAAAAACTGTGCTGCCAGCAAACGTAGACTCCGGTGTGTTCTTTCCTTAAGTAATACAAAGTAAGGGAGTTGCCTCGTAGAGATTTAGTTTCATTTTTGTAGTGTAAGCTAAACCACTCGACACTTTCTGCGCTCCCACAGTGGAGCGTAACAGAGCCACCCCTGGAGGCTTCCATTAATGCAGGTGCGACTAATCCAATCACTGGGTGCTTCATTACTAATACATAAATGTGCTTTTTTAAATAATGTATTATAAAACTTCCCATGGCAATTGTAGTATCCAGTATCATTTTGGAGTAAGTCGATTAATGTTATTTCTTTGTGACCAATTTCATGTCGACTGTGAACGGTAGCATCAATTAGGCCTTCACTGAAAAAAGCAAGTGGGGACGAGTTATAGGTCCAGTATACAGGTGAAGTGCTACCACAATAAACTCATAATGGATTTCTTTCTAAAAGTAGGCTGCACGGGGCCTTGGGATGCCTTCCTCCTAATTTGGAAGCTGTAGCACAAGCCGTCTTCGCCCTACGCACTACAACACTTCAGTATTTTTGCTAAACTTATTATTGCTGATTTCGAAAAAACGCCCGGTAAAGGCGTTGCTAAGATCAGGGGGCGTGCCTTGTGTCCGTATACTATTACTGCGTGTCTCCGGGACACTATAGAATAAATCGGTTACAGGCGGATTGAAAGAAGTCTAAAAGGCTTAATACAGGGCTCCTTAAAAAACTATGATGACGAGATTTGCGTGAGTACGTGAATTATGTAGAATAGCAAGTGAATTAGTTAGCTACAGTTTTTCCGGGCTGTTAGTGAAAAGCCCGCCAATAATTTCTTAGCAACTCTCCGTACACGAGTTCAACCGGCTAGTGTTTCTAGCCTCCTAGTGTGAGTTCTAGAGCACGCCAGAGCTTACAACTGCGTCATGAGCTAGAGCTAACTGGTGTCTATCCATTTCTGCCATAAAAATTTTTTCGAAAAAAATCGACCCATAAGGCTTTACCCGGTGATACTGAAAAAAATTGTTTGCCGCGTTTAGGCGGATTTTCCCAAATCCGTCACATATGCTTTAAATACACTTTTCTATCATTCCAGTCTTTGCTGTGAACCAATAAACTACTGTGAAGGTATAACATAAGTTGACACAATTTGCAGTAAACTAACTTTCTTTTTATCATTTCATGTGAAGTTGATAGTATATTTCTCAGGAATTTACACAGTAAATTGATTCCTAGAATTGAATTAATGACGCTAATTTTCAGTCAAAATTGGTGGGGAAGGGTGACTCTCACTAATTGAGAGTCACAATTGAGATTATATATAACGGCAAAGTTGAGGCTGCATAGTACATATTAGTGCAGGAAAAAGAGAAAGAGACTAAGAACTGCAAGACAGAAGAGGACTTATGTTCAAAATTAGGATAGAAAAATTCATTTTCTATTCCATTAGTGGCAGTATTAAGTTAGTCTCGCGGGGCCAGACCCTTTACCAAACGCAAATCGATAAAAGGGTCTGGTCAAGTGAGGGGGTACGGTGTACAGGACCTAAAAATTCCTGTAAAATGCGGTGCTAATCAGAACACCAGATTACCACAAAACGCGAATTAGAAACGTTTCGCTTATTGCTTTGCTCTCACACTTCGCTTTTATCTTGGAGAGAATGAAGTTAGTTGTGTAGGCTTTGTGGTATGACATTTTTGAAGATGTCAGAACTTCGTCAGAAGAAAGGATTAGAATATTCTTCTCTTCTTTGCCTGACCAGAAGATAAGTCACTTCTGCATAAAAATAACTCGCCATAGTTAAAGGGAGCCAGTTAAACAGCGAACTGTGAGAGCAGAACAATAAGCGCAACACTTCTAATTCGCGTTTTGTGGTAATTTGGTGCTATGACTAGTGATGTGCTTGAGCACAAATGGCGAGCGAGCCTAAAACTACACTACTGTTAAACGATCAATTTAACTTCAACACTCAAGCTACTAAGAAAAAGTCAAGTTTACATTACGTGTATAAGGTAAGGCGGAATCAATGCCATAGTAACCACTCCCTGCACACACAACAGAAAATACCTACACAAGGCTTAGTTTTGTATTTACTCTAGTGAAAACAGAATTTTCAAGCAAATACTGACAGATTACGGGTAATGATCGCTAAGCCGAGGATTCCGTTTAGTGAAGTTTGGAACAGGGTCGAACGAACTAACACAAAAATATGAGAAGGTCAAAGTACAAAATGACATACGTACGTCGAAACGTATAAACAAACAAACATCCCCGATTTTTAATTGTGTTACAACAAACTCGCTAGCTCGCTCGCCAATTAACACCGCATTTTTTCCTGCCTCTCTTCATGCCACTTCTCTTTCTTTTTTTTGTTTCTACACTTTTACTTTGTTATTATTTTCTTTATCATACTAGCTAACTAGCGCTGAGGGTTTGCACTTCAGTGCTCTAGTTCATTCATTCATTCATTCAACAAAGGATCTCGAAGACGACGGCCTTCCAGGCTCTGAAACGATGTAGAGATAGAGAAATTTGCAAAGTAAGTCCCTTTAATATGCTAGAAGTTTTTGTTTCGACTTAGTTTTCAAGAAAAAGCTAGTCGATTGTAGCCGTTCATCGTACGATCGTTGTGCTAGTGCGCTACCAGTAACGCCTCTTTACCGAACGTTATAATACGTGAGCTGAAAATTGCAGCTAGAGAGTGGCCGGTTGGCTTGTAGTACTACTGCAGTTGCAATTGTCGCGCTTCACGCGTGTAAGGGGGCTCTAGAGTAGAGTTATATACCGCGGAGCTGATCTATTTTAACCTAGAGGCGTTCCCTTCGCTCTGTTGTTTGCTTCTATTTTTGTATCGCGGTAAGTAGTAACTGTCTGTGTCTAAATGCTAAAAGTTTGAAATAATTTTTAACAGACGTTCGCTTCTACTGCTGATCTCTGGTGGACATACGCTGAGGGTTCGCACCTCCTGGTGCTTCATTGTTATCGTTGTGATCGTTGTTGCATTATACTGTTGAGCTATTCTTTGATATTTGATTTCTATACTGTGAACTACTAGCTACTGTTCACTACTGAGCAAAGCTGGAGATATAAATACGACTTCCATGTGAACTACATCAATTTACAAAAATAACTCAGGCTTTTTTTTTGTAGCTAAGAGAGCTTGTTCAAGAGAGTTACTGGTAATAGAAGTAGTCAGAATGGCCTATATTTGATAGTACTTGTTATCACTACTCAGGATGTTAAAGTAAGAGAGTAGTGTGTATTTATTTGCTATATTTATGGTCAACAGCTATTTTCAATGTTTACCTCTTTGTATTAAGTTGTCTCTAAATGCCACAAGACCACTCAGACCTTAAAAACTTACTCTTATACTGGACACTGTGACACAATCGAAAATCGGGGATGTTTATTGGCGAGCGAGCGTAGCGAGCGAGACACTTACAGGGGTAAAAATGAAAAAAAATCGGGGATGTTTGTTGGCGAGCGAGCGAAGCGAGACACTATCAGGGGTAACACAATCGAGATGTCACTATACAATTTATTTATCTGTTTATGGGGTGCGTGAGACTTCAGTTTTCGCCCGCGCTTCTAATTACGAAAGTTAGGTAAAGCGTTCATAGTTCCAGTATTTTTCAATTAACTAGCGCGGAGAATCCTGCTGCACTGCCTTACGCAACTTTGTTTAGAACTGTGCTAGCGATAGCTAGAGTTTTTGGTGTTCTTCATACTTTAATCTAAGCATGGAGATGTTGAAAAATCAAACTAAAAAAAAAAACTTCATAAATGAAGATGAACGAAGAGCTAGACTTGATAAAAAGAATGAGAGAGCTCTTGATAAAAAGAATGAGAGAGCGAGAGCCAAGAGAAGGACAGAAACTGAGGAAGAGAAAAGGAAGCGGCTTGAAAAAAGGAATGAAAAAGATAGAGCTAGAAGAAGAGAGGAAAGCACACAAGATAAGATTCGGTTGGGGAAAAGAAAATTAATATCTTCTGTAGAAAGCCCCCCAAAAAGAGTCACCAGGTTAGAAGATAAGTCTGCACTTCAAAGGAAGCATATTCAAAATGAAACAGCAGTGCAAAGAGTTTCAAGGCT
>WLWD01005098.1_pt1 | contig 27734 bp, 17 predicted proteins | sample 6712731 | NCBI WGS metagenome assembly WLWD01 (sample SAMN12718690, study PRJNA576275) | sponge metagenome | isolation source: marine sponge | host: Mycale hentscheli | place: New Zealand: South Island, Marlborough, Capsize Point | collected 2014-11-01
CTCATAGGTTCATTTACATAATTGCTAAGTAAGATAATATTAAAGATGGTACCTGCTATTTTACATGTATGTTTGTTATAAATGTTTCAATATGAATTAACTCAACAAAATTATAATTATATAGTATACAATTGTGCATTATGGTGCAATATTTGTTTCAAAATGTATAATAGGAGTAGTGAGAACTATTTATCATTCTGCTAAAATTCTTAAAAACAACATAACAGTGAGTAAGAGAATGTGGCAAAATTTCCTCCACTTTGACTGTGAGGGGGTTGAGGGGTGGGGGCTCAACATCCCACTTTTAATTTAATGATTGATGTAGACATTGGGTTAGAAAAAAAAATGAATGTATTCCTTAGTTTAGAAGGGTTTGAAGAGCCACATTATAAAATAATGTAATATCCAAGAAAAGGAGGCAAAACAGCAACTAGCATTGGTAGTGACCTCAGCCTCTTCACTTTTCATTCTCAATAGTGAAATGCATTATTTTTTCATCATGTTATCTGTGATACTTGCTTACTAATAACTGAGTCAGTCTGAATGTATCTCAGATAAAATTCCTGTAATTCATTTTGCCAACTTTTAGAATGAAAAAATTGGATATAATGCACCTACCAACACGAATACTAAATAAACATTAAAATCTTTGGACTGATAGCAATAAGAAAGCAGTGCAATGATGGTTTTTCACTGTCAGCTATGACAGAGGAAAGCTCTGTAGTATAAAAACATGAATTTTATGACTACCATGAGAAAAAAGCTGGAAAGTATAATGATAGCTTATATGTGACCGTCTACGGGAAAACCGGGCACAACGCGGCATGCGTAAATATCGAGAAAAGATCGATCGATTTCTTAAAAATGTATTGTTTCAAGTCGACGGAAGGGAACGGTTAGGTCTATTATAGCGGAACGACTTAAGCTACGACGATAAAAATTGGAGAGCTCAATATCTGGACGCCGACAACTCTGTAAGTGCAAACAAAATTTTTTTAGAAGGGTGCCGCGTTGTACCTGGTTTTCCTGTAGATGGTCACATATGGGAAAATTACTGGTATAAAAAATCATAAACTGGGATCAACTGAGAAAATTTTATTAACTGGGAAGGAACTGGATAGGAGCCAGGAATTGCAGAAAAAAATTGTATCATCTTGGCTAAACCAGGATATAGTTGGCAACTGTGTAATTAATTTGCAACCCCCTACCCCCTTTTTATTTCTCCTACCTGTCACTATAATTATAAGGCATTTCTTCTTAGCATAAATTAAATACTGGTGTTTAATACTCCATCTATATTAATTGGTTTTAATATAATAAAAACAATACTAAAGCAAGATAATGGAGAGATTGAAAGGCCTTTTTTAAATACCAGAAAGGAGTTTTCAAAACCCGGAATAATGAGTGACTTCCGAAATCCACTGATTAACCTCACACTACTGTCTGAATAGAGGTTTAGTATTCTACAACACAGTCTAACTAATCTAATATAGTAGTATAGCCTGGTAGAATGCTACAAACCACTGTATATTATGAACTGTGGTGGGACACAATAAAAAAATGTTGATTAGTGGTGATTACTAAAGCATGACACTCTAAAATTTCTCATTAATATTAAAAACTGTTTGAATTCTTGAAAGACACAATTGTAGCTGTAAAAAACACTTCAAGGCAGTAGCAAAAAAAATTGTTAGTATTCATTAGGTGATACATATCCAATAACATGATATGAATTATTAATTTATTGAATGTGCACAAGTGAATTAGCTTTAGTGACTGTATAATTACCTATAATAAATTTCTATAATTTATTATATTTAGTTTTAAATCTTACCTGTGTTAATAATGCACATACACCCATAGCCTAAAAATTAAAGATGGTTAATATACATATCAAATATGAGGAATATATTAATTAGTAGCAAAATAGCACATATTAACATGTTTGTGTACCAATAGTATTATTTGCGAGCGAGCGAGATACTAGCTATTAATGGAAGATAATGCTAAATCGGATGTTATTATCGTGGTCAGTGGATAATGCAAAATCGGGTATATGTTATACTAGTGATGTTCATGAGCACAAACGGTAAGCGAGCCTAAAACTACACTATTGCTAAACGATTAAATCGTACTTCTAACACTCAAGAGACAAAATTAATAAAGTCGAGTTTTTTAAAATATGTATAAGGTAAAGGGTTTCAATGCCAAAGTATCAATTCCCCCAACTAAAAAAAAAAGAAAAAGAAAAAAAAAAAGTCACGTTGTGTCTTGCGTAGGTATGTTCAATTGTTACCTTCGTGGTGAATAAAAAAAAAGTTAATGTGACTGGTTACTATGACATTGAAAACCATTTACCAAACTTAATTTCAAAACTTCCCGGGCTTCTAAAAGCTGCTTGTTGATTGTCTAGTGCCACTGGTAGCAAGAATGGCTAAGTAATCACACCATTACTTCGGAGAACTCTGGATACTTTTTTTTAGTAGAGCTGGGAGCTAGGACTAGCTGGGTCCACCTTTAGAACCAGAACAAGCTGAGTGCTAATCTATGAAGCTGTATCTTAGGGAGAAAATGGAGCTGATGCTGCATTTATAGGGCATACATATCATAAACATACACACACAAAAACTTGTTCATCTTATCATATCAGATTTTTAGTGTCTAGCTCCTTCAGGCTAACAAACCAATTAGAAAATATCCTCAATTTTTTGACTGTATTACCCCTAATAGCTAAGCCAAGAACATTGCATAATGTCTTGCATATGATCAACTAAAGAGAGAACACTAATTTTCATTAGATTATAACCTTATAAATATATTACAAATTATGTTGAACTTATTTTTTATGTCTAGAATGTTGTATAAGAAGAAATTTAAATATAATATTTTAATGCTAGTATTTCAGTTCAAATAATAGCTGGAAGTGGCCATTATGATTTTGAAAGCACATAATTAAACCCTCAGTGCGCATGCGCCTGAGGGTATATAGTAGTCAACCCGTCATTCATTAACCCTCAGTGCGCATGCGCCTGAGGGTATATAGTAGTCAACCTGTCAGTCATTCAGTCACTCATTCAGTCATTCTGTCAACAGGGGATCTCGAAGAGTACGCTACCCAGGCTTTGAAAGCGACATCAAACTATAATACTTCACGGAGTAAGTCCCTTTAATGTGCCAGAATTTTTAGTTTTGACTTCAAAAACTTGCTTGTCACGTGAGCCAGCGTGCAGGTTGCAAATCACTTTTAAATAGCTAACAATTACATGGATTGAGCGTGAGGTATTCCGTGGTATAGTTGTTGAGTGAGCAAATAGCTAACCTAGAAGTCTCTGGTTCGAACCCAAGTAGATGCTTTTTTTTTTCATTTTTTTTTTCCATCTTTTTTTTTCCTTTTTTTCTTCTTCTTGCCTTATTTTCCTCTTCCTACTGTTTTGATTGCTTTCCTACCTTTTCCTTTCATTTCCTCTTTCTTTTGTCCCTCTTCATTGTCTTTTTCTCTTTCCTGCCTCTCTTCATGCCACTTCTCTTTCATTTTTTTGTTTCTACACATTTCCTTTTCTTTATCATACTAGCTAACTAGCGCTGAGGGTTTGCACTTCAGTGCTCTATTTCATTCATTCATTCAGTCAACAGCGGATCTCGTAGAGTATGGCTACCCAGGCTTTGAAAGCGACATCAAACTATAGCACTTCACAGAGTAAGTCCCTTTAATGTGCCAGAATTGTTAGTTTTGACTTAGTTTTCAAGAAAAAGCGAGTAGCCTACAATCGTACGTTACGGTAATGGGAACCGCCCCTTAAAAAACTTGCTTGTCACGTGAGCCAGCTTTCAGGTTGCAAATCATTTTTAAATAGCTAACAATTACATGGATTTAGCGTGAGGTGTTCCGTGGCATAGCTGTTGAGTGAGCGAATAGCTAACCTAGAAGTCTCTGGTTCGAACCCAAGTAGATGCTCATTTTTTTTTTTTATCCCTCTTTTTTTTTTTTTTTTTTCTTCTTGCCTTATTTTCCGCTTCCTGCGGTTTTTGTTGCTTTCCTACCTTTTCCTTTCATTTCCTCTTTCTTTTGTCCCTCTTCATTGTCTTTTTCTCTTTCCTGCCTCTCTTCATGCCACTTCTCTTTCTTTTTTTTTTTGTTTCTACACTTTTATTTTTCTTTATCATACTAGCTAACAAGCGCTGAGGGTTTGCACTTCAGTGCTCTAGTTCATTCGTTCGTTCGTTCTGTCGCTCTGTCTGTCAACAGGCACTTCTGGAAGGTAGGAACCAGCCAGGCTCTGAAAGCGGCATCAAACAGCAGTATTTCACGAAGTAAGTTCCTTTAATATGCCAGAATTTTGATTTTGGACTTCATTTTCCAGAAAAAAGCGAGTCTTTCCAGAGCCGTGCGATCGTAGGCTTACAGCGGGAACCGCCCCTTCAAAAACGTGCTTGTCACGTGAGCCAGCTTGCAGGTTGCAAATCACTTTTAAATAGCTAACAATTACATGCATTCAGCGTGCGGTGTTGCGTAGCGTAGTCGTTGAGTAAGCAAGTACCTAACCTAATAGTCTCTGGTTCGAATCAACCTAACGGTATTTTTTTTTTTTCATCTTTTTTTTTCATCCTGTTTTTTTTTCTTTTTCCTTTTGTCTTCTTGCCTTATATTCCTCTTCCTACTGTTTTTATTTCTTTTCTACCTTATCCTTTCATTTCCTCTTTCTTTCCTGTACTGTTTTTCTTTCTTTCTTCTTCCTTTTTCTTTTCTTCCTACCTATTTTCATTCATTCCTCTTCTTTATCATACTAGCTAACTAGCGCTGAGGGTTTGCACTTCAGTGCTCTAGTTAATACTATGATTATATATAATTTTTAAAAGCATCAAGCTTATTATTATGCTATTTGTTTTAGTAGGTAAACGACAATTACGAGTTGAAATGAATGTGTTAGATTTAAAACCATTATTGCTGATCTGCTATCTTAACACACGAACACTACCTAATGCAATATTATTTGCAATATTGTATTGCTGAACAGATACCTGTATTGGATAAAATGACCAACTGTGATGGTTCTGATGGACCTGCTTCATTTATACTTTTATTTGTATAGTTTGTGGTCCACAAATGGAACTACTAAGTTGTTTTGCTTCATTTGGAAACGTTAGGCAGGGGTCTGAACTTTCTGTAGCACAAAAGTTTGAGAATATTGAGTATTACCAACAATTTGAATTTCATACGAAGATATTTTGGAGAAACCATCAAAATAATTTCTTGCACAAAAAACTAAATTGCCTTCGTTATCTGAGTAGTGTTCGTAAATATCTGGAGGTCCTGGTTTGCCTGTAAATACCATAAAAGCAATCTATACAAATCCACACTGGCTAATAATATTAATTTCTTAAGCCTTGTCCGAGACAATATTGAAATCACTAACTAGCTGTGCCAATTAATAAGTCTCCAAAATTATTACAAAATTTATATTTTAATTTAAATTACATTTTTGTATTGTCTTATTTACTACAAATACAAATTAGTTATCTGATGATTAAAGCTTTCTGAAATAAGCATGTTATCTCATTCTGAATATGAAAAAGATGAAGAATCAGAAAAGCTGGTACAACACTCTAGAATTTGTAGCCACCAATCTCTATACCACTGTATATTTCATCCATTGACCAAAATCGTGGTTTGCAATAAATTATCATAATTATAGAATAACTTTTTTGCAATTAATTTGGAAAGAAACAAAATATCACTAAATAATAAAGTATACAGGGAAATACAATAAAATATTGGTCATTATAAGAAAGTCTATTTACTTATAAATTCTCTACATTATTTAAATAAATTTGTGGGAGATGAAAGCTTCAGCATACAGAAGATATAAAATAGAAAGTCAAAAAAATTATGGTGAAGGCCTCGCTTAAGTAGGAAATGATTTTATTAATAAAATGGGAAAATTAAAGGAATAAGGAATACCAATTCTGACAAACAGTGATTTAACCAGATTCATATGTAATTTAATAATTGAACATACTTAATTTACATTCTGAAGTAAAGAATCCCACGTTACATGAAAAAATATGCTAGATATCTTCACAATGTTATCTCTAGGTATGTGACCTGTGAAATAACTCAAGTAATCTATCACATAGCGTTATCTCATGGCTGTATTGCACAAGCTCATTACCCAAGTAGTTATAGCAACTGGCCTGGCTTACTTGTTATAAAGGTTTTTACAGCTACTTTACTCTAGTGGAGCCTACCCAACCTGGTTAGAGTAGCTGTTAAAATATATATCAGCTGGGGATATGGGGAACCCCTAGAGAGTTTTATGTCCAACTTGCCAGTAAGAGCTACTAATAACTACTTCAGTGGAGATAACTAACATGTAATAAAACACTTATCACATTCATCATGGTGGTATGGCTAGATATTTTATACTCTGGCTTTATTTTTACTCACCTCTGGCTCATGAAAATAATTTAGCCTGCTCATGAAACATTTCACCATAACAAACTCTGACTAATGTAATAATTACTATTTATTCCAAGCTAGATTTTTTCACAATGATATTTTTAGGTAAGTAATGTGAGAGATATCACACAGTATTATCTCATGGCTGTATTGTGCAAGCTCATTACCAGATTAGTTATGGCAACCAGGCATGAAGTACAAGTTTTCTGGGTTATTACATCTACCTTTACTCTATGGAGCCTACCCAGCCAGGTTAGAGCAGCTGCTATAATATCAGCTGGGGTTGTGGGGATCCCCTAGTGGGTTTTCAGAACTATACACCTTGGGTTACCAAAAAACTACTGCAGTGAAGATATCTAGTGAAAAATCAGGGTGATATGGCTAGATATTTCACTCTCAGGCTTTATTATCACTCACCTTTGGCTCTTGAAAATAAATTAGCCTGCTCTGTGAAATATTTCATCATATCACACTCTGACTCATGTAATAAGTTGTTAAATAGAATGTATTTATAAAATAAATTTTCTAGTCAAATTTTAGTATTTAAATTAAAAAAAGCACTGAAGTCTAAGAATCATCATTATTATAATTTCTCAACCTCTATCAGGATTTTTATAAAACTACAATCACTTTGAAGTCTAAGTGTGTTTCTTCTCAGAGGCAGGCCTGTTTGTACATAGCTATATTATCTTTTATTTCCTTATATTGTTTTTATATAATATAATTATTAACTTTATTATACTTCAAAATTTAAGGAAAAAACACTAAACTGTACTTACCTATAATAAAAATTTCATAAGACTGAAGATATGTTCTAGTAACTACTGGCTCCATTATATTTTGTCGAGTAGGCCTGTGTAAACTTTCCAAGAAGAAAAATACTTTGGTTTTATTCATTTTTTTGGTCAAATTATTGAAACAGATATTTCCATTGTTCAAAGAAATGTTATATATAGTATTATTCACGCACTCACAACCAGAAATATTTCTGACAACATCACAAATGCAATCATTTGTACTCATTGGAGACAGAAGCCAAACCATTCTCTGGTCATTAAATTCAAAGCAATAATTGGATGAATCTAGAATCTTCACTTGTTGTGTTGAAACTAAGTATAAAAGCACAAAATAATTCATTTTATCAGATGCTCAAATGCAAATATGCAAGGTGTTATTTGCTCCATCAAGTGCTTCAATAAACAATTGAACATTACTACCATTATTTATTAATATACTTCTTGAAATGATTGTACTGGTAGCATTATTTTGCGGCATTTTCGTCTGAAACCCACTATCATGTAATAAAATTAAATTGTAATTTAATGGAGCTCTACAGTTTTCTGGTTCATTCCATGATATTGTGACTCGGTCATCTTCAAATAAAAAGTCTCGATGATTGTAAAAAAAGAAACGTGAGTTCAATGGATAAAGTGCATCCAAGGAATTTTCATCTGCTGCTACACACGAAACAAGGTAATAAAATAATAAAATAATTTAGTTAAAATAATTTTTTATAATAAATTATGTTATAATTTGAGATAAGTTTACAAATACATAATTTAATTATTTTATCACTTTTTACAATGGTCATTTGACACAAATATTTATACTTGTGGTCTATTTTGCATACGTGTTAGCTACATATTACTTGGAGGCATGAATAAATCTAAATATTTATATACAAACTATAAAAATGTAGCAGTTAGTAGTTAGTATTGTCTTCATGCATGCATCTTTTCAAAAGCATTTTACACATGCTAATTCACTTAGTGGTCTGATGTTGTTATTTCTGATATCTATATAATATTATATATTTGGTGTACATTGCAATGTCATTGTGTCAATGATGTAGTAGTAGCCAGGATTACCCTTGTAAAGCAATGTAAAATTTTGAAGTGATATTTTAGGGTTATTTTCAAACATGTTTTTTTACCAATGAGCAAACCTGTGCATAAACAAAACACTTTAATAGAATCTGTCAGTGCATTCTAATAGTAACAGTACTTAGCCATTGTGACCGTTGGCGATTTGGGAAGCGAGTGAGACATTATTAGGGGTAACCCCATTGAAAATTGGGGATATTTGTTTAGTACTTATTACATGAGTCAGAGTGTGATATGGCGAAATATTTCATGAGCAGGCTAATTTATTTTCAAGAGCCAGAGGCTTTTTATATTTACGTCTGGTAAAGGGTTAAATACTATAGTAACCTCACGACTTGAAAAAACAACAACAGTGGGTCTTAACCCACGTTCCTGTGTCGGAGTGAATACTGTCCCCCCGTGAATAGTGTCCCCCCGGACAGTATTCACTAGTGAATAATGTCCGTGGGGGGACATTATTCACTAGTGAATAATGTCCCCCCCAGTGAATAATGTCCCCCCTCCCTTTTCCCCTTAATCTTGTTCATGAGACTCAAACTTCCACACTTACCACGTGGCAAGTCTTCCTGTGGCTGAAATGGACGATTTGTATGGCTTCATTTTTGACTACCTCACTACTGGAGCTTATCCTTCAGGATATACAAAGAATGAGAAGAAAATCCTGCATAGGAAGGCTCTGGCAAATTATAAGGTAAGAGGTGAAGCCTGTTGAAGGTGAACTAAGTGTTAATTCGATTCAACTGGATGTTAAGAGTTGCATATAATTTTAGACCATATTCAGGAATAAAAGAGTTATTATATTAGACTTATTAGACTTAAATAAGTTAGGGGAAAAATGATAGAAACTAAGTTAGAAAAAAAAAATTGTGGTTGGCCAAAAATTATGAAAACAATAAACATTAATTCTACCTGTCATGATTGGTCAACAAAATAAGGCAAAGAGAAAAGTCATGTAAATCATGATGATTTTAAGTCCCTAAATCACTGCATTGGTATGTGAATTAACATTATGTTTATATTTTGTATATGTAATCATGTTTAAGGAATTGCTAAGAGGCAGTGCTTTATAGACAACCCTGAATCCTTTTTTTTTTAATTAAGTTTATTCTTAATGCTTGTTGTTTAGATTATTAATTGTGCTTTTCTTATTCAGTAGAAATATTAGTGTTTGTATTTCCGGTAGGTGGAGAGAGGTGTACTCTACTACTCCAGAAACAAGGAAAAGGAGTGTGGTTGGAGACAAGTAGTGAGGACTCCTTCAGAAGTTGACCAAGTTCTTCAAAGCTGCCATTCATTCCCTTGAAGGTGAAACATTAATATTGTATTAGACTATACTTTACCTGTGACTACATTTAATGTAAATTAATGTATATTTCTTATGCCATGGCAACACAGATATTTAAATTGCATCTAATATACTCTTGAAAAAAATAAAAAATGGAGAAATATAAGTAGAAATATATTGTTTTACCATTTTACTATTAAAATATTTTATGCATTCCATTTGAATGCTACTTATTTAACTCTATTTAAACCAAGAAGTAATTGTTTAAAACGTTAGGTTCACTATTTATATTCTCACTCATATCCATTATATCAAACTCTGACTTGTTATTAATACAGCTGCAGGAATATGAGTGCCCAAGTTATATGGATTTCATCAAAAGTTCATGTAGGAAACTTCGTATGTTTGCTGTAATTATGAATTTTATCTGAAAATGATTTAATTTTATTTATTCGTAGAGATATTGAAAAACAGAAGCCTTTCTATAACGTGTATGAATGTATCTCAATTTTCATGATCTCCATATTCTGTTGTAATGACAAGTCCAGCTTGGTAATTCAGTCAATAAGTTATCATTTGTCAACTGTAAAAATAGTTATGATATTCTGTACATCTAGATTTTTTCATATACAATGGACGTCTTACTTCCAGAAGTTTTAAGTTTCATTATTATGGATATGTTTGGTGTTGGCAAAAATGAGGTATATATAGTTGTATTTCCATAATCATTCTGCTTCTCACTTTTATTAGGCCAAAACTATTATGTTCACTTATGTGAACAAGAGCCACAGAGTACCTGAACAGAGTGAGACTGCATCATCAGGTTATTTAAAGTTAAATTATGCATAATTCTTTTTAATATTATGGAATAATTGTCTGTTATAGTTTCTGTTTTGAGTCCAGAAAGCTGGAAACTTGATGAAGAGCTGAAGGCAGGGGTGGGGTTGAAGATGGTAGGGGTGGGACTGAAGATGGCAAGGGTGAGGCTGAAGATGACAAAGGTGATGCTGGAGGGAGAAAATATGTTGTTTTATATAATCAATAAGGGGTTCTTAAAATTCTAGCTATAAGCTATCTGTGTGGTTGAAGCAAGGTTCATTGAGGGATTTGATCTAACCCACTTCATACCAGTCCTTCCTTCATCCATCCAAGTTGAGCTCAAACTCAGACTGATGGCTTCTAACTTTAATCAAAGTATTGTGGTACTTAATCAAGTAGTCTCACTATTCATTTTTGTTATTGCATATAATTTAGATTATTTATTACTAAATTTGTTACCTTTAGTGTCATTTACTTCTATTTTCTTTGCTGCAATAAATGAAAACATCAGTATTTGCAATACAGTAGTGAAATTAGGAATTAACATACAATCGAATGCCATCTTCAGTCCCACCCCTGCCATCTTCAGCCGCACCCTTACTGCATCCACCCTCACCTTCGTCTTCATTACAGCAAGAATCATCCATGACATCACCCAAAAAACAAAAGCTAGCTAATATGGACAGTACTGTGCATTCCGACATTATTGAGGTTGAAGAATATGTTGTGAAGACAATCCAGAATTTTCAATATTGGCTTCCTGACCTTAAGCTGACAGAAGCAGACAAGAAATTGTTGCTTAATCCATTAAGTTGGCTAAATGACAATATTATCAATGCTGCTCAACGGCTGCTGAAGCAAAGTTGTCCTGAAATTTCAGGCTTCCAAGATGTGACATGTGGAGTGGCTTTATCATTTAGTTTGTACAAGTTTTGAACAATTGCAATGGTCACTGGCTAACAGTGACTACTATTGGCTGCCCACACCCAATAGTGTCAGTCTATGATAGCGTATATCGCTCCGCAGGAAAACATGTAAAAAGCCAGGTAGCTTCTTTGCTTTACAGTAATGCTCCTAAAATTCGTCTAAATTTCATGGATTCACAAGTTCAGGCAGGGGGAAAGACCCAGGAAAATTTTTTTATGATCAAAAGAAAATGAGGAGTCATTTGTATTGATGCCAAAAAATTTTTTTTTCAAATTCATTTTTTGGAAGATGGCGTCTACAAGTTACAATGCGGTGCAAGTTTTAGACTTGCTTGATGCTGACTCTCGCGACTCAGGATCAAGCGGAGAGAAGGGAGACGACATCTAGGGCTATAGGAGGCCCTGTATCTGGGTTGGTGGACCAGACTCCGTCAACTCTGATACTGAAAATGGGAGTCAAGAAGATGATCGAGGTATGCTTGTCTTTCTCTTGTCTAAAAGTAGCAAGCTTCTGCTGTGGAAAGGACTTATTTATAGCTATATTGAGATAGAGTAAGCTGTTTAGCTATAATATATATATATTTCATTGAGTTTTGAGATTTGAAAGTGGCTTGTGGTTTTTTGAACAAATTCAAATTTTCAAAAAAATTAAAAAATTTTTTTTACCACATATACTACTAGGACCAGATGTGAATGCAGTCACCGACCCGATTACACAGATGAGGCGACAGGAGTAGAGTCTTCCAGTGATGAAGGAGAGGATACCGGACCTGAGTCTTCCAATGATGAAACACGAATAGGCAGCAGGTTCCAGTGATGAAGAAGAGGAAGTGGCTCCTCCTGCTCCGAGTTCTGGACGTCCTCGCGGTCGGAGAAGGCGGGAACTGAAGAAGAAGAGTCGGGTGGATGAGGTAGGGGGAGAGTGGAAGAAAAAGGACAACACACCCATTGATATTCCATAATCTATTGTGTGAAGGACCACAGACGACTTTGATATTTGTGGCTTAATGTTGTAGTCTTTTCATGCTAGTCTTAATGTCATACCACACACACACACCAGCTCAGTTATTTAAACCCTGTCTGAGCACAGTTCTGTTGGAGATTTTTAGTCTGAGCATAAGAGTTGCTATTGAGACAGAGGTTACTAGTGACATAAGAAGCTCAATATCCGCTCTACGGCCTGTCTAGTATTGCCAACATGGGGGACTTCTGGGAGATTAGTCTTTAAGTATATCTCACATACTTTCATTAGTTTGCTCCGCGCTCCCTGGTGGCAGCGTGATCCTACCCCTCAAATAGTATGACTATAGTACGTCCAAGTTGGCCTCAAGAAAAACTTGAATAACTTTAGAACGGAAGCAGCTACGCATCCGGGGTTTGCACCATTGGAAAGCTCGCGCCGAAGCGGTTAAAAATATTCCCTCAGTAAACTCCAAAACCGGAGAGAAAGTGCTATTCCAAAACTCAATACAAAAGTCTATGGGAATAGAAAAAACCACAGGTTTCCCGCTCAAAACGCGCCGCTTTTAGTCACGCGGTATGGCTCAATTTATCACGCGGACTGTCTTCATTAAGAATTTTGTAAACAATGGGCGGCTTCTTCTCAGATTGCTGTGTTTCTAGCTTTATATCGCGATTAGCTTAGGTTGAGAGTGTGGAAACAGGGTAGACGGAGTGTTCTGTTGTTGCAGAGGGTACGGTACCACCTGATAGGATATTGGTATGATTATTTGTCTATGATTATTTGTCTACCTGTTCAATAACAAATGCCATATATAGCCAATATATTTCAGTGATATAGCTATCATTTAGCTAGCAACTTGTGATGCAGCCACACTTACGCTGTTTGCCGTTAAATTGTGTGCTTGTCAAAGCCGTGTTTATGCCAATTCCTTTTCTTCACTTTTATAGATGCCGTTTATTGTAAGAATTAGGACCAACTCAGGCAGAACTCCACCTTCAACTCGGATCACAACTATTTTATGTATGTGTACTACTTAAATTCTATCATTTTCATCAATTTTCATATACCTTATTATAAATAAATGAAAGTATTGATAATTTTATTTAACATGAAAGTCTAGTAACTTTAGCTACAAGTTTACAGTGCTGTACTGCTGAATCCTGTGAACATCAGAATATTTCTTGGGACACAGTAGGTAGAATCCACTGATTTTAATCCTGTCTCTTTAGAAGAACTCCCACCAGTTTGCGTTTTCCATCTGCTGTACATTATATGCGCATAAGAAACATAAATATCATTGAAAACAGACGAGATGAGCTGTACGGCGCCCGAAAAACTCCATAAACTTCACTAAATTTCTTTCTTTCAATAGTTACAGTATTAATGCGCACCTGTGCTACCGCCCCTTTTTCACGTGCAACGTTGACGTTTGCGCGCTTAATTGACTTGGATTCACATGACTAAATTGCTTCCGGTAAAGTACTAAATGCATACCTCAATTACCGCGCTTGCGGTCGTGCCAACTCAACTTGGACATACTATAGCTTGCCTATGGTGGAGAATATACAGAGCCTATATAACCTTAGCATGAAAGTTACTGCTAGTAAGGAAGGTGCTAGCCTACCTGAACGTCTCAATCCCACCACAAGTTCTACTTATATTTTGTGTGTAGTCTGGAATAGCCAAAATCTTTACCCAACTGATTGCTACGTAGAGAGAAAGGGTCTTGAATTCCGCAACACACAGGGTTGTTCCAAATACATATTAGTAGACTTAGACAATTGTGTGCCTGGTTTCATAGGTCACTAATGATACAATTACAAAAATTCTGTACCGAGTAGAAACAAATCAATGTAAAGGGTTTGGCACCCTTAAACTAATATATGTGTGGATGTTACATATGCACCTTTATCACATGCTGGTTAGTTTATTCTTCTAAAACACTTTATTTACTCGTCTTGATCCTAGCTTCTTCAGATACTACAGCATTAAGCAAGTCTTACTTAGAACTTATGTTCACTCCAGCTTTTTTCAAGTCACATAAAATATCTGTGATTAATTACTATGGTATTGAAACCCTTATCAGACGTAAATTCAAACACTACGTGTTTTTTTTTTTGGCAGGTGAGTGCCGATTGTTGGTTATGAAGAGCCACTCATAATCGAACACATTTTTGTGTATGCTCCGTGGTTTGCCCCTTCCCATACCTCCACTAAACAGACCTTTTTGTTTAGTTGCCATTCAGGGATAACCTAATTCAAGTAGGGAAATAATTAAATTTCCTTGTATCATACTAGGAAATTTAATTATTTCCCTACTTGAATTAGGTTATCCGTGAATGGCATAGGATGCATTCAAGTCTTACAAACTTGAAGTCCCAAAATGTTATGGAGAATGTTTATGGAATTGAAAACTCTTTACCTGACACAATTTCAATGCTCAGCCTTTTTAGTAGCTGCCAGTGCTTGTTGTCAAAAGCTAATGGTAATTGAGACAGCTAGTCAGAATGAATTATAAATTATATACTACAGAAGATTATAGTGGGAAATTTAGGTAAGAAAGTAGTTCGTTATTTGTTAGTGTATATAACAGTCAAACATGCTACTTACTAACTTATAAAATTGACTGAAAGATTCTTTGGAAATATAGAAGTGTTTTACCTCATTGTTTGAATAACTTTTACTCAGGCTCGCTAGCCAATGTGCTCAAGCACATCATCAGTATGAGAATGCCAAAAAGACAGAAACAATTTAGTCCTGTGCTGTCTATATAGCAAGAGCATAATTATAAATAAAAGTGCAAAGTAGACTTTTTATAGGTAGGTAACTTTCTAGTGCATAAGCTCAATATTTTTTTTAATTAATTTTAACTTTAATATTTATTATAAAAGTTTACAATAACTCAAAAAAATACTAAGCTAAAGATTATAGAAATAATAAAAAAAATTAATTAGAAATACACAACAATTATATAGAAAACAGATGTTTTGTAATGTACTAAAACTTTAGTCCTTGTTTAATGTTATCTAAAATACAAAATTCAAAACTATTATGTATTTATTTTTATAGTGATAAAAACACATAATAATATTGTATCTTATAAGAAACATGTAAAAAAGGAACTGGTCATTTGATTTTAATTGTAGCTATTATTTGGGATCAAAATATCTACTTGTGTTTTACTTGATAAAAAACAGTAAGAACAACTTATCTACGAGCATCATGTACATCTGAAGATGTAAACGATTTGGTTGTGTTTGAAGCATTCTTTTTAATAGGAAAGCAGCTTTCCATTATAATATGCTTGTCAAAATTATAGTCTACTAAAATTGCTTATTTGCTGCTCTTAAATGGAGTTTGGCATCTTGGCCAGTAATTATTCCTTTAAAGTAAAGATAATCAACTAATAGACAAAAATGTTCATTTATTGCTGTTACTTAACCTGCAACAAATCTCATAAGGGAACCTCATGATCCCCTCCTACCTACTGTGCTGTATTTTAAATAAGAGGATAATGATGTCCGAATAAATTGTACTATAAATGTATTATATATCATACCTGTTGTTCAGATCGTTTCTTTTTCTTGCATACACAATAAATTATTAGCAATACTAATAAAAATGCTGCGATAGTGACAACACATGAACCAATCCCAATATATATTTTTTCATATGTATCAGATTGTTTAGATGGTGTTGATATTATTCCAGCCATTTTGTTATAGTTGCACAATTTCCACGTTGCAGTTACTTGATACTTTTTACTGGGCATCAAATTTGCCAAGCGGATTGTACTATTGCAGGCTATGCTAGGAAAGTTATAATACGGAGTTGATTGAAATGTAAATTTTATATCTTCAGGATTGTCATAAGAGGTAGAACAAATAACCTGTACATAGGCTTCACTTGATGTTGTATTGAGGACTTCCAGCGTTACTTGTACTGCCAAAAACAATAGCTAAAATGTAACATGCTTCCCAATAAAAAAAAAAAATGTATTAATGTTTATGCTGTTAATTATTGATTTGCTTTACCACATATTGTGACACAAAATGAAGTAATACGTTTTTTTTAATAAGTATACTAAATGATTGATTGATTATAATATGAACATTTTTCAAATTGTCTCCAAAATTGTATAAAACAGTTTATTTTGTTATCTAGATTGACTCATACGTTCATTTACATAATAGCTAAGTAAGATATTATTATAGATGATACCTGCTATTTTACATGTATGTTTGTTATAAATGTTTTTACAGCTACTTTACTCTAGTGGAGCCTACCCAACCTGGTTAGAGTAGCTGTTAAAATATCAGCTGGGGATATGGGGAACCCCTAGAGAGTTTTATGGCCAACTTGCCACTAAGAGCTACTAATAACTACTTCAGTGGAGATAACTAACATGGAATAAAACACTTATCACATTCATCATGGTGGTATGGCTAGATATTTTATTCTCTGGCTTTATTTTTACTCACCTCTGGCTCATGAAAATAATTTAGCCTGCTCATGAAACATTTCACCATATCAAACTCTGACTAATGTAATAATTACTATTTATTCCAAGCTAGATTTCTTATAAAACAGTTTATTTTGTTGTTTAGATTGACTCATACGTTCATTTACATAATAGCTAAGTAAGATATTATTATAGATGATACCTGCTATTTTACATGTATGTTTGTTATAAATATTTCAATATTAATTAACTCAACAAAATTATAATTATATAGTATACAATTGTGCATTATGGTGCAATATTTGCTTCAAAATGTATAATAGGAGTAGTGAGAACTATTTATTATTATGCTAAAATTCTTAAAGGTAAGGGTAAGAGAATGTGGCAATATTTCCTCCACTTTGACTGTGAGGGGGTTGAGTGGTGGGCTTTTAATTTAATAATTGATGTAGACATTGGGTTAGAAAAAAAAAAGAATGTATTTCTTAGTTTAGAAACACGAACACTAATTAAACATTAAATTCTTTGGACTGATAGCAATAAGAAAGCAGTGCAATGATGGTTTTTCACTGTCAGCTATGACAGAGGAAAGCTCTGTAGTATAAAAACATGAATTTTATGACTACCATGAGAAAAATGCTGGAAAATATGATTATAGCTTATATGGGAAAATTACTGGTTTAAAAAATCATAAACTGGGATCAACTGAGAAAATTTTATTAACTAGGAGGGAACTGGATAGGAGCCAGGAATTTGCAGAAAAAAATTGTATCATCTTGGCTAAACCAGGATATAGTTGGCAACTGTGCAATTAATTTGCAACCCCCTACCCCCTTTTTATTTCTCATACCTGTCACTATAATTATAAGGCATTTCTTCTTAGCATAAATTAAATACTGGTGTTTAATACTCCATCTTTATTAATTGGTTTTAATATAATAAAAACAATACTAAAGCAAGATAATAGAGAGATTGAACGGCCTTTTATAAACACCAGAAAGGAGTTTTCAAAACCCAGAATAATGAATGACTTCCGAAATCCACTGATTAACCTCACACTACTGTCTGAATAGAGGTTTAGTATTCTACAACACAGTCTAACTAATCTAATATAGTATAGCCTTGTAGAATGCTACAAACCACTGTATATAAACTGTGGGACACAATAAAAAATGTTGATTAGCGAAGATTACTAAAGCATGACACTCTAAAATTTCTCATTAATATTAAAAACTGTTTAAATTCTTGAAAGACACACTTGTAGCTGTAAGAAACACGTCAAGGCAGTAGCAAAAAAAATTGTTAGTAATCATTAGGTGATACATATCCAATAACATGATATGAATTATTAATTTATTGAATGTGCACAAGTGAATTAGCTTTAGTGACTGTATATTATTACCTATAATAAATTTCTATAATTTATTATATTTAGTTTAAAATCTTACCTGTGTTAATAATGCACATACACCCATAGCCTAAAAATTAAAGATGGTTAATATACATCTCAAATATGAGGAATATATTAATTAGTAGCAAAATTAGCACATATTAACAAGTTTGTGTACCAATAGTATTATTGGCGAGCGAGCGAGATAAGTAATAGTTAGAGCATAAACGCTTGGGTACTGGTGCATTTAGTGCACTAAATCCACCAGTACCTAAGCGCGCATGCTCTAACTATTTTAGATCCCATTTACCCAGGTCTGCCTAGTTTCCACTAGTAATTTAGTTTATCAGCATTCGGCCCAAAATTAAAATTCAATTAAAATTCAATTGAAGCGGCCAGAAAGTTTACTTTAGCAAGTTTACTTTAGCATTGTAGCTGCCAGCTGTTATCGCCAGATCTAACTCTACTGTGGGCTGCTCTGCAGTAAGCAGTAAAGCAGCTAGCTATGGTATGAGAGGCAGCAGGAGAGTTAAATGATAGGGCTGGTCCCATATAGGTGGATATGAGAGAGTAGTAGACCGGGCTCACATAACCTGCTCCCTGCTTTATCCGGCCTATTCTATTAAACTAAAACTCAAAAATAGCAATACCTCAAGGGTGGTTAGTATGCACAGTTCATATACCTAAAAACAAAAAAATAGTGCACACTTAGTACACTTAGTAACAATATAGCAACGGAATCTAATAGCTATTAATGGTAGATAATGCTAAATCGGATGTTATTATCGTGTTCAGTGGATAATGCAAAATCGGGTATATGTTATACATAGTCATGTTCATGAGCACAAACGGTAAGCGAGCCTAAAACTACACTATTGTTAAACGATTAAATCGTACTTCTAACACTCAGACAAAAAATAAAGTCGATTTTTTTTATTATGTATAAGGTAAAGGGTTTTAATGCCAAAGTAACCATTCCCCCAACTGTTAGAATTGAAAAAAAAAAAAAGGAAAAAAAAAAAGTCACGTTATTTAAATGTTTTCCCACAATTGTGTCTTGCATAGGTATGTTCAATTGTTACCTTCGTGGTGAATCAAAAAAAAGTTAATGTGACTGGTTACTATGACATTGAAAACCATTTACCAAACTTAATTTCAAAACTTCCGGGGCTGCTAAATGCTGCTTGTTGATTGTCTAGTGCCACTGGTAGCAAGAATGGCTAAGTAATCACACCATTACTTTGGAGAACTCTGGATACTTTTTTTGGTAGAGCTGGGAGCTAGGACTAGCTGGGTCCACCTTTAGAACCAGAACAAGCTGAGTGCTAATCTATGAAGCTGTATCTTAGGGAGAAAATGGAGCTGATGCTGCATTTATAGGGCATACATATCATTAACATATACACACACAAAATTGTACATCTTATCATATCAGATTTTTAGTGTCTAGCTCCTTCACTCACTGGCCAACAAACCAATTAGAAAATATCCTCAATTTTTTGACTGTATTACCCCTAATAGCTAAGCCAAGAACATTGCATAATGTCTTGCATATGATCAACTAAAGATAGAACACTAATTTTCATTAGATTATAACCTTATAAATATATTACAAATTATGTTGAACTTATTTTTTATGTCTAGAATGTTGTATAAGAAGAAATTTAAATATAATATTTTAATGCTAGTATTTCAGTTCAAATAATAGCTGGAAGTGGCCATTATGATTTTGAAAGCACATAATTAATATTATGATTATATATAATTTTTAAAAGCATCAAGCTTATTATTATGCTATTTGTTTTAGTAGGTAAACGACAATTACGAGTTGAAATGAATGTGTTAGATTTTAAACCATTATTGCTGATCTGCTATCTTAACACACGAACACTGCCTGCAATATTATTTGCAATATTGTATTGCTGAACAGATACCTGTATTGGATAAAATGACCAACTGTGATGGTTCTGATGGACCTGCTTCATTTATACTTTTTATTTGTATAGTTTGTGGTCCACAAATGGAACTACTAAGTTGTTTTGCTTCATTTGGAAACGTTAGGCAGGGGTCTAAACTTTTCTGTAGCACAAAAGTTTGAGAATATTGGGTATTACCAACAATTTGAATTTCATACGAAGATATTTTGGAGAAACCATCAAAATAATTTCTTGCACAAAAAACTAAATTGCCTTCGTCATCTGAGTAGTGTTCGTAAATATCTGGAGCTCCTGGTTTGCCTGTAATTACCATAAAAGCAATCTATACAAATCCACACTGGCTAATAATATTAATTTCCTAAGCCTTGTCAGAGACAATATTGAAATCACTAACTAGCTGTGCCAAATAAGTCTCCAAAATTATTACAAAATTTATATTTTGTTTAAAATTACATTTTTGTATTGTCTTATTTACTACAAATACAAATTAGTTATCTGATGATTAAAGCTTTCTGAAATAAGCATGTTATCTCATTCTGACTATGAAAAAGATGAAGAATCAGAAAAGCTGGTACAACACTCTAGAATTTGTAGCCACCAATCTCTATACCACTGTATATTTCATCCTTTGACCAAAATCGTGGTTTGCAATAAATATAAATCTTATTGAAAATTTAAACACATATATCACCAAAAAAATAACTTATTCAAAGAATTATTCAATTTAAGTGAAATTTTAAATTAAATTTCAAGTGATATACAGGATTTGTTACTAAACATTAAACTATTCAAAGTATAACCATAGCCATTTTATTTACTGGTACAATTTTTTTGAGAATACATCAAGAATAATACAACGACTAATAAAGCTACTGAATTTCTGAATATGCTCAACTAGTACATTTTTATTGAAGCTCCTAGTAAATATGCCCAGGTGATTACTCTACCAACACAGTAAACCAGAGACAAAAACTTACTTAATGGTATGTTTTAAAAATAAGATAAATTGTAAGTAGCACTAATCTGTAACACATAATATGCCAAAAGGAAAAATATGTGCTGGGGCATTACATGCAGAGTGACTTTAGTTGTATTAGTTTTATTATTAACATTATTGTAATTCTGGGGCTTATATTATAGAATGACTTTTTTGCAATTAATTTGGAAAGAAACAAAATATTACTAAATAATAAAGCATACAGGGAAATACAATAAAAAAGTGATCATTATAAGAAAGTTGATTTACTTATAAATTCTCTACATTATTTAAATAAATTTGTGGGAGATGAAAGCTTCAGCATACAGAAGATATAAAATAGAAAGTCAAAAAAATTATGGTGAAGGCCTCGCTTAAGTAGGAAATGATTTTATTAATAAAATGGGAAAATTAAAGGAATAAGGAATACCAATTCTGACAAACAGTGATTTAACCAGATTCATATGTAATTTAATAATTGAACATACTTAATTTACATTCTGAAGTAAAGAATCCCACGTTACATGAAAAAATATGCTAGATATCTTCACAATGTTATCTCTAGGTATGTGACCTGTGAAATAACTCAAGTAATCTATCACATAGCGTTATCTCATGGCTGTATTGCACAAGCTCATTACCCAAGTAGTTATAGCAACTGGCCTGGCTTACCTGTTATAAAGGTTTTTACAGCTACTTTACTCTAGTGGAGCCTACCCAACCTGGTAGAGTAGCTGTTAAAATATCAGCTGGGGACATGGGGAACCCCTAGAGAGTTTTATGTCCAACTTGCCAGTAAGAGCTACTAATAACTACTTCAGTGGAGATAACTAACATGTAATAAAACACTTATCACATTCATCATGGTGATATGGCTAGATATTTTATTCTCTGGCTTTATTTTTACTCACCTCTGGCTCATGAAAATAATTTAGCCTGCTCATGAAACATTTCACCATATCAAACTCTGACTAATGTAATAATTACTATTTATTCCAAGCTAGATATCTTCACAATGATATTTTTAGGTAAGTGATGTGAGAGATATCACAAAGTATTATCTCATGGCTGTATTGTGCAAGCTCATTACCAGATTAGTTATGGCAACCAGGCATGAAGTACAAGTTTTCTGGGTAATTACAGCTACCTTTATTCTAGTGGAGCCTACCCAGCCAGGTTAGAGCAGCTGCTATAATATCAGCTGGGGCTGTGGGGATCCCCTAGTGAGTTTTCAGAATTATACACCTTGGGTTACCAAAAAACTACTCCAGTGAAGATATCTAGTGTAAAATCAGTGTGATATGGCTAGATATTTCAATCACTCACCTTTGGCTTTTGAAAATAAATTAGCCTGCTCTGCGAAATATTTCACCATATCACACTCTGACTCATGTAATAAGTAGTTTAACATCAACTTAAAAATAGAATGTATTTATAAAATAACTTTCTAGTCAAATTTTAGTATTTAAATTTAAAAAAGCACTGAAGTCTAAGAATCACCATTATTATAATTTCTCAACCTCTATCAGGATTTTTATAAAACTACAATCACTTTGAAGTCTAAGTGTGTTTCTTCTCAGAGGCAGGCCTGTTTGTACACAGCTATATTATCTTTTATTTACTTATATTGTTTTTATATAATATAATTATTAACTTTATTATACTTTAAAATTTAAGGAAAAAACACTATACTGTACTTACCTATAATAAAAATTTCATAAGACTGAAGATATGTTCTAGTTACTACTGGCTCCAATATATTTTGTCCAGTACGCCTGTGTAAACTTTCCAAGAAGAAAAATACTTTGGTTTTATTCATTTTTTTGGTCAAATTATTGAAACAGATATTTCCATTGTTCAAAGAAATGTTATATATAGTATTATTCACGCACTCACAACCAGAAATATTTCTGACAACATCACAAATGCAATCATTTGTACTCATTGGAGACAGAGGCCAAACCATTCTCTGGTCATTAAATTCAAAGCAATAATTGGATGAATCTAGAATCTTCACTTGTTGTGTTGAAACTAAGTATAAAAGCACAAAATAATTCATTTTATCAGATGCTCAAATGCAAATATCATTTCGCTGCATTTGTACAGTAATTGTAACTTCAGAATATGAATATATATACAATTATTGAAAACATAGCTGACCCCTTTTTGTATTGTGAAGTAGGCATTCCATCCAGCACATTGTTGTTCAAGTGAGTGCATGGGATACTGAATGCCAGAAGATAGGACACTAAATGCCAGAAGGGAGGATACTACTGACAGTATCATCCCTTCTGGCAAATAGTATCTTCCCTTCCAGCATTTTATTGGTTTTTGGTTTATGAGTACTGCAAGCAAACTAAATCGACAACTTTAATTACCTTGTTATGTTATGCCGCAGTACTTAAAATGAAAGACTAACTCTTCGTCCTTCTGGACTTGAACAGCAAAATAGATTCCAATTGTCTCGCACTTTTTTGCTACTGTGCAATTTTCTAGCCCCGACCTCCTTTAGCCGAGTTAACTATACTTACCACGGTCTGCCAAGAAGCTCTTATCTATGCTCGGGTATTTAAGTTCCGCCCTCTATCTCTACAACTCGGTGGTTTCGTGGTTTATTAACCCTCAGCGCGCATGCGCCCAGAGGGTTACAGTAGTCCTAGTGTCATTCTGTCACTCTGTCTGTCAACAGGCACTTCTGGAAGGTAGGAACCAGCCAGGCTCTGAAAGCGGCATCAAACAGCAGTATTTCACGAAGTAAGTTCCTTTAATGTGCCAGAATTTTGATTTTGGACTTCATTTTCCAGAAAAAAGCGAGTCTTTCCAGAGCCGTGCGATCGTAGGCTTACAGCGGGAACCGCCCCTTAAAAAACTTGCTTGTCACGTGAGCCAGCTTGCAGGTTGCAAATCACTTTTAAATGGCTAACAATTACATGGATTGAGCATGTGGTGTTCCGTGGCATAGTTGTTGAGTGAGCAATTAGCCAACCTAGAAGTCTCTGGTTCGAACCCAAGTAGAGGCTTTTTTATTTTCATTTTTTTTTTTCATCCTTTTTTTTTTCTTTTTTTTCTTCTTCTTGCCTTATTTTCCTCTTCCTACTGTTTTGATTGCTTTCCTTTTCCTTTCATTTCCTCTTTCTTTTGTCCCTCTTCATTGTCTTTTTCTCTTTCCTGCCTCTCTTCATGCCACTTCTCTTTCTTTTTTTTGTTTCTACACTTTTCCTTTGTTATTATTTTCTTTATCATACTAGCTAACTAGCGCTGAGGGTTTGCACTTCAGTGCTCTAGTTACTCAATTAAGCTGCGCGCGAACGTTGCTATGTGCCAGCACCCTTAAGCCACTTTTTTTTTTCAAATTCATCAAAAACTAATTATTGAACTCTACTTATTGATTAATAGCTAAAATTACTTGATTGTAACACTATGCTAATATTTGATGCATTATTTAAATGTAAACTAGTTGATTACCTCTGAACTACAACATCTATGAACTTCTTAGTATTATTTTAAGAAAATTAAAACCTAAATATTAGCCATTATTAGCTCAACATTTAAAGTAAATTCTCAATTATAGCTGAACACTTTCATTCAAAAGAAATAAAATCCAGATGCATTGAAAACGTCTTTGCCTTTAGCTTTATATGTAAAATTGATTACTACACCCAATTTATCCAATTTTCTCGATTTTCCAATGCCACTAGGCTTGACTCATTATAATTGATAATTACAGTAATACATAAAACATACTTATTGCTATTTACTATATATTACTGTAATAGAGCAATTTTTCTTACAAAATACCTTCTCTTTAAACAAACCTGTAGTCAATTATTGTCGTTATAATAAGTTGGAAAAAACTGTATGGAAATTTAAACCAATCTAAATTTTATAACTTATTTTGCAAAATCACCTAGATGACCCTGCAGCAATTACAAGGCCACTTGTTTTTCATATGGTAAGACTAATTATATTTTTGATTATAAGTTTTAAATCACCTTCATGTGGGATGACAATGTAGGAGTCAGTGACATTGCAGGTTTTATTTGCTCCATCAAGTGCTTCAATAAACAATTGAACATTACTACCATTATTTATTAATATACTTCTTGAAATGATTGTACTGGTAGCATTATTTTGCGGCATTTTCGTCTGAAACCCACTATCATGTAATAAAATTAAATTGTAATTTAATGGAGCTCTACAGTTTTCTGGTTCATTCCATGATATTGTGACTCGGTCATCTTCAAATAAAAAGTCTCGATGATTGTAAAAAAAGAAACGTGAGTTCAATGGATAAAGTGCATCCAAGGAATTTTCATCTGCTGCTACACACGAAACAAGGTAATAAAATAATAAAATAATTTAGTTAAAATAATTTTTTATAATAAATTATGTTATATGTGACCGGTTTTGGGAAAATCGGCCTAAACGCGGCAAACAATTTTTTTCAGTATCCCGGGGCAAAGCCTTAGGGGTCGATTTTTTTCGAAAAAATTTTTATGGCACAAATGGATAGACACCAGTTATCTCTAGCTGATGAGGCAGTTGTAAGCTCTGGCGTGCTCTAGAACTCACACTCTAGGAGGCTAGAAACACTAGCCGGTTGGACTCGTGTACGGAGAGTTGCTAAGAAATTATTGGCGGGCTTTTCACTAACAGCGGGGAATAAACTGTAGCTAACTAATTCACTTACTATTCTACATAATTCACGTACTCACGCAATTCTCGCCATCATAGTTTCTTAAGGAGTCCTGCATTAAGCCTTTTAGACTTCTTTCAATCCGTCTGTAACTTGATTTATTCCGTAGTGTCCCGGAGACACGCAGTAATAGTATACGGACACAAAGCACGCCCCCTGACCTTAGCAATCCTTTACCCGGCGTTTTTTCGAAATAAGCAATAATAAGTTTAGCAAAAATACTGAAGTGTTGTAGTGCGTAGGGCGAAGACGGCTTACGGCATCCCAATGCCCCGTGCAGCCTACTGGTAGAATAAATTAGAAAACTTTAGATGCCGCGTTTAGGCCGATTTTCCCAAAACCGGTCACATATTTGAGATAAGTTTACAAATACATAATTTAATTATTTTATCACTTTTTACAATGGTCATTTGACACAAATATTTATATAGTACTTCATCTGAGATAATTCAATTTATAGAATCCATTTTTAAACTGGTGGCAATGCCAGGGGTCCTGGGATTAATTTTAAGATTTGTTTTTTCACAATTTGCCTTTGCTTCTCACTAGACCCATAAGTGAGAAAGCCTCAATCTAGTTTTTACAAAGGGTCAGAACTTGATAATATTTTAGGTTGTTTGGGAAAAAGTACATGAATTACTCACTTACAAAATCCAATTTGATAAGCAACACAAATAACTAAAACTAAGTCAATTGATTGTAAAACGAACTAAATTTCTCACATGATATTGAAGTTATATTAAACACTGACTAAATTTTGGGGGAGTATTAAGGGAAAAAAGTACTAAAACTTAGCCTTTAAGATCTTATTAAGTATGAACAACTAAAACAAAAAATGTCTACAAATAACATGATTGGGTAACTGTGCAAAATTAGATTTTCCTGTCATCACGTGTTTAGGAAACTTCATATTCCTTCATCACCTCACTTCGCTATCTCATTGCTTGCTGACGGTACAAACACTACTCTTCCTACGCCACTGTACTGTACCATCTGTATCATCTTACATCGATTTTAAGTGGCGACGTTTTGCATGTGTAGGACTAAATGTTGCATATCTTATATTATTTATAGATCTATTCCTGTCAAGTTTTATGGTTGCTGTCACCAAAAAATCCTTTACCTAACCACGGGAAGATCAGTTTGTTAGCAGATTACTAGTAGGATCAGTGAATACGACTGTCACTACATACTTGGTAATGATCTGTCATGTAACTACGAAGACTAAAGGTGACAAAGATATGTAACAATCGTGACATTCGATCGATTATCAATTTTATATCCTTAAAATACATTTTAATGAAAGGACATGATTATAGATAAGATTCTTAAGCACAATGCGAAAAGTAGCTAATCATATATTTAATAATTTAGACATTGAATAAAATGCCAGCAATTTTTAGTGCATCAGTATGTAAATTAGCTTAAATTGAAAGGAAATTCGATATGTATTTTAATCATGAGTAGCTAAAACCTGATATTCTATGATATTTTTCTAAACAATATAATCTACTTACAAGAATCGCTGTTATTAGTAATAGTAATTGTGGCAATATTGCTTTCATAATAATCTCTTTGAAGTAAGAATGAGAATAATAGACACTGCACAGTTGTACCATTTGTACTGGCTGGTATGCCTTTGACATACAATCCATCAATAGTCTGTACATACTTTTCAGGTAATCTAGTGGGATTGTAGTAGATTCCATTTATGTTCCAAATAACAGAGATCATTTCTTTCTCAATAATATTACTACTACATGGTATAAATGCCATTCCATTAGCAGGAATTGATATATCTTCTGGTCCTGTAAAATCTAAAAAATAATTTGCAAATACAGCTCTATGGTTTCCTCTACAAGAAGATACAAATTATTCATAGTGTTATTCAGAAGTAGTGGAATGTACAGCCACTTGTGTTATTGCTTTAACTCTAGTT
>WLWD01004002.1_pt1 | contig 27715 bp, 21 predicted proteins | sample 6712731 | NCBI WGS metagenome assembly WLWD01 (sample SAMN12718690, study PRJNA576275) | sponge metagenome | isolation source: marine sponge | host: Mycale hentscheli | place: New Zealand: South Island, Marlborough, Capsize Point | collected 2014-11-01
TTGACAACAAGCACTCACAGCTACTAAAAAAGGTGGAGTTTTTTTTATTACGTCTGGTAAAGGTCTCAATACCATAGTAACCTTACACCATAACATTTTGCGACTTGAAAAACAAGAAGCACTAGAGATTTACTACACAGTGTTGTTGAGTCTAGCACTAAGTTCAAGACCTAAGTGCATCTTGTGACATTTATAAACAACCTAATACGAAAAACGGTTACATTTTCTTGAGTGATACGGGATCGCTAAACCGAAGATTCTGTTTGGTGAAGGTATGCAAAGGTGTAGAACACACAAAAACGTGAGGGTCAAAGTACAAAATGACATACGTACGTCCACACATATATATAAACTAGTGATGTGCTTGAGCACAAATGGTGAGTGAGCTTCAAGTTAGGTACATAAAACTGCAGTATTGCCACTACATAATTACATTAAGCTTAGTTCAATTAAAAACAGTAGTATAATAGCAGTTGAACACTAATAGCATAGAAATACAAAATTACTCTCTTACATGAGTAATGGTAACCTCTGTATTATCAAACTTCAGCTTGAATAGTGCTTCTATAGTGCTATACAAGCGGTTCTGGATTCAACTCCTGGTGGCGACCAAATATTTTTTAATTCTGTATTGTTTAAAAAAGCCTGTGAAAGAGAGAGAATACATCTAACTACAGTATTGCTACATAACATAGTTTAGCTTTGTTCATGCAAAAAGGTATATAGCAGTTGACCATTAATATTACCAAACAAATACAGAATTCTCTCTTACCTCAATTTCCTGAATAGTGGTAACTTCTGTTGATCCAATTCAAGCCATTCTGACTACCTCAATTACCAAGTAACTTGCAAACAAGCTCGCACCTCTACCAAAAAAATACCCAGATTTTGTAATTTTAGCTAACAAATATGGAACTACATAGTTACCTCAGCTTCTCCCAAGTAATGGTTGCTTCTTTAGTGCTAATATTTAGCCATTCTAGCTACCATTGGCACTTTGCAACCAATAAGCGGCATTTAGCATCCCCCCAAAAACACGACGAAGTTTTGGAATTATGTCTGGTAAAGGGGTTTCAATGTCATAGGTCATAGTAATCAGTCGCATTAACTTTTTGGGACTTGAAAAACAAGCTTTTTGCAGGAATTATCTCATAATTTGGACCCCAAGTTTCAAGTAAGACTTGCTTAATGCTGTAGTGTCAGAAGAAAGTGGGGTCAAGCCTAAACAGCTGTGCTTTTAGGGGAAAATACCCGAGCGCACATTTAAGGGGTATACATACTAAATATACATACTAAATATACATACAGAAGTTACCACTACTGAGGAAATTGAGGTATGAGAGCAATTCCGTATAATTAATGATCAACTGCTCTATATTGTTTACATGAACTAAGCTAAAATACATTATGTAACAATACTGTAGTTTTATGTAACCTAACTAGGCAGGCTCGCTCAATATTTGTGCTCAAGCACAGCACTAGTATATATCAAATTTAAGCTATTCTGAGTACCTCAATTACCAGTAACTCTTGAACAAGCTCTCAACCCTACAAAACAAATGGCCAGAGTTATTTTAGTAATTAATCCTCATCGCACATGCGCAAGAGAGTTACAGTAGTCACTTTGTGTGTGTGTTTGTGTGTGTCATTCAACAACGGATCTCGAAGATGACGGCCTTCCGGGCTCTGAAACGATGTAGATAGACAAATTTGCAAAGTAAGTCCCTTTAATGTGCTAGAATTTTTTGTTTCGATTTAGTTTTCAAGAAAAAGCTATCGATTTTTAGCTGCACGTACGATCATTGTGCTATTGCACTACTGGTAACTCCCCTTTACCGCACGTTATAATCATGTGAGCTGAAAATTGCAGCTAGAGAGTGGCCGGCCGGCTTGTACTGCTGTTGCAATTGTCGCGCTTCACGCGTGTAAGGAGGCTAGAGTCGAGTTATATACCGCGGAGCTGATCTGTTTTAACTGAGGCATTCCCTTTGCTCTATTGTTTGCTTCTTTCTTTGTATCTTCGTAAGTAGCAACTGTCTGTGTGTAAATGTTAAAGGTTTAAAATGATTTTTGACAGACGTTCGCTTCTACTGCTGATCTCTGCAACCGAGAGGGGTTTTAATTGATCGAGGTTATCTGGTGGACATACGCTGAGGGTTCGCACCTCCTGGTGCTTCATTTAATTACATACTTACCTCAGCTCCCCCAAGTAATGCTAGCTTCAATAGTATTAATATTAAGCCATTCTGACTACCAGTGGCGTATGACAACCAACAAGTGGCACTTAAGCAGCCCAAAAAAAAGACAGTAATACCCTCACTATGATAACTACTACATTAGATTGCTTCTTTTATGAAGCACTACACTGTGGCAACTGTTTAGTTGTTAGGCTGTAGAGGGCCTATAGAATGTATAAATGAGGTGTTTTTTTAATGCACAGTATTTTAAGGGCACAATTAGTGCAGTAATTACAAATTTTTAGGCAGAATTTTAGCTTCGTGATAAAATATGCTCGTTGTGTGCATATTTAAAAAATTTAAAAAAAATTTATTAACCGAATCTAGAATGAAAATTCTGTATACCAATGGAAGTTTATGTATAAAGCTGTCTTAATTACAGAATATGATGAATATTCATTTGTCCCCTTGTATGATATCCCAAGTCTTAAATGTAAAGGTCGTGTTTATAATTCATACGTGATTTAATGCTATTATCCACACACAAAAATCTGTGGCCTCGTTTACCACATTCTGAACTCCTTCCAGAGGTATCTGGGTATGTAAAGGAGAATCCCGGCATACCCTTTGACCTCTTGCTCCTTTTATTCAAAATTAAAAAAGTAACTACGCCAAAAGAACCTTCCAGAATAGCCCACTACTCTTTTACTTCAACCCATACCATGTTTAACTTACAAGCACCTTTCATAACCATTGTAACGAATGATAAAAAATAACAATCCAAGTCTCCTACCAGTGCCGTGTGTGTGTGCCAAGTACTTCTTGATTGAAGATGACCCCTCAGGATAGTGTCTAGCAATACTCCGCCACTGAGCTGTATATCCTGTGTAGTTGAATTAGCAGTGTCAATGGCAAACCGTACTCTTCTTATTTCTCTTATTTAAGGCCAACCATTTGTTTTTGTTTTTGTTTTTTGTTTGTTTTTCCTTCGGTTAAGGTGCTGATCGTTTGTTTCATACTGATGTGATGTTTTGTGATCTAAGTTACTGTAAAGCGTTCTAAATTGATCTCCGGGAAGTTGGTGACAAAACTAACATCTGCTATTTCCCACTAATCACAATATATGTCCCAGCTACACCCCTTTATATGTGACCTCCTCATTTAATAGGAATCTTTTAAATTCCAAGATGATTGTGTACAGTCCTCAGTATATTGTCCAGATATATAATGATAATTTCTAGCAATTTTTTTCTCTTTTTAACAGCCAATATAGTTAAGTATAACTTAAGCAATAATTAACTTTAAAAAGAGAAATATTTGCTATTATTATAATTATTTCAGCCAAGAATGACTGAATCAATGATAATTTCTATATGTAATATGTAGATTTAACAGCTAATCTTAACTATTCTCGTCAGTCGCTGCAGTTAACATGCATCATTCGTGGAGGATTAGTAACATCAGTTCAGTGGACTAATAATAATGTACCAATAATTACTGGCTCTACTTTTATAGAAACAGGTCCTGTGATCGACAGATTGGCAGTTTCTACAACATATGTTCTCTCTGGTAGTAATATCTCTAACTTTGTGGGAACATTTGAATGTTCAGTTACTGATGGCAATGGAAGAATTTCTATTAGTGGACCACTTCTGATTAATGGTAAGAAATTAGTCAGCATTTTCTTCTGGTAAACTATGAAATTGGTATCTTGTATGAAGTTTTAGTCAAGAGCAGTGAACAGAGCATAAAACTATATAATTATATACGACATTTTGACTTGAGTTTGTTGCAAATACAATGGAAACACATGCTGTGCTTAATTGATCTAACACCTTGCAGTTGTAGGTAGAATATGGAATAACAATGAGCCTGTTTATAAAATAAGTAAATAGATTTCTTGATATGTAGTTATGAAACTTCTAGAAATGGTGGTCATTCATGCAACTGTGATTTTCCGTAACTCTGAAGCCTCTATTAAAACATTTCAAAATAGATTTACACTTTTTTTAAATCACAGAATATATTTACAGTGAATGAGTGGCGGTAGTAAATTAATGTACTATTGTCATAGTTATATGCCCTATGCAACAGTGTTGTTCCTTACTTGTACGTAATTTAAAACTTGACAATTTTTTAGTAGCTGGAGCATTAGAGGTTAAAATTAATCACAATAAGGTACTATTATGTAAGTAGGGAGGCGCACTTACTATTTGTGCTCAAGCATACCACTAGTTATTCATACCAGTAGTCTTGGGCAAAGTTAATGTTATATTCACATTATGATATAGTGTCATGACAGCAATGGTAGGTGTATCATAATAGGTGACCGTCTACAGGAAAACCGGGCACAACACGGCGTGCGTAAATATCGATAAAAGATCGATCGATTTCTTAAAAATGTATTGTTTCAAGCCGACGGAAGGGAACGGTTAGGTCTATTATAGTGGGAACAACTTAAGCTACGATGATAAAACTTGGAGAGCTCAATATCTGGATGCTGACAACTCTGAAAGTGCAAACAAAAATTTTCGAAGGGTGCCGCGTTGTGCCCGGTTTTCCTGTAGACGGTCACATATAGTACAGGCGTGTTAGTTTTACCTTATTGGATTAATCTAATATGAATTAAATCCTCATTTGAAATAATAAAAAAATGAAAATAGTTCGGATTCAATGTTCATTAAATCACACTCATTCAATTCCTTGACAAAAATTCCCATTGATTAGTTTCAACAAACTCCAATTTATTAATCCAGCATTACAGAATGTCTTTATGATGCACTGAACACAACAATAGTATAAGTAAACATGTCACTAATCTAGTGGTTCTCTACACTATGAAGACTATTCTCACACCTGTTCCTTTTCACTAATCTAGTTGTTCTCTACACTATGAAGACTATTCTCACACCTGTATGTTCCTTTTCAGTTGCTATCGTTGACAAGTTGGAATGAAATTTTGATCTTAGGCATTATTATCCTGGTTCGCCTTCCTTGAGACCAAAATTAATCCAAAAACAAAGACAGTATGATGAATATTTCATGAGTATAGTAGGGTATGACCTACTATGATGAAGTGTAAACTAAAATCATGCGTTGCTGTTATTTAAAAATACCACATTAATCACATGAGGTGTATTTCAACCATCGCAAGTGACATATCACAGTATATTCACACTACAGTCTATTGATCTGGCTAAAATAATACCAGTACACAGCAATAGCTAAAATAATACCAGTACACAGCAATAGCTAAAATAATACCAGTACACAGCAATAGCTAAAATAATACCAGTACACACAGCAATAGCTAAAATAATACCAGTACACAGCAATAGCTAAAATAATACCAGTACACAGCAATAGCTAAAGTAATACCAGTACACAGCAATAGCTAAAATAATACCAGTACACAGCAATAGCTAAAATAATACCAGTACACAGCAATAGCTAAAATAATACCAGTACACAGCAATAGCTAAAATAATACCAGTACACAGCAATAGCTAAAATAATACCAGTACACAGCAATAGCTAAAATAATGCCAGTACACAGCATAAGACATACTAGGACCAGAAACTTCCAGTTACCGGTTTGGTTGACAAGAATTTCCATAACTCTGAAGGCTGTGTTTCTTAGGTTCTACTGTAGTACTAGACATAAATTGAAGCCAAATATTGTACTTGAATAAAACTACGAAATGAAACCAGAAATGTAGTTATTTTTTGCTCATAAATTTATGTTGTAGACTCAAAGTTGTATCTTTACACAATAAATATAGTTAGATCAAGTAGCTTACATAGTTTTAGCCTTGTTGACATACTGCTGTTTTGAATACTCTCCAGATATTCTAGCCTTGTGCCTATTCTGTACTTTTTTTGTTATCATGTGCTTAAACATTGTAGTCTAAAAATTATCCTTAATTTTGCATAGCATCTCATAGTCATAACTTGTGATAATTTAACTTCATCTATCATGAGTGACTCTTAAGAAATTTTCATGCATTTTTTTAAATTCAATTAACCAATTTGTTAATTTATTATATTTTTAGGTGTTGACGTTAGTGTTTCTCCTATTCCATTGACTGTGGGCCAACCTGCTACTCTCACTTGTGTGAATGCTCCTGGTGTGGCTGAACTCATAGAATGGAGGACTAGAGATGGAGTTGTATTATCTAGAGCTACATCAGTAGCCATGTCAGAGTATTATATCCCTCTGGTTAATGATAGTGTCTCGCTTCATGATAATGAATTTACTTGCTATATCACTAGAGCCAACTCTAGTGTATTTAACCAAACCCTTTCATTGACTGTATTTGGTAAGTCAGGGCCATATTGAGGGGGGGGGGGGGGGGGGCGTTGTTCCAGTAGTTATATATTACTACATTTTGTATAGCACTAATGTTATATAATACATATCACATGAGTCAAGTGTGTTATTGGAAAGATGTTTCATGAGCAGACTAATGTATTTTCACCAGCAAAGGAGCAGCTGCATTGTGATTGGATTTATTTTTTTTGTAGAAAAAAGCTCAATGTGTCACCATGCAATATCTCATCTCACAGTTCATGAACCTAAGATTATATGTGACCGTCTATGGGAAAATCGGGCACAACGCGGCATGCGTAGACGTCGCAAAAAGATCGATTTAGTTCTTAAAATTGTATTAAATAAGCCTAACGAAGGGAACGGTTAGGTGATATATAGCGGGAATGGCTAAAGCTACGGCGATAAAACTTGGAGAGCTTAATATCTGCTTGCCAAGGAGTGTGTAAGTGCCAAAAAAAATTTTAGTCGGGGCCGCGTTGTGCCCGATTTTCCTGTAGACGGTCACATATTGTGAAGATATCTAACATGAAATAAATCATATAATTAATATAATATATGATTTATGTGTCTAACACAGAGCATAGGGTATAGACAGGGTAGGACCAGCCCTGAGCAGTAAAATCGCTCTGAGTAGTAAAAATTGGAGAGGGCGTTGGAAGGCACTGAACTGCAGTAAATAACAGTGCACTTACACTCAATAAGTTCACTAATAATATTGAATGAGGAAGCAGGTAAAGGATGAAGCATGTTACATAAATAGAATACACATGAAACAGACAACAGTGGGTTCAAGTAAGAAGACGTACAGTGTAAAGAAGTTAATGAATATAGGTAGACTAGTCCTCTGCTGCATCTACAATATAGCCAGACAGATGGACAGACAGACAAAAAGACAGACAGGCAGACAGAGCATTGTTCCTTACTAATTTATTGAAATAAAATACCTACATAATTTACAAGTATACCATAGTAAAAAGGTAATTTGTCTTTGCATATTTGCTGCAGTCATTGTGAATGTATGTTAATAAGGATGGATGCTTTATGATCCCTCTTCTTTTCTTATACATTAATATTATTAAATTATTGTATCATAATTGTGTAGTTCCATCTCCAGCTATTGGTGTTAATGTGAGTACTTCAGGAAGTGTGATAATAGAATCAGAACTGAACTTGACATGTGTAGTATTTGAGTTGATCTCTGGACTAACTCAATCTCCTATGGCTACATGGACTACTACTACAAGTATTCCAGGATCTATTGAAACTACTACTACTACTGATAGGACAGTTGCTGTGTTAAATATCAATCCATTGAGAGCATCTCATCCAGTGACTTACACTTGCCAAGGATCAATATTTACTCCAGTTGGAAGCAGAACACAAATGATTCAGGAGTCTATTATGATAAGACCACAAAGTAAATACTGTTAATGAGTAATACTTTTGTTTACAGATCATGTAATGCCCAAAAATAAAATTAGATGAATTCTCTCTCTTTCACATACTTTTTTTTTAACACCGGGAATCGAACCCAATACCGCTTGCTTAACGCACAGTGGCAGAACCCTTGTGTTAAGCAAGCGGTCCTGGGTTCAATTCCAGGTGGCTACCAAATATTTTTAATTCTGTATTGTTGTTTTTTAAAAGCCTGTAAAAAAGAGAGAATACATCTAACGAGTAAAAGAAGGTTTAGAAAGAAATTGTGAAGTGATAAAAACAAAATTCTATCTGATGTGAGGTATGTTTCAGTGTTTTTACTGTGTTTGAGTTACTTGTGCATAATCGCTCAATTGCCACTTCTTCTGGGGCTCATTAATTATATAATTGGCGAGCGAGACACTATCAGGGGTAACTCAATTGAAAATCAGGGATATTTGTTTAAATATGTTTGGACGTATGTATGTCATTTTGGTACTTTGACCCTGGCATTTTTGCATTAGTTCGGTGGTCGACCTTGTCCCAAACTTCACTAAACGAAATCCTCTGGTTTATCAATCATTACCCATATTATCCTAGAAATTGAATTGTTTACTGTTTTGACTCCTACACCATTTGTGCTCAAGCACATCAGTAATATATTATATGTATATGGGTTCAATACATTCCCTATACATTATTTTACTTTGTGTCACAATAAATGTTCTCATGAACCATAAAACATAGTTAATTCTGTTATTGACCACTACCCTTTACTGAAAGTTTGAAATAGATACCTATTATTTAATTAACACGTTCTTTGGCAGTTCCTGCTCCTGATGTTTCTGTTACAATATCACCTGACTTGCTGCTAGTGGGTGGAGTAGATAATATCACTTTAACATGTTCAGCCAACATCAATCGAGATAGTGTGGATACTGGAAATTTAAGATATTCTTTCATATGGATTGATAGAGATGGCTTTGAAGTTACGAGTAGTAATAGAACTATTGTAATTTCATCTACTACAAATAGTTGGTCAACTCTCACTCTCTCTCCACTGAGTAGTCTGGACACCTTATTCAAATGTAATGTTACAGTCTCAGAATCTCAGAACTTGCTACAGAGAAGTAATGCTGGAACTAAATCAATTTCCATTAATTCACAGTGTAAGTATATGCAGCTGATAAGTACTGAATTAATTCATTAAATTTTGGTCATCACTACTAAGATTGAAAATATTATTTTTTGTATGTTTAGTTCCGGATCTTCCACAAGTTGGGATCAGTAGTTCAGGTTCTGCCATTGCTGGTGAAATGTATGCGGTCATATGCAATGTTAGTCTCAATCAAAACCTCAGACAGACCCCAGTTATTGAGTGGGTGGGGCCAAGCGGACTTGTACTAAATGATAATTCTCTAGAGAATATGTCATTGAGTACTTCTTCTCCGTCTACAACACTGACTCTATCATTTACTCCACTTCACACCAGTCATGCAGGAAGCTATGTTTGTAGAGCTGTCACAATAGACACAGATGCAGCTATTTCTATCACTAATAATAATACCTCAATTATATTAGTGGAAGGTAAGTTTTGGTAGCATATATAGTAGGCTAGAATGCTACATGCTTTTTCTATTTAGTTCCAGCTCCTACTATAGCTATTACTGGCAGTCCTGTGAATGAAGGCTTCCATGTTGGTCTCACTCTCACATTCACAGCCACAGCTACTTTCAACAGTGCAGTAGACACTAATCTTACAATACTCAGTTCCTGGACAAGTCAGAGAAATGTGACCACCACTGAAGTCACACGTAGTGGCACTAATCCAATGGCGTATTCTACTACTTTAACAGTTGATCTGCAAGACACACGAAGTGTTCCAGAATCTTATTCAGTAGAATTTAATGTGCTATCAACAACGTACATTGTGGGAGTTTATACAAACAAGACAAGAATTATTATTGTAGAAGGTACGTATTGTTGTATAGCTACTTGCAACTATTAGGTATTGGTCAGAATTTTGGTGCTCATAGTGACAGTATTAGAAACTTTTAAGTATGCTATTTTTATTTTCATACCTAGAATGTGTAATTGGCGAGTGAGTGTAGTAAAAGCCAGACGATTTGAGGGGTGACTGGAATTGAATCAATTTGTCTGATAGGGAGCCATTTTACTTGGGCCTTGCAGAGCAGGCTAGCCTTGGAGCGGATCCAAGTGCTTTAACTTTAATTTACTTTTTTTAACCACTTACCAATAAATAGCAGGCTATAAATGCCACAGGATGCGATTTTTCTCAAGCATCATTACAAGAGAGTAAAGTTGAACTTCTTAATAATGGACTAAATGGGAATCAGAGTTTTATCCGAAACCATCACTATTTTTAAAGTTTATCTAATATTTGATTGTGCTACAGTTATTAGAGTAGCTAAATGAATTGTGTAAAATAAATAAATAAGGTTAAGTTACACTTAAGTAATTCAGCTTATCTTTTAGGGAAAAAAATCACATCTGTTATAATAATGAAAATTTTAAAGTTTACAATAGCTACTGTCTACAATTGTTCCTAACTCTACGGCTTCTTTTATGTGGCCACAATGCAGTACAAAATGTTTAAAAAGAAACTCTCTTATCTGAAATGTAACTGAGCTACCTTGTTCGTTATTTCAGCAGAATTCATGCATTATTTTTAAGCTTACTTATCATGGTTATAGAGTGTACTGTAATGCCATCGAGTTAGCAGCATACCAGCAGTACACAACAATGAGTCAATAGCTTAACTTTGTTCATTCCTAGTAGTGTGAACATACAGTCTAATCTTATTGATTTTTGACTGTAGCTATGTATGTTAGTGTTACTTGATAAAAAAAAGTGCAACACCCATGACGGACGACGACTTATGTAATCATGAATAATTTGTGAGCTAATGAGCTAAAAGGCGCAGATGCAAGGTTAGCTGGCTAGGCACAAAAACTGGATATAGTTGGGAGTGGCACAGAAACTGGAGAGCAGCTTTCATGAACCAGCACTGAATTACCAAGTAAACCAAGAATGCAGTTGTAAAGAAGTAAAGGGTTTGGCTACGCTAGACTACTGGTAGGTGAATTCGTTTGCAACCTAACCAGATACAACAATAAACAAAAAGAAGACAAGAGAGGCCGAGAAACAGAGAATGGGTAAAGTGTAGTCACATTTTGTAGAAAGTGATTACTGTAAAGCAGGTGGAATAGACAAGGATAGGCGGTGTAGGTTTCAAAAAAGAATGCTAAAGTGTGAAAGAGAAGGCAAAAAGTGGTAGTAAAAAGGAGAAATTATGAAAGAGAAAGTAAAAGGGATCGATTAATATTGTACTAAAAAGTGAGTGGAATCAAATGGTCGGGTGGAATCGAATGATCAAGCAAAGGCGGTATAAGTTTCAAAAAGAAAGGTGAAACAAAAAAGAAGGCAAAAGTTTCACAAAGCCTAAGTCCACAATCATAATTGGTGAGCGAGTGGAACGAGCGAGACACCTCAAGAATAACACAATTGGAAATCAGGGATGTTTGTTTGTCTATAATATATGTGTGTGGACGTATGTATGTCATTTTGTACTTTGACCCTCATGTATTTTTGTGTTCGCTCTGTGTTCGACCCTGTCCCAAACTTCACTAAACAGAATCCTCTAATTTTCATCACCCGTATCACCCTTGAAATTGAATCGTTTACCTTGAATTCTTTTGCGGGTGCAGTTAAAACTCAAAAACTTATGGGAGCTCCATTTCTATTTGAGTTAATGGCAGTAGCAAGTTAATATGCTATTTGACACAATTATAAGCCCTACGCAACAGATTTACTTGAAAATTCATTGTCCACTAGACTAACCACGAAGGTAAGTCTTGCGTAGGTATGTTCAGTTGTGTGAATGCACTGTGCGTTACAACTACTACTAAGAATATACAAAGAAAATTTTTAAATAACGTTGACTTGATTTTGTTGCTTCTTTTTCAATTCAAACAGTTGCGGGAGCGGTTACTATGGCATTGAATCCTCTTTACCATATGAAGAATACCCTTGCAATGGACTTCAAACGGAGTTCGAAGGACCAGATACACACTAGACTTAATTAGACCGGCAAAGTCGACTTCAACTCTGTCAAACGGTGGAGCTGGAGTTGTCCTGGCTGGCGGTAGCGCTCCCATCTTCTGGGAAGTTGGTTGAGCGTATGCTCGTTGACAGGTGACGCAATTTCGGCTCAGCTGCTTAAGATGATTCCTAAGCTTCGGAATGTAATAATCGTTAGCCAGCAGACTGAGCATGGTTGAGCCAGGATGATGATACGTCTGGTGTCTAGTGGACACTAGCAGTTTTGTGACATTTGACTTGAGTGACATCACGATTTGTGATCTCTGCTGATGTTCCTCGGTTTTTTTGACACGTCCACGAATGACAATTAGACCAGAATAGCTGTCAAGTTCGACGTCAAATTTGCTCAATGTGTGAGCTCTTGGTATGGGTTTGTTGTCCTGGAGTCAGTCTAGCACTCCAGGGAAAAACATCCGTTGTGATTGACGAAGGATAGCGAATCTGGCAGTTCTGATTTCCTCAGTAGATTAGTTGATCTCCTTCATCTTGCTCTCAGCTTGACGACAACTGTTATTAATGAATCTTCGACTGTATGCAACAACACGCACAAGTTTGTCGAAGTCAGAGAATTTGTGCCACAACGACCACTCTGACGTAGCAGTAGTGGATGTTGCCAAAGCAGACAGGGAAAGCTTCAGTCCCTCGTTAAATTTGAATGTCAGCTTGGTTACTGGCCACTAGTCTGGTGGAAGCAATAGCCATGGCGGTCCGTGCCACCAAAGTTCAGAATTGATTAGTTCTGAGGTAAGAGCTCCTCGGCTAGGCAAATCAGCAGGGTTGTCTTCTCCACGAACGTGTCTCCATTGTCCGTGAGAAAGAATTCCCAAAATAGTCATCACCCGGTTGGCTTCATATGTTTTCAAAGTCTCGCAAGTCTGAGCCAAGATAGAACTATTGACGAGTCCGTCCAGGCATAGCAGTTCTCGATAGGTATAGACAAGTCTGAAGTCACAGAAGTTAACAACCGCGTCAACAACACAGCTGCTGTCAGCTCCAGTCTTGGCACTGTCACTGGTTTGACCGGAGCTACTCTCGATCTGGCAACCACAATGTTGCACGAAGAGGTTGAGTCTTTATACACAGCTCTCAAATACACCACAGCACCGTAGGCCTTGGTTGAGGCATCTGAAAATCCGTGTAGCTGGAGGCTGAAAGTCTTGCTCGAGTTCACTAGCCTCCTAGGTATAGTATGTTTGGTGAGTTCAGTCAGTTCACGCATCCAAGTCATCCATTGGAGGGTAATAGATTCAGGTGCTCGTTCATCCCACTCGAGTTTGGCCTTCCACATCTGTTGGAGGAGCATGCGAGCTACTACAGTCACAGGCGCCCACAATCCTAATACGTCATAGATCTGAGCAGCTGTAGATGCTACTACTCTCTTAGTGGCGTAGGCCTGCTCTGTCTGGTGAGGCGTAGCCACGTGTAAGGTATCTGGGTTGACTCTCCAGTGGATCCCCAAAGCTCTGGCTGCTGATGTAGGATCGTCGATGCTCAGGTCAGCTGTTTCCCTGAGTTCTTCGGGCACTGTCTGGAGGAGGTCCGTCGAATTGGATCTGAATTTCCTGAGCTTCATCCCAATGCTCTGGAATACTGTTGTTAACTGCTCTACCAGTGTTTTGGCTTCCGCAACCGTGGCTGCTCCAGTGAGGCAATCATCTACATAGAACAAGGATCGTATTGACTGTGTTACAAGTGGATAGTCCTTCTCACACAACTCTGCAAGCTTGTGGAGAGCCTGTGTTGTTAGGAATGGCGACGTGGTGATGCCAAAGGTTAGTCTCTTCATCCGAGCACTGACAAGCTGCCCAGATTCTTGGCGATGAATGAAACGATGGAAGTCTCTCTCATCAATATGCAACAGGATCTCCCTGAACATTTTGGAGATATCCGAGGTTAAAGCGATCTGATGTATTCTGAAACGTGTCAACACAGTAGTAAGCAGAGGGTAGAGGTTAGGACCTGGAAGCAGCTGGTCATCATTAATTTTAGTGAGTAGCCTGACGCTGTCTTACATGAAGCGTCGAAGACTGCCCTCAACTTTGTCGTTGTCAATGACTCCTTCACCACTCCGTGTATAGGGAAGTAGTAAAGTTGATTGTCTGGCTTTTCCAACTGGCTCTTAGGTACCACTTCAGCATGGTCTAAGGTGAAGTACTCCTTCATCATCTTCTCAAATTGTTCAAGTTGTCCCTTGACCTTGAGGGATTTCTCATTTCGAAGGAACCGTCTGATGGCTGTAGATTTGGAATGTCCTAGTGGTGGCGGTGGCTCCTTCCTGGGAAGTCTGACGACAAACCTCCCATCTGCTGGATTTCGTTGATGAGTGTCCTGGAAATGTTCTACAGCCCTCGTCTCATCCTTAGACATCTTCTGTTCACTAGATGGCACTTGATCCATCTCCCACAGTCGTTGTAGCGCTTCATCTTGGCTCTTCTTGGCAGGCTGAACGAAGAGCACGGTTTGATTCGTTGGTGCACCTGGCAGTCTGCCTCCTAGGACCCAACCAAAGACTGTAGGCACGGTATATCCAGCATTGTCATTAGTATACTCCCTGGGGCCTCTGTGACATCGACTACTGTCAGAGACACCCAGTAGCACATCGATGTCACCACCCAGAGTGGGGTCAGCAAAAGGTGATCGTCCTCGTTGGGATAGATGCCCCAGCACCATAGCAGACGTATCTGGAGCGATGATGGTCGGTAGTTTTTTTACTACATGGCAGATCACTGCGACTGACTCGTCTGACAAGTCCTTGCTGGTCGGCATCAGATTCACGGTGTCCTTGTTCTGTGAGCTCAATATGTTTCCACTCGCACAGGTGAACGACCTCAAACAGGGCGTCTTAACTAAGCGTAGTTGATCAACTAGATGTTCGGGGATCAATGATGGCACTGAACCACTGTCCAGTAGTGCTCGACCTTCACGTTGAAGTCTGCCATTATAGGCACAGAACTTCGCTGTTGAGAGAATGGCTGGCTCTCCCTCCGAGTCCCCATAGGTGACTAGCGATTCTCCGTCAGACTGTGCAGTAGGGCTGTCGGCTGGTGTGGTCGAGGGGTTCAGATGCAGCAATGAATGATGCTGGCTGGAACGGCATGTCCGACAACTGCCTCTTGATTGGCAGTCTCTGACCTTATGCCCTGGATGAAGGCAGTTGAAACAGAATCTCGCCTTAGCAATTGTTTAACAATAGTGTAGTTTAAGGCTCACTCGCCATTTGTGCTCAAGCACACCACTAGAAGGACAGAAGATGTAGACAAAGGAGGAGAAAGGACTCCATGACTCAAGAAGAGCTGAAAAAAAGAAAGTTGGGGGTTAAAATCAGATAGTTCAGGAAGAATTAGAGCACAGGGGCATTTGAAAGGGTGCAGCTGAGCGGCCATGGCCACACCAATATTTTAACAAATTGGGCGTGTCTATTTTTTTCTACTCTCTACCCAATCTCGTGGTCGTTGACTAACTATGGTTGTCGAAATCAAGCGGTCGAAATGATTTCAGCTGGAACTAAATAGCTAATATCGAGCCTTTCAGAAGATTTTTAGGAAACTCCAGACCTGCCCGGTCCTTCTAGAAGATTTTTAGGAAACTCCAGACCTGCCTGATCCTTCTAGAAGATTTTTAGGAAACTCCAGACCTGCCTGATCCTTCTAGAAGATTATTAGGAAACTCCACACCTGCCTGGTCCTTCTAGAAGATTTTTAGGAAACTCCAGACCTGCCTGATCCTTCTAGAAGATTTTTAGGAAACTCCAGACCTGCCTGGTCCTTCTAGAAGATTTTTAGGAAACTCCAGACCTGCCTGATCCTTCTAGAAGATTTTTAGGAAACTCCAGACCTGTCTGGTCCTTCTAGAAGATTTTTAGGAAACTCCAGACCTGCCTGATCCTTCTAGAAGATTTTTTAGGAAACTCCAGACCTGCTAGGTCCTTCTAGAAAATTTTTAGGAAACTCCAGACCTGCCTGATCCTTCTAGAAGATTTTTAGGAAACTCCAGACCTGCCTAGTCCTTCTAGAAGATTTTTAGGAAACTCCAGACCTGCTTGGTCCTTTGTTTACTATTCCAAAGCATTTTTTTGGAAAAACAAATGTAGTTTGGAGATCTTCCCAGCATTGTTGGTCTGCAAAATGGCCATTTTTGCACTACTAGGAGTCTTCCCATTTAGTTATTTGCCATACATATGTGAACGCATCAAGTAAAAATCGGGAACTTGCAACACCATACCATTATGTTTTTTTTCTTACAGATCTATGCATTAATGTATTGGCTACACTGATGCAAAATTTGATGCTGTTTGAATGTGTAGTTTTAATGGATTCAAGTAAAATTCGAACCGTGTTACATACAACATTTTTAACTGGTCATAATCATCATGCATGAAGTGACTGCAAGTAATAATCAGTATCAGTAAAAATTATTGAAAATGAAAGCAGTGAAATTTTATGCAATGTTAATGAATGGTAAGTGCCGATTAGATGGTATAAAGTCTTTTGACATTTGTTGCAAGTGCTTGACCTTGGATTGGCTCAACGATCTTGTCTTCCCAAGGGCAACATAATTTTTTGTACGCTGATCAGGAATCACATTCTCATGAACATCACGACCACTGTTGACACGAATGGTTGCATTATCAAAAGATCCAGTAGCACAGTTCTTTCTGACTTTGGCGACAACTTCTTTTGTAATGGGATGTTTGGTGAATATGAAGTCATGTAGTGCACGGATACCTGGTAACTTGGTATATTTGTCCATTGCACTTCTCCAGTCACAAACTAAGTGGCCGTCATCAACAATGACATCGGCATAGGTGGCAACAACATTTTTCAGTTCTTCAGTATTAAAAACATCACTCCTATTGTAGGTCTGTGATATTTTGGAGAACAAAAGGTCGGGGGAAAACTTGGTATGCCTGCTAATAAGAAAGAAACTCTAAAAAAGGACAGCTTCTCTTGCTGAACCATTTCGTATGCCCAAGCCATCAAGTAACAATTCTTATTTGTACTGGAGGTGTTATCCAAAAACAAGTGCACGCGATTCATCATTGTGGCAGCTTCTCAAAATAGTCATTGAGGTAAGAAACAGTGTGATCCGTATTCTTCGGCCCTACTCTCTCATCAAAAAGATACACCGTTGATGTTTCCTCAGCATGGTTCACAATACCAAACACATCATGGTTAAGTTTCTGCAGGTAGTACATGCTTCCAGGTTGTGCTGACAAACCCCAATAAGGTACAAGCTTGCACATCTGATAATCAGCTGAAACAACAAGTTTGAAACCGTTCTTTAGAAAGGCTAACCGTGTCTTTTCTTCTTCACTCAGCACTGACTTCCTCTCTAGCTCTGTTATCTCCTTCCATTCATTCCTGCTACTCTTTGTTACCTCAATGTAGTACTTGTAGCTTTCTTGGGCTTCTTTTCGATGATTCTCAAGGACTTGTTTAGTGTCTTTCATCTCTTCTTCTAACTTTTTCACTTCGTCAGGATCAGCATTAGATGATTGCAACAAACGATTTATAGTGGTTTGCTTAGCATGAATCTCAGTTTTTTTGCGACTGCACGTATCACAATAGTCCTCCTGATGCGGACAGATTCCAACTTTAGGTCTGTGTGCTTTAAGCCAGTTATGGGACGAACCATTAGAACAAACACCCCCACCAGTTTCCTGCTGAACTCTGTTAAATTCTCCCACAACGGATCTTGCTAAGCGTTCCTCATAGTGAGCCACAGTAGGTTTAGGGGTTTGAATTGTAGCGAACTTGGGCAAAAAATAGTGGGTTGGTCCGGATGAATCTGCCGATCGGCCGTTCGGCTGAGTATTTGTGTCAACGAATTCCAAAAACTTCTCCATCGTCCCTGTTTTAGCAGAGTGTGATACCTGTAATGCATTACCATGCTTTCTGTGTGGATAACGGACCGCAACTGAATCATCTGGCTCTACTGTTCTCCACCACGTCTTAAATGATACCAGACTTTCGGAAGGCATTATCACAAACTCACCCAGATGCTGATCTTCGACATTTTGCTTTGTCATTTGAACTACTGGCTGCTTTGACTCTTGACGTTTGATTTTACGTTGACGGGCAAGCCTGTCCTTCGAAATTCCAAAGCTAGACCTGATACAGTTGTGACAGTACAGGTAGTTCCCTAGACTGTCAAAGACATTAGCCAGTAGCCATTCATTTTGCCTAGTAACATCACGATAGTGGGTAAACTCAGATTCAGGACGCTTTGGGACAGGATTTATCTTCTTCCTTTTCTTTAACTCTTTTCCAGAATGAACCATCTCCTTGAAAGTTGTAGCATATCGAGATAGCACAGGAGAACACTGTGGACAGACACCAAGTCCAGCTTCAGAGTCAGACACAGAGGAACTTGTGCCAGCCTCCTCCAGAGAGCGTCTCAGTGTTCGAGAATGAGTATGAGGACGCCTAGCAATCCCATCCAGGAAGTTCCTACTCTGTTTCGCTCTTTGCTGCTTCCTAGTGACCTTAGGCATCCTACATCCACTGACAAAAACTGAGCTAACTAAGCTAAACTCACTATAGTGCCTACTCACAAAGATTTCTAGTAAGAGAACACTGACAAAAACTAAACTAAACTCATAGTGCCTACTCACAAAGATTTCTAGTAAGAGAACACTGACAAAAACTAAGCTAAACTCACTATAGTGCCTACTCACCAAGATTTCTAGTAAGAGCACACTAGTAGTGATGTCATAGAAGGTTGCCAAGACAACTAGAGTAATATCCTAGCAACTACTGAGTCGGTAATAAAGAATTCATTAACACTAAACTAAAATTGCTTTTTCTCAACATTTGAATAATGCGGTGAACGCCTGAATTTTACTTGATGCGTTCACATATGTGAAAGTGTTTGAAGAAAATAAAGCTATGAACGCCACAAAAGGTGGATTCAATTTTTTAAGTTTTTAGTCCCGTTTGCTTTATAATGTCCAAGTAGCTATATTAGCTATACAATATATATATATATATATACTCACATAATAGCTATAACTTCAATTTAACATTATTTATTTGACATGAACCTACTGATTGTTATAAAAATCATTTGCTTTGTAATACAATAATAGCTTGTACTGAATTTTTTTGGTGTGATTACAGTGGTACTTGAAATTGTTAGATACGCAGAGCATAGAATTAAACTCTTTTGTTTATCTAGTAGAAAAACCACTGTATTGTAATGGGTGGATGTGGTTAGGTGGGTGTAGTTATAATGGCCGCACTAATACGATCTGGCTTCCTACTCTCCTGGTGCAGGAGAGGAAAACTGATGTAACCTTAACAAACAGCAGAAAATGATAACCATGAATAAAAATAACTTTTGCTACTGCATTCTTACTTTGCAATACATCAAGCGCCACTGCATGGTGGGGTATTTGCTAGTAAAGATGAATGTGTAAGAAAGTAAAGCGATCAGCTTTACTTTTATAGATGACGTTCTTGCATCAAAATAATAAATGTAAATTTAATTTGACACCGTTTATTTTTAGATATATATTTCAAGAAAAGGAACATAAATACTGACAATCAATGCCTTAAAAGCAGCTAGATGAAACAAACTATTTTTCATGAAATTAATTCCAATTATGAATTTGTGTAAATCAAACATTTTGTCGTGATATAAATGTAATTAATGTATTTTTTGTTGTTGCATTTTTGTCAGCTTTTCCTCCACAAATTATTCAAGTACAGCCACAAGTCATTGAGGTTTTTGCAGGAGAAACCTCTATTATCTTTTGTAATGCTTCTAGACAAAGTACTTTATCACCTTCCACTACAATGGAAATCTTGTGGTTAAGAGGTAGCAATGAGATTATATCTACAACTTCAGATATAATCATAGCTGGAGATCTAACTAGCACTACTAATCTAGTCATAACAAGTTCTCTGACTTTCACTCGTGTCAGAACTTCCCAGGCAGGGACATACACTTGTGTGGTGAATATGACTATTCCTGGAGTAGTAGTAGATCATCAGGTCGCTAGGAGTGTCACCCTCAATGTTCAACGTGAGTAAATGTATGTCATAAATAGAATGGTTCCTTTATTGTAATGTTAATGTTATTGTGTGATAGTACCACCAGCTACTTCGGTTGTCCTGACTCAAAATAGAGATCCACCATTTTATTTGGGCACTACACTCACTCTAACATGTGCAGTTAATTATGACACTCAACTAGTGGATACTCCAGTCTCCTTTAACATCAGTATCACTGGACCAGACACCAATGCAGTTAATATCACAAATACCAACCAATCATATGTCATATTTAGACCTTTGCTATCAATCCATAATGGAACTTATACCTGTATATCAATTATTGGGTCTAATAATGACTCCACATTTATTTCTCCTAGCAGAAAAAGTATATCAAGTTCTTTTTTTCTGCAGTCAACAGGTAATAATAATACAGCTTTATTATAATATTTTATATTTACTGTTCATTATTTAATATTAGAATTGCCACCTCCTGAAATATCAGTTCTACCAGCTCCTATTTCTGAGGCTGGGCAGTCAGTCTCACTCTCCTGTACAGTAACTGTAGTAGAGAACCTCATTGTTAATCCTCACATTGAATGGATGAAAGTAGGTGGCTCGACAATTAATGATCTAAATTCTACTGAGATGACTGCAGTAGTCACAGGAACTATTTCTACACTGAATGTTTCCTTTAATCCTCTACTGACATCACATGCTGGAGAGTATCAATGCAGAACTAGTGTTAATATTTCTGATGTTCCAGTAGTATTCAATAACATAACTACTTCATTATATGTTGCAAGTAAGTTTCTATTGTAAGTGATCATGCACAGTGAAGTAAGACAGTATATTACACAAATTTATAGAGAGCTAGTAGTATTCACACGACCATTATTATAATATTAGGGGATAACAAAAAAATAAAGCTGTGTAAAATACTTTATGAACAATTAGTTACAGGGCATTAAGAGCCATAAGATAAATCACTGCACATAGCATTGGTGTCTTGAAAATGGGACTGGTTCTCACATAATTAGAACAGAACACAACTGGACAGATACCTCAATTTGTTTGTTCCGACACTTGAATCTAATTCACTTTAGAATCACGCCCCACAGCACTCAGAAAATGCATACCAGTGGCTACTGTTGAGTCTCACTGCCAAGATAGTTTGAAAATACCTTAAGTTTATTTTACTACCTCTGTAAAGCTATCACATTCATTATTTTGAAAATATGGTAAACTGAATAAATGTGACCGGATTTGTGAAAACCCGGCTAAACGCGGCATCTAAAGTTTTCTAATTTATTCTACCAGTAGGCTGCACGGGGCCTTGGGATGCCTTCCTCCTAATTTGGAAGCTGTAGCACAAGCCGTCTTCGCCCTACGCACTACAACACTTCAGTATTTTTGCTAAACTTATTATTGCTGATTTCGAAAAAACGCCCGGTAAAGGCGTTGCTAAGGTCAGGGGGCGTGCCTTGTGTCCGTATACTATTACTGCATGTCTCCGGGACACTATGGAATAAATCGGTTACAGGCGGATTGAAAGAAGTCTAAAAGGCTTAATGCAGGGCTCCTTAAGAAACTATGATGACGAGAATTGCGTGAGTACTTGAATTATGTAGAATAGTAAGTGAATTAGTTAGCTACAGTTTTTTCCCGGCTGTTAGTGAAAAGCCCGCCAATAATTTCTTAGCAACTCTCCGTACACGAGTCCAACCGGCTAGTGTTTCTAGCCTCCTAGTGTGAGTTCTAGAGCACGCCAGAGCTTACCACTGCGTCATAAGCTAGAGCTAACTGGTGTCTATCCATTTCTGCCATAAAAATTTTTTCGAAAAAAATCGACCCATAAGGCTTTACCGGGGGATACTGAAAAAAATTGTTTGCCGCGTTTAGGTGGATTTTCCCAAATCCGGTCACAAATATAAAATAGTTTGAGTGTGGTACTTTGCAATCTGCTAATTCTCAATCACCTTCTTTCTCATAAATTCCCCAAACTGCACACCAAGGTTCACCCAGGTAAGATGAGCGGTCACAATATTCAATATACTTCTCAGTTACTACTCTGCGACTTTACCATGCCACTAAAAACGACAATTTACCTTTAAAATACTGCAACACTGCATTTGAATTGAAAGTGAGAACTTTGTACTATATTGAAACTCCTGTTTGTGCATTTTAGTAATACATAATAAAACCTCAATTATGTGAATGTCAAAAATTTAAACATCTATTAACTGAACCAGAAAAGAGATTGTGCATATATGCGCACACATCTTTAATTTATATTTATATATATTATAGTACCTACACCATCAATTACCATAGAAACTGTAGGAAGTGTTATACAAAGCACTAGTGCTAGTCTTATCGGTACTTCCAATGTAAACCCACGTTTTGTGGATACTCCAATTCAATTCAATGGGACATGGACAAGACACGATGGCAGTACAGAATTTGAGGAAGTCACCTCAGTATCTGACTCTGTAACTCAACAGAATATTTACTCCAATACTCTAATATTCTCTACATTGAGAAATAACTATTCAGATGGAGGACTTTATATATTCTCTATTTCTCTGAACTCTCAGAATACATATATCTTACCAGTCGCTGCTAACAAAACTATATTTGTTAACGTGGAAGAGTATCCTCAACTCAATATTACAACTCAAATACAGAAAACATTGTGTGGACAAGATGATGGACTCATTCTATCTGCTAGTGCTACTCTATTAACAGGTACTGACTTGAATGCTACAGTATCATACACATGGACCAGAGAAAACAACACAGTCAGCACAGAGAGTGGTCAATATTTAGAATCAGCATCGTTAAGATTATGTTCCTTAACTAGAGAGACAATAGGGGAGTACAATGTCACTGTTTGTCTTGAAATAACAAGAAGTGCCATATACAATCACTGTTCTAGTGCTAACTATAGTATTACATTGGAAGGTAAGACACAATTACATTAACTGATCGGTTGCTTATGGTTGTGATCTTGCCTATACTCATTTAGTTCCAGTTCCAGTAGTTTCCATCACTATCAGAGGCTACCCTATCAATTCCAACTTTTATTCCGGACTTCAACTCAACCTAACATGTGCTATAGATATTTCAGTTTCTGTCTTAGACAACATCCAACAAATCAGAGTGACGTCACAGTGGAGGAGATACAACACAGCACTCACTCAAGACAACAGAAGAATTATTACAATGCCACAAGAAGTGGGGCCTATGTTATATCATACCAGTATAATATTCAATTCTCTAGACAAGAGCAGAGATGAAGGAGATTATGAATGTAATGTGGATGTTGCTATCGAAAGAGAAAACAGTCAATCAATAATTATGAATTCTGCTTCTAAGACAATAACCGTACCAAGTGAGTGTTATCTAAATAAACTATACACAATTTCCTCAAATATAAAAAAAAACTGTTTTATACCCTTTTGCAACTTACTAAAATCACTGTACATGACAAATAAGCCAAAGCAAAATTATTTAACACTAGAAGATAAATAATCAAAATTTAGATTATTCTTTCATAATGCACTTTAGGATGAAAGATGATAGACAGTTATTTCATTTTAACGATTATACTGCTTGAAGAAAAATATTAACTAAGTCAAAGAGAAACATTCCACACAAATTACTACATCTATAGAATAATACCTTGTGCATCAGAACAACAAGGACAAATGACAGTGTGTGTAATTGTGAATAATTCATGGCCTGACTCCCTTATTGGTAAAGTGTCGTCTTAAATTGAATGGGTAAAGTGTTACAAGGCAATTACGGAAACAAAGGTGATTAGAAACTGATGATGACTAATTATTGCTATATGCCGGCAAAATCGTTGAGGAACAGACAGAGAAGGCAGTACCTTCACAAAACCTAAGCCCACAATTATGAAAAGAACAGAGAGCCAGAAAAGTAGCAGATAGACAACGGAACAGAAGAGAATCCATAATTGCCTCAAGAAGAAAGAGTTGAATTGAAGAAAGGCTATGAAGAGCTGTAATGACTCGGTAAGAAAGGGGGCAGGTGAGGTAAACTGCAGTAACTAAATCAAGCAGTAAATGATAATAAGAATGGATACCGAGGCCTTATGTCTAGCAACATTCTTAATTTTCAAGTTTTACATCAAGCGTCACTGTGTAGTGGGATACTTGCTAGTCGATAATATCGTATCTAAAAACCATTATTCAAATAAAAATTATCTAACATAACTTAGACTAATTTTAGCAATCCTCACTAAAAGTTGGGTTGTTTTTAATGACCGTCATCTGGTTTAGTCTAGAACCCTATTCCAAAAAGGCTAATGTGCACTCTACAAAATTCATAGTTAGCAATTTTAATGCCTATATAATTATTATTATTAAACTATATGCAGGCATATACTTACAGATTTTGCTTGAGGGTGTTTCCAATTGCGATACTTGGAAGGTAAGTTAATTAACTGAAGTGTTTGTTACTGTTGATATGACTATTCCTGAACAGAATAATGAGCTCAGCTTGAAGGACTCGGATCTAGTAATGGCATTAGTGAATCTAGTGTCACCTCAATGTGGGTGTGATTTCACTACCTCTCAACTCACAGACAGAGTGTTCCTTTGTGATCCATCTTCTCCTAATGCTGTAACTTATCAAGTACAACTACATGGCACAAGACATGCTAATGTCTCCCAACTTGCTAGTATAATTCAAGGCTTGTCTCAGGAGACAGCATCTATTTCTGTGCAGCTTTCTCTTCTAACCATACAGAGTTTCTGCATCGTATCATCGACTAGTTTATCACCATGCAGTCAAAATGATGAGAAGAATGGTGCTCTACCAGTGAATATTATAGTAGTGGTTGTCATAGTTATTATAGTAATTATTATAGCATTCTCCATCAGAACATGCCGGAATAATAAAAGTGCTAAGTAAGTTAACTAATAGTGTTGACTTGATTATCTGATCAATTTACTTACTACTTAGGGAAACAATCGCTGCTATTTCACTGGATGTTGAAGGAGTTCATTCCCATGAATACAACTATATAGAGAAATACAGCAAGTCGGTAGTGGAAACTAATCTCGCAGCTGAAAATGATGTGGCAACAACTCCATGTCCAGCTGATGCTCCCAGTACAGTGAAAACTGAGGAGAAAAGTGCCAATTCTGATTATGAAACAATAAATCTGCTTTAGTTACATTTTGTGTTGTTGTAGTATGCTCCCAGTACAGTGAAAACTGAGGAGAAAAGTGCCAATTCTGATTATGAAACAATAAATCTGCTTTAGTTACATTTTGTGTTGTTGTAGTAGCTATACCTTCGTTATATGCATAAATTATCACCTATTCCTTATTATTTTTAAATACAAAATGTACCCAAGACCAACACCTAGAAATGTACAATATGGAAATGCCATACTGCCTGGAAAAGGCATCTAGAATAAGGCAAAAAAAAAATCTTCAAATTAGAACAATTATGTTGATCTCTACTTAGCCACGCAATAGCCACATAAATAATGTGGATAAATTCCAATATTTTCAGCTAATCTTGATTTCTTTCTCCTTATATAAAATATGAACTGCTGAATCCATAAATAAAAATATAATTAGAAACTCGGTTGAGTAAAATATTACCAGCAAAGCATTTTTTCTTGATACGAGAGCATTAAAACAATTTTTATCAGTACTAACATAAAAATATCACATTTATGATATAGATATGTATATTAATTTGCAATCAACTGAACATATAACCAAATAATATATTGATTGAAACAACAAAAAAAACAGATAAAAATATTGACTGACTTACAATATATAGTTCATAGTATTTCCATTAAAAACTCTATATTATAATATTCCTTCTGCTTTGGGAAGAACAAAGTCTCTTAGAAAAGATTCAATTTCTGAATCCTTTGCTGCATTAAGGTCAATCGAAAGAAAATGGCCAACTATTTCCTCACATCTAAACAAGAGTAAACATGAATATCTTGTTTAATACAGCACCAGTAAATGTCACGCTAAATCCAAAATCATGCTTGACCTAGATGCACAGCCTCAGAAGATATTTAAAAGTGGGTTACATAGCCTCTTTTCAGATCAATTCAAGTAACCCATTTCATTTATCAATGCCATACATTATCTTCACCAATTTCCTCATGCTTGAACTAGATTAATAGACCACAAATAGGCTTACGTGATTGGTCACCCATATAAAATAGGCAAAATAGCTACAACATGCAATTTTTCATATATATATATATATGTGTGTGTGTGTGTGTGTGTGTGACAGTGCTTGAGAAAAGGAACCAATTACGTAAAATCAAAAATGTACAGAGCCCAAACGCCGACAAAACAATTTTTTTTTGGATTTTCTTTTTATTGGCCTACTGGTATCTCCTACCCTTTAGCTACACTGACACCAAATTTGAGTGGCTGAAACCGTTGTTAAAGGTCCAAGCACCCTGTTTAAACACAGCCGCCTTTTACTCTCTTTTGACCTTCCGTGCGCGCACAGAAATCCAACCCACGAGTAATTAAAAATCGTGGGCAAATTCAATTTGTTGCCTAGCAACAAATTACCTCAACCTCGGAAAATCACGGGTAAATTCTTGTAAGTTTTTGTTATAGCATTGCAGCAACAGAATAGAATTAATACACGTGAATAATCAAGCTATATAAGTTGATGTTGCTATTTATGAGGTCTTGTAGTTGGAGTCTGCAGACCAGGAGACTCTCCCGGGACTATTATTGTGAAGACACTGGAAGAATCAGCAAGTTTCTGACTGGACAAAGGTTCAGTGATGATGAGGACTTCTGTCACACTGCAACAAGAGAAGGCAACACATTTTGAAAGTCCATCATTTTTGTTCATTGATTTAAAGAGATTCCTACTATTATTCATTGTTCATTTGTTCCAAAACAGGCAACAAGTTGGCTGACTCACTTAAGACAAATATACATTCCTAAACTTAGCTAGCCAGTGAACTAACAAACCAAGCTAGTTGATCATTTCTAAAAGAGTGACTGTATTATAGTTACCATGACTTACTATAACTGTCAAACTGTTGGAAACAGAAGAAGAAAAAAAGAAGCAAAAAACGGCGTCTATACGCATCTAGTGCTACTTAAAGCCATACTTGTCTAGTACCCTTACACAACGTATGGTTTGAACTGAGTAAGGCCTCCCCCATAAACGAAGTAAACGGTCCCAACTATAACTTACTGCTGTTCAGCTGAGCACCGCCATTTTCCAGGCACAAGTAAAAGTCTTACGTAACCCGTAACAAGGACTTCCGGTTAGATTACAGAATTCAACGTTGACTCCGCCAGAAATTGAATAAGAAGTTTTAATTGCAGTTTTCTCGAAATAACTGTGCTCAAGTTGGTTAGATTGCCGCTCGTATATTTAGTGAACCAAGCAGTGCCTGCCTATAAACTTGGTATCGAAGTACTCCATATGAAGTGCTCTACACAGTGGTATAAATAACTCATTTTTCAATTTTTAACGCAATTGGTCCCTTTTCCCCAAGTACTGTCACAATATAAATATATATATTTATTGCAGCTTTGATATTTTTACTTGAATATTTCCGCATCACGCGAGCGTTCTGTATTCTCCCATATTGTACGGTTTATATTGTACGCTCCTTGTAGCGCGCGCGTAGC
>WLWD01003164.1_pt1 | contig 27699 bp, 19 predicted proteins | sample 6712731 | NCBI WGS metagenome assembly WLWD01 (sample SAMN12718690, study PRJNA576275) | sponge metagenome | isolation source: marine sponge | host: Mycale hentscheli | place: New Zealand: South Island, Marlborough, Capsize Point | collected 2014-11-01
CATAGTTACATCAGTGTTAGCTCTTTATGAATGCATAGTTACATCAGTGTTAGTTCTTTATGAATGCATAGTTGCATCAGTGTTAGTTCTTTATGAATGCATAGTTGCATCAGTGTTAGCTCTTTATGAATGCATAGTTACATCAGTGTTAGCTCTTTATGAATGCATAGTTACATCAGTGTTAGCTCTTTATGAATGCATAGTTACATCAGTGTTAGTTCTTTATGAATGCATAGTTACATCAGTGCTAGCTCTTTATGAATGCATAGTTACATCAGTGTTAGCTCTTTCTGAATGCATAGTTACATCAGTGTTAGTTCTTTGTGAATGCATAGTTACATCAGTGTTAGCTCTTTATGAATGCATAGTTACATCAGTGTTAGCTCTTTATGAATGCATAGTTACATCAGTGTTAGTTCTTTATGAATGCATAGTTGCATCAGTGTTAGTTCTTTATGAATGCATAGTTGCATCAGTGTTAGTTCTTTATGAATGCATAGTTGCATCAGTGTTAGTTCTTTATGAATGCATAGTTGCATCAGTGTTAGTTCTTTATGAATGCATAGTTGCATCAGTGTTAGCTCTTTATGAATGCATAGTTACATCAGTGTTAGTTCTTTATGAATGCATAGTTACATCAGTGTTAGCTCTTTATGAATGCATAGTTGCATCAGTGTTAGTTCTTTATGAATGCATAGTTACATCAGTGTTAGTTCTTTATGAATGCATAGTTACATCAGTGTTAGCTCTTCATGAATGTATAGTTACATCAGTGTTGGTTCTTTATGAATGCATAGTTACATCAGTGTTAGTTCTTTATGAATGTATAGTTACATCAGTGTTTGCTCTTTATGAATGTATAGTTACATCAGTGTTAGCTCTTTATGAATGCATAGTTACACATCAGTGTTAGCTCTTTATGAATGCATAGTTGCATCAGTGTTAGTTCTTTATGAATGCATAGTTACATCAGTGTTAGCTCTTTATGAATGCATAGTTACATCAGTGTTAGCTCTTTATGAATGCATAGTTACATCAGTGTTAGCTCTTTATGAATGCATAGTTACATCAGTGTTAGTTCTTTATGAATGCATAGTTGCATCAGTGTTAGCTCTTTATGAATGCATAGTTACATCAGTGTTAGCTCTTTATGAATGCATAGTTACATCAGTGTTAGTTCTTTATGAATGCATAGTTACATCAGTGTTAGCTCTTTATGAATGCATAGTTACATCAGTGTTAGCTCTTTATGAATGCATAGTTGCATCAGTGTTAGCTCTTTATGAATGCATAGTTACATCAGTGTTAGCTCTTTATGAATGCATAGTTACATCAGTGTTAGCTCTTTATGAATGCATAGTTACATCAGTGTTAGCTCTTTATGAATGCATAGTTGCATCAGTGTTAGCTCTTTATGAATGCATAGTTGCATCAGTGTTAGCTCTTTATGAATGCATAGTTACATCAGTGTTAGTTCTTTATGAATGCATAGTTACATCAGTGTTAGCTCTATGAATGCATAGTTGCATCAGTGTTAGCTCTTTATGAATGCATAGTTACATCAGTGTTAGCTCTTTATGAATGCATAGTTACATCAGTGTTAGTTCTTTATGAATGCATAGTTACATCAGTGTTAGTTCTTTATGAATGCATAGTTACATCAGTGTTAGTTCTTTATGAATGCATAGTTACATCAGTGTTAGCTCTTTATGAATGCATAGTTACATCAGTGTTAGCTCTTTATGAATGCATAGTTACATCAGTGTTAGCTCTTTATGAATGCATAGTTACATCAGTGTTAGTTCTTTATGAATGCATAGTTACATCAGTGTTAGTTCTTTATGAATGCATAGTTACATCAGTGTTAGCTCTTTATGAATGCATAGTTATGAATGCATAGTTACATCAGTGTTAGTTCTTTATGAATGCATAGTTACATCAGTGTTAGCTCTTTATGAATGCATAGTTACATCAGTGTTAGCTCTTTATGAATGCATAGTTGCATCAGTGTTAGCTCTTTATGAATGCATAGTTACATCAGTGTTAGCTCTTTATGAATGCATAGTTACATCAGTGTTAGCTCTTTATGAATGCATAGTTGCATCAGTGTTAGTTCTTTATGAATGCATAGTTACATCAGTGTTAGCTCTTTATGAATGCATAGTTACATCAGTGTTATGAATGCATAGTTGCATCAGTGTTAGCTCTTTATGAATGCATAGTTACATCAGTGTTAGCTCTTTATGAATGCATAGTTACATCAGTGTTAGTTCTTTATGAATGCATAGTTACATCAGTGTTAGCTCTTTATGAATGCATAGTTACATCAGTGTTAGTTCTTTATGAATGCATAGTTGCATCAGTGTTAGCTCTTTATGAATGCATAGTTACATCAGTGTTAGCTCTTTATGAATGCATAGTTACATCAGTGTTAGTTCTTTATGAATGCATAGTTACATCAGTGTTAGCTCTTTATGAATGCATAGTTACATCAGTGTTAGTTCTTTATGAATGCATAGTTACATCAGTATTAGCTCTTTATGAATGCATAGTTACATCAGTGTTAGTTCTTTATGAATGCATTGTTCACTATCCGATGGATTTTAAGCAACAATAGTGATTGTGATTGCTGCTTGCGGGCCTGCTTCAAGCAAATATATGTGACTTGATTACAACTGCATGGTGAAGATTTATAAGGGGACTTTGTTAAACTACATGAAGGGCCATGTTATGTCAGAGCTTGCACAATTATATATAATGTTAAGTTGTCCAAGTTCATTTGACATAGTCAAGCGAGGGTTGATATCTTCCCATATTCCTTTCCAGGATGGAACCTATAGCTCATGCAGTCAGATGGGAAGAGGCCAGATGGCTGATGTCTGCTGATGTGGGATGCCAATGGCCTGCTGAAGCTGCAGAGGAGAGGAAGATAAAAAAAATTGGGGCCTTCCTACTTGTCATATTTTCGTACCAGTAGCCATCGAATCTTAAACAGCAATTGATCCAAGGTCAGTAGTCTCCCAGAAGGAGTAGGGGCACAGAATTACAGAAGAAACTAGAAAACCAAGATTGACAGAGTATTTGATCCAGCATCTATGGGTTGCAGTCCATAGCAAGGGAACTGTGCCGCAGTACAACTAGTTTTTTTTTTGTTTTTTTTTGTTAATTTTATTTGGAAACTGTGTGCTTTTCAGTTTTTGTTGGTGTTATTAATTTGGCCACCAAATAAAAGTGAACTATAATAATAATAATAATAACAATAATAATAATAATAATATCAATAACAACAAAAAGCAAAGAACAAAAAAAAAAAAAAAAAAAAAAAAACCTCAAAGGATCATTTTGGTAGGAAACAAAAACTATCCTTGATCACTAACCAATAGAGTTGTAGTATACGAGAATTTGTATTAAATAATAATAAAAAAGTATTATTGTAATAATGAAACATATCAGTGAACTGGCTCTGCTGCATGATGAACAGTTGGCTAGCTAATATTCCAGTGGGATATCTAGACCAGCTTCATTAGTGAACTGGCTCTGCTGCATGATGAACAGTTAGCTAGCTAATATTCCAGTGGAAATATCTAGACTAGATTCATTAGTGAACTGGCTCTGCTGCATGATGAACAGTTAGCTAGCTAATATTCCAGTGGAATATCTAGACTAGCTTCATTAGTGAACTGGCTCTGCTGCATGATGAACAGTTAGCTAGCTAATATTCCAGTGGGAATATCTAGACTAGCTTCATTAGTGAACTGGCTCTGCTGCATGATGAACAGTTAGCTAGCTAATATTCCAGTGGGAATATCTAGACTAGCTTCATTAGTGAACTGGCTCTGCTGCATGATGAACGGTTAGCTAGCTAATATTCCAGTGGGATATCTAGACTAGCTTCATTAGTGAACTGGCTCTGCTGCATGATGAACGGTTAGCTAGCTAATATTCCAGTGGGATATCTAGACTAGCTTCATTAGTGAACTGGCTCTGCTGCATGATGAACAGTTAGCTAGCTAATAATCCAGTGGGAATATCTAGACTAGCTTCATTGGACTCGTTTTTGTGTACTGTTTTCTTGTTAATGTTGTCTTTTTTTAAGAAATTGTTTTTTTTTCCTTCATCATCCAATGTAGGTTCCTTTCCTCTCTTGCCACTTAGTTGCCACATTAGACATCCACTCTCAAGTCATCATGTTCACTCAGCATTGGACATCTAAGACAAACTAAGCACACATACACACACACACCACACACACACACACACACACAATATTATTGTTGTATTTCTACAATCAACACACCCATACTTCAAGGGTTCATTTAGGGGGGAAGAGGGGAGAACCCCACACACCCCATCCCCCACCCACAGACACATACAGAAAAAAGAAGAAAATCTCGACTTTCTTCTCAAAAAATATTTTGACTTAATTTAGAATGAAACATGCACAGCTGGCACATTGACCATGGATCAATAAACAACAACATAATGTGTGATTGAGATAGTGTTAAGTGTAAGCAAAGTATCACTACTAGTCACATTCTGCTAACCCTAGAAATAGGATACAAGCATTTAGGACATGTTATAAGGTGTAGGTCTATATGGGATTTACACTATTGAGGGAAGGCCCAAGGATAATTCAAATCTTGTACAGGCCGAACCAAGTGAGCATGCATTAAAACATGAAGGGTCCTGAAGGAGTTTCATCAGTGCCTGACTAATTATAAGCATAGTTCAACCCTACTATGCTTACTCACACAAGTGAACTATCCTAGTTTTGTAATATGAACTTCAGAGTTATCATTCCCACAACCTCCTAGTAAAACATATTGCAATGTTCCTAGTGAGGGCTCATGCACTACCTAATCACATCACCCACCACCACCATAAGTAGCATTGGCCAGCAAATACAACAAGCAAGCTACTCTCAGGTCTCACTCACTAACATATAATTACACTTGTAAGAGCCTCTCTATCGTGTGATAGAGGTGAATTTTTAATGCAATGACTTATTTTTGTCTTACATCTAATTGAACACTTTCTATCTGATTAACACACATTTGTTTTGACTCCAACGTGAATCCGAGTTTAGTTAGTTCTAACCAAAATACTTTCCTGATCCACATCAAGAGAAGATAAAGGGTTGGCTACACCACAACAAATAGGCTAGACACTCACTATGCAAATGAGGCAGTATAAACCATCTTCTTCTTATTATTATTATCATAACTTTCTCATGCTATTAGTATAAAGAAGAGTAAAGGAAAGCTTATGTGTAGTATACATCCAACTCATATGTTTCTTATTGGGTTGTTATAAGCTATACAGTATAAGCTTGTTATAAGTTTTAGAAACAGTGCTGATATCATAGATTAGTATGAGTAATAGCACGGGTAACTGCACTATTGATCCCTAATAGCACAAGTTACCTGTGCTATCACTTGCTATTTTTAAAAAAGTCATTTGCAATTTAGAGCAGCCCCACCCCTCAATTACAGGCTAGTTCTGTGGACTGATTTAGCTGTAGGTGCTAATGGACCACCTATTCACTAATTAGTGTACCTTCACTGCATTCACACAAACAATTATTCTATTCTAACATTACCTTTCTCATGCACCTGCCCTTATCTTATATATCCATTCTATTCCACTCACATATATTTGTAACACTCTCATTCTATTCAGTTCTTTAACTCCCTCATTTTTTCCTTTACTATTTTGTGCTTTCCTTTTCTTATCTGTTATACTTAAGCTTGTCCATACTTTTTATAGTTCTTGCTTGCTTTTGTGTATCATTCATTTTGTTTTGTTTTATGTTCTGTAATTGTACTTTGTTCTCTAATTCTGTATCATTTTGTTTGAATTTGAGACTGAGTACTGATAGGGATCTTGAGCATACTGGGAATAGTGGATAGGCCTTAGTCAGTGTGTTTAAGTCTGGAGATATTTTGTCTATTTCCCTTAGTTTTAGTTAGTAGTCTTTGCGTGATAGTTTGGCTGAGTTTTTATAGCTTTACCCAATTGTCGTGTGCTACTACATAATTGGTCCTTCGAGCCGGATCTGTGCTTGACTCTATCTTGCCAGATTCCAACAGCAAACAACAGTCACTTCTAGCTCTCTAGCTAATTCTCAGCTTCTAGTTAGCAAGGCAACTGTTCCTAGTTTGAGTTTGATTATTTGTAGTTTTCTATCATTGTCTAATTGTGCCATGGACAAAGAAGAAGTACCTTCTCTCAAAAACTTGCGAAGCAACCGAAAGCAGATGGAGAAAACCACCAAAAGCTTGGGAAGACAGTTGAAGACACTTCTTAAGCGGGACATCAACAAAGTCGATACTGGCAAGCTTCAACAGCTAAAAACTTCTATTGATGAAGTGGCCGACAACATTCAGAGAGAGAGAACAATTATGACAACTTACTATGATGAAGAACCTAGCATTGCTGATGATGATAAAGCCTATGATGATATCTACGATCTGACTTTGGAAATTGTTGAAAATACCAATGAACTAATTTCAAAGAATCTCTTTTACAAGCTGGCGACTGAAGTGGATGGTGATGTACATGCCCTTGAAGTCTCTATGGAGGCAGACTCAGAAGCTACTCATTCAGAGGACATTGCTAGTCTCAGTGGCAAGATCGACAAGCTTTCAGTCTACAGTTGCCATGTTACTGAGTTGGAAGATGTTCGCAAAGCATTTCGAACTCGTTATTTAAAGATGAAACGGGAAATGGAGTCTCGTGTACGCTCCAAAGCTGTTCCTCTAGCCTCATTACCCAGCTCTGATAGTGACACTCACTCATCTATCTCTTCACCTGCTACGCCTAGGTCTGGTGGGAACATTCGGTTACCAAAGATTGAGCTACCTACCTTTGATGGCAAACAAATACATTGGCCAGTCTTCTGGGAGCGCTTCTCAACAGCTGTGGATAAAAATCCAGATCTGAACGACGAAGAAAAACTATCTTACTTACGTTCTTCTATGAAGAGCAAACTAGCTCAAGACATTGTGTCCCCTCCTACTGGTGATACTCATACATATAGCACTCTGCTCCAATTGCTAAAAGATGCCTTTGATGACAAGAGGGAGATACACCGTAAACACATCAAGGCTTTGAGTGATACCAAAGGCTATCGACACAACTATGACGATCTCATGAAGCTCAGTGCACACTGGGAGAAACATGTTACTGGACTAAAAGCTACCGGGCAATATGCAGCAGATTGCATTCTCACTTCAATGGCAGTTCTCTGTATGCCAGACAAGACTTACGCTGAATGGTCCAAGTACACGGCAGATTGTGAAGACATCCCTCCTGTACCAGTATTTCAGAAATTCCTGAAGGAACAAGTCAAGTCTCTGAGAAAGAGTGACAGTGATCCAAGTTCTCACGATGACAATCCATTCGCAACCTCTGCATTTCCTCCGAAGAAGAAGCCTTTCAGAGCAGCCTTCAACCTTGTAGAGAAGTCATCTCAGTGTGATCTTTGTAATAGTAATCCTCATCCTTTGTATCATTGTGTTGTTTTTAAGAATGCAGGTGCTGAGGAGCGGTTTGAAATGGCCAAGCGTCTCCGGAAATGTACCAATTGCCTTTCTGCTGAACATCGCACCAAGGACTGTCCCTCCAGCAAGAGATGTAGTCGATGTGACTGCAAGCATCACTCTATGCTCCATAAGGATAAGAGCCCAGTACACCAAAGCAAACCAGCTGCCACTGATCCTGTTCCACAGCACGAGTCTACCCCATTGCAGAATGAACCTAAACCTCAGCAGTCTACCTCTGTCCAAATGGCTCTAGCTACCATGGAGGAAGACGACCTGCCCACTCTGCAAATGACTGCCCAAGTGATTGTGCGAGCAGATAATGGGAATCGAATGAAGATACGTGTCCTGATTGATACTGGAGCTACTTCATCCTTGCTAGCCACAAGAGTTGCCACTCGACTGGGTTTGCCAAAGACAAAGACAACCACTATACTGAAAGGAGCACAAGGATGTCCACTGAAAAAGTCGTATGAAGACATCCTTTGAGGTGGAGAACAAGTATCAACCGTCCAATCTTATCAGTGTGAAAGCATATCTCGTGGACAAGGTGTCAGATGAGTTACCTATTAGTCCAGTGTTGGGTGCAAACAAGTGGGAATTCATAAAGGGTTTAGACTTAGCTGATCCTTTATTTGACAAGCCAGGGAAAATAGATGCTATCTTTGGCTCTAATGTTCTTAAGAGAATTATTCTTCCTAGTACAGTTGCAAGTGGCGACAAAGAACCTATGGCCTTCCAAACAGTCTTTGGCTGGGCTATCACTGGTGAATGTGAAGGAGCTCAGTCCAAAAATTCCATTCACCTCCATGTGACCTGTGAACCTGAGGAAGACTTGGACCAGCTCTTGAAGAAGTTCTGGGAGGTGGAACAAGTGCCAACTTCCTTGGATAGCTCTCTCAATGCTGAGGAAAAGCAAGCAGTGGAGACTTTCCGTGACTCGGTACACCAACAGCCAGATGGCCGATATGAAGTTGCTCTACCCCGCAAGATCCAATCTCACAAGTTAGGCGAATCTCGAGACACAGCATGCCGAAGGTTATACTCTATGGAGAAATCACTAACCAAACGGGGGGACTGGCCAGTTTTCCGAGATGCAGTGCTGGACTATCTTCATCAAGACCATGCAGAGAGAATTACTTCTGAAGTAGTGAGTGTGGGTGAGAAACAGTGTTATTATTTGCCCATGCATGCTGTAACCAAGCAGAGCTCTACCACAACCAAAGTACGCATAGTCTTTGATGCTTCAGCAAAGACAACTAATGGTAAATCTCTCAATAGCATTCTATCTTCAGGGCCTAATGTATACAGCCATATTGTGCAACAAATACTTCGCTTTCGCATACATCGTGTTGCTATGACTGCAGATATATCCCAGATGTTTAGGCAAATCCTAATTGCTGAGAAAGATAGAGATTTACATCGATTTGTTTTCCGTTCCTCACCTGATGAACCTGTAAGTGACTACAGAATGAAACGTTTGACTTTTGGGGTCACTAGCTCACCTTACCTTGCTACCGAAACATTACGACAAGTAGCTAAAGATCATTACTCTGAGTTTCCGATAGCAGCTGAAATAGTAATGACTGACTTTTATGTCGATGATTTGCTTTCTGGTACAGACACAGTAGAATCAGCATTACAACTATGTCCTCAACTTAATAAACTGCTGGAAAATGGGAGATTTTTGCTTAGGAAGTGGAGATCTAATTCTCAAAAACTTCTTGAGTCTATTCCTGATGAGTTGAAAGAAAAGGAGTCTGTAATGGAGTTTGTGTCCCATGATGACTGTCCCAAAACATTAGGGCTACACTGGAACACACTGAAAGATGACATGTATGTTTCTATTCCAAAGATTGAGTACCATGGTAAACTAACCAAGAGACAACTAGTCTCCAATATAGCTAAGGTCTATGATGTCATGGGGTGGCTTTCACCTGTAATTCTGTTTGCTAAATCATTACTTCAGCAGGTGTGGGAGTCCAGAGTTGATTGGGATGATTCTGTACCTGGCGATATCTTAGCCGATTGGTCGAGATGGGTTTCTGAACTTCCTGTCCTGTCTCATCGATGTATTCCACGTTGTTATGCTGATCCCAGCAAGGAGATCAGCTCCAGACAAATCCATGGCTTTTCTGATGCCTCTGAGAAGGGATTTGGAGCTGTTGTGTACCTTCGAACCTTCTACTCTGACTCAAGTGTCACAGTATCTCTGGTAATCTCTAAAACTAGAGTAGCTCCTATTAAGAGGCTTACTATACCCAAGTTAGAGTTAGCAGGTGCTTTGCTCTTAGCTGAATTAATGGAAACTGTGAGAGTAGCATTGAAACTGGTTATTTCTCAGATATATGCTTGGTCAGATTCTCAAATAGTCTTGGCGTGGTTAGATGGTAATCCCAGAAAACTTCCCACCTATGTAGCCAATAGAGTGTCTCAAATCCTTGATCTTATGCCTGCTTCCACATGGAGATATGTTCCCAGCAGTCAAAACCCAGCAGACTGTGCCTCTAGGGGTGTGTTACCCTCTGCATTACTTGAGCATGACTTATGGTGGGATGGTCCAGCTTGGTTGCTGAATGAACCCTCTACATGGCCTGTCATTCCGAAGACTCATAGTCAACAGGAAACTGCGCCGGAAATACACATCCTAACAGTTCAAGTCGAGAAATTCGATCTTGTATCTCGGTATTCTAGTTTCACTCAATTAAAACGTATCATTGCCTTCATCTATCGCTTCTACAGAGCTTGTCAGAAAAAGAACAGAACGTGGTCAGATCATTCATTATCACCTCTTGAACTTAACCACTCACTCAATGTTATTGTTTATCTATCCCAATGTGTGTTTTTTCCCAGTGAAGTGTTGTGCTTGCAGGCAGAAAAGGAGCTACCTACAGGGAGCAACCTGAGATGTCTCAATCCCTTCTTGGACTCTAACAAGCTCATGCGAGTAGGAGGAAGACTTCGCCATTCACGTCTTGGATATAATCATCGGCATCCTTTCATTCTACATGGCAAGGATCACCTCTCACACCAGATTCTGCGCGAGATACATGAAACACACCTTCATGCTGGTCCACAGCAAATGATTGCAGTAGCAAGTATAGACTTTCACATTCTGTCCTGCAAAAGAGTGGCCAAGACTATCTATCGTGGATGTGTGACGTGCCAGAAACAAAGGGCCACAACTTATCACCAACTCATGGGTCATCTGCCAGCTGCTCGAGTTACTCCTGGACCTCCTTTCATTGACACAGGTGTTGATTATGCTGGGCCAGTTACTTTGAAGCTGGGGCGTGTCAGGAAGCCGGCGTATGTGAAGGCTTACATTCGTATTTTTGTCAGTTTCACAGTGAAAGCAGTGCATTTGGAGTTAGTGACAGACTTGACAGCTAATGCCTTTATTGCAGCTCTTCGCAGATTTATTGCTAGACGTGGTCAACCTAGAATGATACATTCGGACCATGGGTCAAATTTTGTTCGAGCCAACCGAGACCTTCGTGAGCTGACATATGCCCTCAATAAACGTGACATATCTGATGCCATCGTCAAGTTTTGCTCCAACAATGGAGTGCAGTGGACCTTTATTCCAGAACGTTCTCCAAATTTCGGCAGCCTTTGGGAGTCAACAGTAAAATCTACTAAGAAACACCTTTCATCTACTACCAAGGGATATTCATTAACTTATGAAGAATATTCCACAGTTCTGGCACAAGTCGAAGCTGTGTTGAACAGCCGTCCTTTGATACCAGCTGACAGTCAAGACTTAACAGGATTGGAACCTCTCACTCCTGGACACTTTTTGATTGGACAACCAATTACGGCCTTGTCTGATAAAGACTTCACAAACACTGAACGCAAGTTGAACAGAAGATGGAACCTTGTACAGTCAATAACCCAAGAGTTTTGGAAGAGATGGTCTCAAGAATATCTGAACATTATCAATCGCTATCAGAAGTGGGTCAAGCCTCGCAGAAATATCAAGATAGGAGATTGTTGTTCTTGTAAAAGACCAGACTGTATTCCAGTGTAAATGGCCACTAGGACGAGTCACTCAAGTCTACCCGGGACAAGATGGCTTTGTTCGAGTAGTAGATGTCTGGACCGACAAGGGAACGTACCGAAGACCAGTTTCGAAACTGTCACTGCTCCTATGTGAAACAGAAGCCACTCCTAGAGATGCCTTCGGGAGGGAATATAGAGCAGCCCCACCCCTCAACTACAGGCTAGCTCTGTGGACTGATTTAGCTGTAGGTGCTAATGGACCACCTATTCACTAATTAGTGTACCTTCACTGCATTCACACAAACAATTATTCTATTCTAACATTACCTTTCTCATGCACCTGCCCTTATCTTATACAATCCCCATTCCATTCCACTCACATATAATTATACTTGTAACACTCTCATTTTATTCAGTTCTTTAACTCCCTCATTTTTTCCTTTACTATTTTGTGCTTTCCTTTTCTTATCTGTTATACTTAAGCTTGTCCATACTTTTTATAGTTCTTGCTTGCTTTTATGTATCATTTATTTTGTTTTGTTTTATGTTCTGTAAATGTACTTTGTTCTCTAGTTCTGTATCATTTTGTTTGAATTTGAGACTGAGTACTGATAGGGATCTTGAGCATACTGGGAATAGTGGATAGGCCTTAGTCAGTGTGTTTAAGTCTGGAGATATTTTGTCTTTTTCCCTTAGTTTTAGTTAGTAGTCTTTGCGTGATAGTTTGGCTGAGTTTTTATAGCTTTACCAATTGTCGTGTGCTACTACACAATTGTAGTTACACTGTATCGTTTACTCACTGTCTCCTTATTTAAGGGTTAGCTTCCACTGGAACTTTTTTTTTCAACATACAGCTCCACCTAATCTTTGAAAAACATTCTGTCTAATGCAATGCTTGTGTTTAGCTTCACTTACTAGCTTAGTTACGACCATAGTACGTATTATAGACTCATCAACTGTAACTGTGACAGTGACTATTAGACACAGAGACAATGACTATGAATACAAGTGATAACATTATATAAGCAGACACACAGGAAATGATACTAAACCACAATGCCTGAATGTGTGTATATGTGCCAAATGTGTGTATGTATGTGTGTGCACACACGTGTGCATGTGTGTATGAATAATGTGCATGTTGCTTAGACGTGTGCACATCATCTTTGAGCATGACTGTGCATGGTATCTGCACATGTGTGTATGCATGTGTATGTGTGAGTGTGTATGTGCATATGTGCATCACATATGCATTCGATTGTATGTATATGAATGTATGTGTGTATGTGTATGCACCATGTGTGTGTGTGTGTGCAACGTGTGTATTGATATATTGCTTCACTTCCTGTGAACATAGGCACAGGCTTTGGTAAAGACTAGAATGATTCTCTGAATAGTTTCATAAAATATAACACCTGTCAAAGTTTGTAACGTCTGGCGTAAAAAGAATGATCTAAACAATTATTGCATCTCCCTAGAGACGTACTACATGTAACAGTTTTTTATTCTTTACACCATCGTTATTATTTCGCGACTCTCCAGATTAATTCAACAAACAATCTACTGCTATGTATATAAGCACTAATTTTCTTATTGTAGAATAGCTTATATGTATAGTAGACCCTCACTTATCCGAACACCTTGGACTGAGGGTTGTTCAGATAAGCTAAATGTTGGGATGTGAAAAATGAGTCATTTTGGATAAGAAACCAATCTATATTCTATTTAATGCACAGCAAAATTCCAATGAATATATTTATAATTCACAAAAATGGTGTTCAGATAAACAGAAATTCGGATAAAAGTGGTTCGGATGAGTGAGGGTCTACTCTATATATGTATTCAGCTTTAGCCAAGCTGCATGCTGTTTTAATAGTATCAATGTTGGCAGTTGAAATTTTCAACAATTCCCGGCATGCTTAAGGTAGCATTGATGAGTGGGTTATTAGATCATTAGATGTCTCAAAATTAAACTCATTACCAAGAAATAAGCTATATTTTTTTCTTCATTTTATCACATTGGTTGTGAAATATCTAGCAGTGAAAAATCTAATATCCCAATTAGCTTCATTGAAATAATTTTACTCCTCAATCTGTTGAGTGTGTGTATGCTAGGAACTTACATTAACAATGACATTGATAGGTATTGGTACATGTACCTGTATACATGGACATTGGTAGGTATTGGTACATGTACCTGTATACATGGACATTGAAAATATAAAGCACAGTGAAGCAACCTAGCTAATTAATTTGGAACATTCTATTTAAGTTTAATTTTAATTTAAAAGCAGCTTGTGAACTACAGAACTAAAGACTAACTGATGGGGTGAGCCGACCAGCCAGTATAGAAAACCAGTCGACACACCCCTGGGTGAGCATGATACAGGAGAAATATCTCTGAAAGCTGGCTGAATTTGATTGGTTCAAATTATTATGTAGGGTGATCATAAATGGTAAAGCTAAGGTGCATGAATATTGTGAAAAGATGTAAATGAAATAATTAGATAAAACATGAGATTAACAATCAATAAATAAAAGAAAAATAAACATATCAGTCTTACTGCAAACAAAGGATAAAAATAACCGGTCAAACGTGTTTTGTCAGTCAGTCTTTTCTCTTTTTTTTTGTAGTATACTCAGTTCTTGATTCTAGTTTTGTCTATGTTGTTTGACTATTGCGAATAACTATATATATATCAGGGGGGGCTCCACAGGGGGGGCAAAGGGGCAATCGCCCCCTGAACTTCCAAAAAAGGGGGCATTGCCCCCCCCAACTTTCACATTATCATGTCATGTACACCACTACATACTCACACATCATTGGATTATTTATTAAAAACTATTCTTAGATATTGTTCACCATTATTGTGTTTTGAAAAATTTTCAGTCATTAATAATATATATAGTCAGTGCGGTCAAATGGAGGGTGTGGCTAAATATAACTTTTTCCCCCCCCAATGTCAGGTACCTTCCTCCCCCCCTGCTTTTTGAAACCTACGCCGCCTTCCATCGTCTATTGCACCCGCTTCATAGAAGTAACCAGCACGTTCTACTGAATGTGACGATACATTACCAACCATAAGATGACGATGCTTTACCAAACCATACGCTCATGATTTATTCATGATTACACACACCTTCGTCGGTCGTCGCTGTCGTTACTGACACACAAGCGTATTATTATAATCTGATCTGATCTTATTATTATGATTTCCTAACCCTCGCGAAACTCGTACAGAATACCTTCACATAATATTACAATTCTTATCAAGTTTGTTTTGTTATATGGACAGCTCTGTATTTAAATTTAATAAATTTTGAGATATCTGGCTTTTAGTGATCAAATTATTAACCTTCAGTTTACATGTGAGAATGGATTACAGTACTCAGTTTGCCAGTTAGTGAGTCAGTCAGTCATTAATTTCCTGAACATTTTACCAGCTTACTATCATAATAATACTAGAATACTTCTTTTTGTTTCTAGTACCATGAAACTTTGTTGTTGATTTTTGTTCCCAAAAAAATTCTTCGTTTTGTTTGCTTTGGACATTGTTATTAGCTTAATTAATAAACACTTCACGCTATTTTGGATACATCCTCTTCTGCTGCTTCTGCTGCAGATTCTCCTTCAGTCTCTCTCTGTCTCACCAAGCTGTTGGGTTTCTTCTAACTGCTGCTCTTCTTGCTGCTGTGGCTCAGTGCCCTCTGTGATCGTGGCTTCCATTGTCTGCTTCTCAATAACACCTTGGGACTATTCCTGTTGTGATCTTTCTGGGTTATACCTCTAACAGCACCCACACGCATGGCTAATTTGCCGGTATATGCAGTTGGAGCCACCAACTCTTTGGGCACCACTGCTTTATCACCTCTTTCTTCACTTGTTTGGTTCATTTCCCTTTCTCACGGCCGTCTGGACTTTTGTGTCTATTATAAAAATAATGTGTATGTAGTTACAGTTCGTGTTATTATAGGTATAGCTAAAATGGATGAAGATGAACTCTTCACTTTCTTGACTGAAGTTATGAATTTTCCCCAAGAGGATATTTCTGAATGGTAAAACATGTTGGGATTTACAGATGGTTTACTAGGATGTGTTTGGTTGTTTTACTAGGATTTTCTACAAGGAGAAATTCACAAGGCTTTATATGGAATTAAGCATAGGAAAGAATAAAGCATACCGCAGGAAACTCAAGAAGAGACAGAAAAAGAGAAGGAAACAATATACAAGTAAGTCATATAACAATAGCTACTATCTACTTAGCTCTATATGTTTATAGATATGACCAAAGCTGAAACTGAAGTTAGTTTATCCTCAGATACTCCCTCAATCATTGACTCTGAACGTACTGTTACAGTGGAAAAGGAAATAAAGTCTGTATTTTGAAAAGGATGTAATGGGAGAGAAAATAGAGGCATTGAAACAAGATCTAGCTGTTCAAAGACTGATTGTACAGGAGAGAATAAAGGAGAATAAAGAATTGACAAGAAAACTTGATAAAGCAAGGGGTGATACCTATATGAAAGTTAAAAAGGTCAATGACATATGGAAGTATCGGATTTACAATGAAGGCACTCGGTCAGGAATTATGCTAAAGAGAGCATTACAATCTTCCTCAACTTGATTGATATGATTATGTATGCATGTTTATTCTTCTAATGATATTATTATTATTATTATTATTATTATTATTGTTAACCCTCTCGTTCCCAAATTGTTTGGACGCGCGCGGAAAAATCTAATCTTCCACCGCGGAATAGTGCATTACCGTTTTATTTTTTTAACTCGATGCTGGCTGGGAAACCCCCATAGCAACCATATATCACTAAATAGACCAAGAGTTTGGGATTCCCCTCATTTTTTGATTGAGAAAATTGAATAATATTTAAGCCATCTACTAATATTTCAAAAAAAAAAATTTTTTCCCCCCAAAAAATCCACTTTTCCCATCAATAAAAAAATAAAATAAAATAGAAATAATATTGTTTGATGCATTTTATACCAATATTATATTAGTTCAACAATAAAATATGTTGTTTGTTGTGTGTGGTGCTGATTGTTATCATGTAGGAGACATCTATGAGTGTCCACAAGGAACGTATGCCATCGGACGTCGAGCTCCACTACAAAACAATTTCATATACACAAAAACACAAACAACAAAGATATTTGTAATACAAACAACAAAGTATTCATGATCCTATATAATTGCAACTTTATGATGTATTGTATGCGGTTTCATACAGGATTTTTGTTTGGGGTGGGGCTCCGAGTGTACTTCACCACACCCATTTTTTGGAACATACACTACTTTGATGCACATCTTTGCATACGAGTCTATACTTCACACTGATGATCAGTGTTCGGTCCTATGCACTAAAGGCTCAGTTATGATAGGAACATAATGGGATACAATATCAGACTAAAAATAAATGCTTCCTAAATGTTCATTTCTATTCAATCCCAAAATTCTAGGGGGGAACCCAGCGCTAGCCTCCCACTGTATGAACACCTATGTATACTCCACACTGTACATGAGAGAAACATGTATTGAGAAAAGTGTACTTCGAAAATGAAAAGCAGTACAAGCACACACGTGGAATTCAACTTACCCGGCATGGATGGTGTCACAGACTGAACGATCCCTCCCATAGGATCCGGAACTTCCATACAATACCAAAAAAACACAGGACAACAATGACATTTGTAACATAACAGCTGGCCTCGCTGAATTGAGCCCCCCCCTCCCCCGTCATTACTTTTCACTGACATTCTTGTACCATAACCCCCCTCCCCCGTCATTACTTTTCACTGACATTCTTGTACCATAACCCCCCCTCCCCAGTCATTAATTTTCACTGACATTCTTGTACCATAACCCTCCCAGCCCTAGCTGGACACCCAAATATCAGTAAGTTGAAATGAAATTCAACTTACCCGGCGTGGATGATGTCACAGACCGAAAAAGACCACCGAGTTCGTTCTCTCTCAGGTTGGATCCGGAAGTGCCACATACTGTTTGTTCACGGTTGCTCTCTCTCTCTTTCCACAAATGCACGCACACACATACACACACACACACAAGAAAAAAGAAGCTACAGGTGAATACAGATCATAAAAATAAATGTATAATTTATTATACATAAATTGACTGGTGTACACACACACACACATGAAATTCAACTTACATGGGCATTAGTAGTCACGATCCAAAAAGATCCAGAGTTCCCTCCCAGGTTGGATCCGGAAGTGCCACATACTGTTTGTTCATGGTTGCTCTCTCTATCTTTCCACAAATGCACGCATGCACGCACACACATACACACACACACACACACACACAAGAAAAAAGAAGCTACAGGTGAATACAGATCATAAAAATAAATGTATAATTTATTATACATAAATTGACTGGTGTACACACACACACACACACACACATGAAATTCAACTTACATGGGCATAGTAGTCACGATCCAAAAAGATCCAGAGTTCCCTCCCAGGTTGTATACGGAAGTGCCACATACTGTTTGTCCACGGTTGCTCTCTCTCATTCCACAAATGCACACACACACACACATACACACACTAGAAAAAAGAAGATACAGGTGAATACAGATCATAAAAATAAATGTATAATATAAATTGACTGGTGTACACACACACACATACATGAAATTCAACTTACATGGGCATAGTAGCCCCGATCTTTCCCTACCTCATCCACCCGACTCTTGTTCTTCGATTCCCGCCTTCTCCGACCGCGAGGATGTCCAGAACTCGGAGCAGGAGGAGCCACTTCCTCTTCTTCATCACTGGAACCTGCTGCCTATTCGTGTTTCATCATTGGAAGACTCAGGTCCGGTATCCTCTCCTTCATGACTGGAAGACTCTGCTCCTGTCGCCTCATCTGCGTACTCATCTGCGTAATCGGGTCGGTGACTGCATTCACATCTGGTCCTAGTAGTATATGTGGTAAAAAAAAATTTTAAATTTTTTTGAAAATTTGAATTTGTTCAAAAAACCACAAGCCACTTTCAAATCTCAAAACTCAATGAAATATATATATATTATAGCTAAACAGCTTACTCTATCTCAATATAGCTATAAATAAGTCCTTTCCACAACAGAAGCTTGCTATTTTTCAAGAGAAAGACAAGAGAAAGACAAGCTTACCTCGATCATCTTCTTGACTCCCATTTTCAGTATCAGAGTTGACGGGGTCTGGTCCACCAACCCTGATACAGGGCCTCCTATAGCCCTAGATGTCGTCTCCCTTCTCTCCGCTTGATCCTGAGTCGCTAGAGTCAGCATCAAGTAAGTCTAAAACTTGCACCGCATTGTAATTTCTAGACGCCATCTTCCAAAAAATGACTTTGAAAAAAATTTTTTTTGGCATAGTTACCGGGGTCACACGACACGCTCACTTTTATCCTATGATGTAATAAGCATTACCTAAGACTGTACGTAATAGGGAGGTCCCCAGTTGAACTGGCGATTTTATAAAAAATGGAGAAGACAGTAAGTCAAACCGCAAAGTCTTGGTCGGCAAAGAAGCGGTTGTTTCAATGTGTTATGGAATGCTACTGAGCTCAAGCAATTTTTTGCTGCTTCTACAAAGCTCTGGAGATGACTGGATCCATAAATGAAGCTGCTGTGAAGAAGGTAACTTTTTTTAAAATTCGACGGAGAACCGATGTTTGTTTTTTTTGCCGAGGAAGAAATAAACGCAACTGCTGTGAGGTACTGTCGAAGCAGTCCTGGCTGAAAGCTATTTTAGATGCTTCTCCAATGCATTGGGCACCTGTGTATGCAATCTGAAGGTTCTAGCTATAATGTAACTATTTTTAAAAATTCGGAGAAGCCAACCGGTCTTCACCCGCTTTAAAGCGGGATTGGGAACGAAAGGGTTAATATCAGTTGTTTTTTTCTTCTTTTTTTTTTACTGTTAGGTATTATTATTGTTAGCTATTATTTATGGATATCTCATTTTGTGAGCATAATGGTGGAGTCTTGACAAGAAACTTGGTACGAAAACAGTATTACAAATCCCACTGCTCTTGTTCCTTGCTGACAAACTTTAAAAGTAGACGCTGAAGTGTCTGGTTAAATCGTTCAAGTCCATTGCTTTGGGGGTGGTAAGCACTAGTAAGATTACATTTTACACCTGTCAGCCTACAAAGCTCATCGTTAATCAGCAAGTATACATAAATGGATACGAAAAATAGACTTTGGGGTAGGTTAGGGAATTCAGAAGGGGGTGGGGCACAAAGTTGGCATCACAATCACTATGATTCGAAGGGGGGTCTGGTCCTACTGGTAGAATTCAGCAATACGTATAGCTTACATATAGCAAAACGTATTAGAGCTTACACTATTCACAAATTCTCTCCCCTGATCAGTTATCTTCACTTTGCAACAGCCAAATCAGGTAAAACATTTAAACAGGGAAAACACCTAAACACCAAGCACGTACCTGCAGATCCAGTTTCTTTTTTAGATCCCTGTAGTAAACCAGGCCTTCTTTAAGAACAAAGTGCTTGCATTTTCTCCTGAGAGAATGTCTCTGGTTCTTTGTTAAGCCAAGGGGCAGCAACTTTGTTTGATGGTAGGACACAATCCTGGCGCATTCTCTCTCCTCCATGACAGCTGGGGACACGTGTACTAAACTGCACGTGACACTATTTCCTAACTGCGACAAAATTTCCCAGGAAATTAGGTCGCTGGGATTAAGTCAGCGACAAAATATTCTAGGAAATTGTGTCGCCGCGACACAATTTTCGAGCGACCAAAAAAACTGTGACACCGGCTACTCGAAAACTAGCTGGATTTGTTGGCCATGCGGCATTGAAAGGATGCTCTTTTTGTTTGAAATCTTTTCCAACTGATGCTTTTGGAAATAAAGCTGATTACAGTAGATTTTCACCTGAAGAATGGCCAGACATGAACATAGAAGAGCATAGAAGTAAAGGATATGAATGGAAGTATGCCAAGACTTTATCTATTCGTCAAAAAATAGAAAAGGAACATGGAGTTAGATTTTCAGATTGAAGCCTATAGATCATTTTTGAGCAATATAGAGCACTTTAAAGAAATGAATTCATTACCAACTGCAATTATTTTTGGAGAACATGAAAGTGCTGAAAGTTTTTCAGCAAATCATGCTTCTTGGCAAGAATTTGGTGTGAACAAGAGCATTAACAAAACTAGGCTAAAGAATGATGTGCTTGAATCTTTTCCAGAATCTCAAGAGCAGCAAGATGGCAAGAGTACAGTTATTGTTTTCAGAGGGAAGGGAATTCGCAGGAAGGTGTCAGGTCAAACCAAACTCCCTGGAAAGTGGATGGATTTCCTTGGTGACTCTGATAATAAAAAGGAATTGTTTGCTTTCATCACATCCAAAGTTGCCGAGTTTACCTTTCAACCAGGCAAGGCTGTTTACATAACTTCAGGAGAATCAGTTGTGTCGGTGGGATCTGGTATTTCTAACATGTTAGAATGCAACCACGAGGAAGCCGACACCAGAATTGTTGTGCAGATTGTGCATGCTTTGCAACAGGGCATGAAGAGAATTGAAGTGCGAACTGTAGATACAGATGTCATCGTCATTCTTGCTGGAGCATATTATAAGCTAGCTATGACTTATCCACTAGCAGATATTTGGGTAGCTTTTGGAAAGGGAAAGTTTTTTAAATTTTACAGTATCAATTACATATGTTTGCCAGGTTTGCCATGCAAATTTTTTCCTTTTCCTCTGAATGATGATGTGGTATCACAACAATGTTAGTTAATGAAAAACTGGCAACGCTTGTGCTTTCATTTCACAGAGGCAGGCACAATATGAAGAAGTTACCGAGACATTTGTGTTTTTAGCAAGCCATCTATTTCAACAATTATCGGATGACTCCATACATTTTCACAGAATTGAAAGGTTTACAGTTATTCTTTATGACAAAACTAGTTCCCTGAGTTCTGTGGACGAGGCAAGAGAAGACTTATTTTGCCACAAGAATCGAGCCATGGATCGGATACCACCGACCACAAATGCCCTATTACAGCATGTCAGCGTGCTATATTCCAAGCAGGAATTTGGACAACCTGCACTGAAGCAAACCCTGAACTTCCTTCTCCACTAGACTTTGCCTGGATTAAGGATGAAACAGCTACATTGTGGGTACCAGTCTGGATGACTGTTCCAGAAGTTTCAAAAGTCTGCCATGAACTAATAAGATGTTCCTGCAGAGGAGACTGTAAAAACTGCAAGTGTGGAACAGCAAACTTGATATGTTCACCCCTTTGTAAATGCAAATGTAATCAAACACTATAAAATATCTCAGAATCAATCATGAAACTGTTTGTTGTATAATAATTATCTGTTGATAGGTTCCGTTGTTGTCATACAGTGTTTTAATTAAATGAGTGGGTGTAAACGCCTTTAAATAGCACATATTTTGCTGTTCCATGAGAATGATAAAATTTTATCGATGGCTCCTAGGCTAACATTATTAAGTATGTTTTAAGGAACTCATGTACAAAATTTGGTGCTTTTATCCACTCCGTAACAATAATTTCACTAAGCCACCTCACTAGAGCAAGCATTTGTTTTAAAGCAGGGGCTAGGCAGGGAGGGGGGGGGGGGGGTTCAGGGGGTTCATGTGAACCCCCTTTCAAATTAATAATATTCATGAAAGTAATAAATAAAGTACTAATTAATGTCTGAATTGGAAATGAATGCTGGTAGCTACTCATGAATAGTTGAATAAGTGATAGTTAGAGCATAAGCGCTTAGGTACTGGTGGATTGAGTGCACTGAAGCCCAAAGGCCGTAGGCCCGAGGGCTGTGTGCACTAAATTCAGTACCTAAGCGCATGCTCTAACTATTTTAGATCCCGTTTACGCATGCTCAGTTTCCACTAGCATCAGTCCCCATAGGAAGGAACAAGCTCGCCACTATCATTAAAGATATGTGCAAGTGTGTTGGAATACGAGGTCACAAAACAAATCATAGCCTTCGCGCAACTGGGGCTAGATGATAGTGTGCGACAAGTTGAAAGTGATGATGAATATGCTGTAGAAAATAATGATATACTGTATGAAGAATTATGAAATAAGCAAACTAAAACTAGAACTTAACACTTGGGTGTGATTTCTCCTATCATAAATAAGCTAAAAAAAATAGCTAACAAACTATGGCCTCCTCGATAATTCCAACTAAGTTTGTATTCAAAACAACTCTATAAACTATAAACTAACGAATTACCATAGCTACAACGCTAGAGGCAGATTATTTGAGGCCTAACACAAAATAAACACTCGCCCGTTTTCTTTTTCCACGTGTCGAACTCCACTGCACTGTAAGGTAACTAATTAGTTTTACAGCGCGCGCGTATTACATAATTGCTCGCCCGTGTTCGTCCGCAAAGGGTTAAACCAAATGAAACATTTGCAAACAGCCATTGAACAAAATAGCACTCCAATAATGAATTTCAATAACTGCAGTGTCAATATAAACATAAACCAAGGCAGTTCTGGTGCCAATTCCATGCCATCCTGTGATGCTTCACATCAAGATTGTGAACGTTTTTTACAAGACATTGGTGAAGAGGAAGAGAACTGCAGTCCCTAAATGAAACACAACAGGAACGAATAAAAATTAAAAAAAGCAAAAAAAAAAACAACTACTCATAAACAAACATATCTCATTGTTCCTTTAGCTAACATCCTCATTATAACTGTAACTAACCTCATTATCATTTATAAACAACAAAATTAACTTTCTATTAAACTAAAACTCAAAACAGCAATACCCCAAGGGTGGTTAGTACACCTAGTAACAATATAGCAACGGGATCTAAAGTGTAAATAAAATTACTATTAGGAAGGACTCAGCACCATAGTTGCTGTATATAATACATACACTAGGCAAGAGCAATAGCTTAGTTCAGTTGCAGCTGAAATCATGAAGAGACAGAGCCAGTCAGGAGATCTAAGATCATTTTTCAAGAAACGTGCCACTCAAGAAGAAAGAAAGTCAATTTTTATCACATGCTGCTCATCCAATCCAGTCCTGTATTATTACAGGTCTGCAATCAGCAGAAATTTAAAGTTCAGATTGTGAGAATGATTTAGCAAGTTCATTCAATGATACTTGGTTGAAAAAATATCCATGGCTATTGTACAGCCCAAAGTTAAATGGCGTATTTTGTGGTCCTTGTTCTCTGTTTCTCATTGATTGCCAGCGAAAAGATAAAGGTTATTTCGTGAACAAACCTTTTTCCATTTTGTGCTTCGTTGAGTAACCATTCCAAGTTAAAGTACCATCGTGATTGTCTCCAAATAGCAGATACAATGAAATCCACCACTGAAAAGTCAGACATGCGAGTAAATGTAATGCCCAGTAATGCACAGCAGAAAACGATTGATGAGAACAGGCACATACTGAGGCAAATAGTTCGAGCTGTTGTGTATTTAGGAAAGCAAGGAATAGCATTTCGTGGTAAGATTGAGAATATAACCTCTACCAAAAAACCCAGGAACACAGTTGATCTATTTGGTCTTCTTTGTTTTGCATATACTTGTTCATCACTATCTGTATTTTGTGTAATTATAAAAATTTGTGTTCTTACTTAGTATTAAGTTGTCATATAAGAACTATGTATTATTTAGAAAACAATTGCACAAATACACCAAACTTTAGAGGACAGTAACGAAAATTTAAGTAAAAGCATCAGTTTGTTTGAGTGAATTTAAATATGCTTTGACATCCATCCATCCATAGATCCAGTGATAAGCAAAACATTGAAGTGAAGAAAAGAATAACGGAGGAGGTGATGCAAAGAAGTAATTTTTTTTCTCCAGCATTAATTCAAAGTAAGAATATTAGCTATTTGTACATTATTTGCTTGATAAACTTAATTTTAAAGGAGCCGTGCATCGTTACTTTCAATCGCGCAAAAGATGTCAGCGTGAAGCAGAGAGTATGCCTGTGGAAGCCAGAGAAGCTCAGAACAAAAAGAGAAAAGTTAGAGCAAGAAAAGTTAGGGTAAGATATTTAGATCTAACTTGAGGTTCAACTGTTGTTTCAGTGATGGATATATGTTTCATTGGAAGAATGGGTAGGGGATAGGAGTGAGTTGCATTTGTTTGTTGTTAGCATGCCAACAATGAGGTAATACCCCTCTTGTTCGGTAAGAGATCTATTCTTCATAGAAGCCACTTACGGCTGTCACAATGGTATTAGGTTTCGCACTTTGATGGTACATTCTGTCTGTTTGTCAAAAGCACATCTCAAAGGCAGTAGCTTTAATTGTTTGAAATGGTTTTAAACTGTCTAGTACTTTCTTATGGACTTATGTAAGAGTCAGCTTTCAGAGCTTGTACAGGGGTCACTTGTAATATTTTTTTGCTAAATTTTATGGGAACCAATCTAACTCTTGTTGGGTAGGATGGAGGTGAGTGCCCTCTCTCTCATTAAAATATACACTAATAAATTAAAGCAAGGTTGACTCGAATGGAGAAGGGAGTGAGGGAGACGGTTGTTTAGACACAGCACGGAGAAGGGAGTGAGGGAGACGGTTGTTTAGACACAGCACGTGGCTGTAAGAAAAACAACTTTATTTTCATTTGTTATATTTAATAATGGGGTATAACTAGAAATTCTAAACAATATCTATGTTATAATTTATGGTACATCATTTAAGAAGCTAGATGGGAGATTAATTTTATTTAGAATAAATATAACAAAGGAGTTGAACAACAGCTTCATTAGTAACAAGAATTGCTTTTTTTTGTTTTTTTCCAGCTTTTGGAACGTAGACGAAAGGTTTTGATTCAAGTGCAGGAGAAGGAACGATTTAAAAGTCTCACTGTGGATTGCATGTCTGACGAATCGAGTGGTGGTGAGGATGATAATATGGTGGTGCACAAACCAGTGTGGTGATCCCAAGGTACATTAATTTGTAATTTTTAATTAGTGTAAGAGTTAACTAATTTATTGTTGTAGCACTTAATAAATTTCTGACAGAATTGGACGAGCGAGCTGACCAGCCAGAAATTAAGAAACGTAATCGGAGAAAGCTTACAGTTATTGGATCTGTTAAGGATTGTAATCCACCAAATTGTGTCAGTGAATGGATGGTATCAAAGAGATGGATTTCTGGCACTAATGTGGTAATAAACATAATCAAAAGCTTACTTAGTTTATTCTGCATGTTTGTAGCACATCCCTACTTTACTAATGACAAGGGAACAGAAGTTTAAAAATCTTAGACCTCAAAAATTGTTTCATTTGTGTATTATAGACTAAATTTAAGATGTGGCACATGTTTTCCCAATGTTGTTGGATAGCTGAACTAGTTATGACTTGTGTTTATCAGTATTAGCGGACAGCTGGGCTTGTGTTCATCAGTTTTGGCGGACGGCTGGGCTAGTGTTGGCTTGTGTTCATCAGTATTGGCGGACGGCTGGGCTAGTGTTGGCTTGTGTTCATCAGTATTGGCGGACGGCTGGGCTAGTGTTGGCTTGTGTTCATCAGTATTGGCAGACGGCTGGACTAGTGTTGGCTTGTGTTCATCAGTATTGGCGGACGGCTGGGCTAGTGTTGGCTTGTGTTCATCAGTATTGGCGGACGGCTGGGCTAGTGTTGGCTTGTGTTCATCAGTATTGGCGGACGGCTGGGCTAGTGTTGGCTTGTGTACATCAGTGTTGGCTTGTGTACATCAGTATTGGCAGACGGCTGGGCTAGTGTTGGCTTGTGTTCATCAGCATTATCTGAAGGATCAAAGTATAAAGGTGAGTGTTTTTGTTTATAGTTAATTAAATTATTTGATGAACTTTATACATACGGGTGGTGGGGGGTGAATTTGTTTGTTTATATCGTTACATTTTCAAATGTAATTTTAAATAATTTATATGAGAAATACGCATTTTCAATACACTGAATAGAAATGCAGATAGTAATGTCATATTAGTCACTTTTCTGGCTTGAGGACCTTTTTTCACGGCAATTTGTCCAATCTTTTATGGCCTTCAAGTTCACCACTGCTTCTGTAAGCCATGGTATTGGATGAACAATCAAAACCTCCTCATTGTCTTCGATATCACTTTCTTCTGAAGACAGTGTCTTAGGATTAAAAATTGACAACCACTGAGCAGCATCTCGATCTCCAGCCTGAAACTCCCCACTAGCTAACATAGCTTTCTTCTCATTCAATTTCTACAAAAATAATTAAGCCAGGGAATTATTGAAGATTTAGGTATTCGGAGTATGTGCACAATATCCACTATTATTTCCTTTAATTAATACTGTGCCAACTGACCTTTTATATGCTGAGTAAGGTATAATGGATTTAATGCCTTCACTTCTCGTACCACACGAAATGTTTTAAATACTCACTCTAACTTCATCAGGGACTTCCCTAAATCTCTGCCTGCTGCGGTCACCCTCTTTCAATTTGCACTCCACACACAGGAATTTCCTGACTTCAGGAATTGTATAGGACAGTTGAGCGCATGGCCTGTACTTCACATTTCCTGTACCAGGTCAGATGATTTCTGACAGCAAGGTCACATATCCTGCATCAGTAAAGGTGAACTTTCCTGCACTTTTCTATAGTACCTTCTAGGTCCACCTGGAAGGTTTCTGGCCTGCACCAGTACAGATGAAATTTCCTGCACTTTTTCTACAGTACCTTCTAGGTCCACCTGGAAGGTTCATGGCCTGCACCAGTACAGGTGAACTTTCCTGCACCTTTTCTACAGTACCTTCTAGGTCCACCTGTAAGGTTCCTGGCGTGCACCAGTACAGGCGAACTTTCCTGCACTTTTTCTATGGTACCTTCTAGGTCCACCTGGAAGGTTCCTGGCCTGCCCAGTACAGATGAACTTTTCTGTACTTTTCCTATGGTACCGTCTAGTCAACCTGGAAGGTTCCTGACCAGCTTAAAATGAATATTTCTGCCTGCATTAGCTGGTAACATTTCTCTTAAACTTATACTTTAGATAGCTACTTAGATGCAGACTTCCATTCTACACTACAATCTCCACGTGAATGGTACAATAACCATTGACTAAGCCCTACACTGTTCTCCTGGCCTGTAAAAAACTAACTTCATTTATGCAAGGTTTAGTAAGATGAGAATTGTATACAAACTCCAA
>WLWD01001594.1_pt1 | contig 27698 bp, 14 predicted proteins | sample 6712731 | NCBI WGS metagenome assembly WLWD01 (sample SAMN12718690, study PRJNA576275) | sponge metagenome | isolation source: marine sponge | host: Mycale hentscheli | place: New Zealand: South Island, Marlborough, Capsize Point | collected 2014-11-01
TGTAAGACTGCACTACTACAACTAGCTGACTATGAGACTCACTGTAAGACTGCACTACAACTAGCTAACTATGAGACTCACTGTAAGACTGCACTACAACTAGCTGACTATGAGACTCACTGTAAGACTGCACTACAACTAGCTGACTATGAGACTCACTGTAAGACTGCACTACAACTAGCTGACTATGAGACTCACTGTAAGACTGCACTACAACTAGCTGACTATGAGACTCACTGTAAGACTGCACTACAACTAGCTGACTATGAGACTCACTGTAAGACTGCACTACTTGTTCTAGTGCCATTATATGGCAAGTATGGGACCACTTCAACTTTTACTGCTTAAAAAAACGTATCAGACTACAAAACTTCCTGAAAACAGACTACTGTGGTATTTTTAAAAGGTGAGTGATGTGCTTTAATTTCAGCGTGCTGCTAAATTTTGACTAGAGTATGGTGCTTAATATTACACTCAGACTCAAGAAACTAGAAGGGAGAAATATATACATTTATGCTCAAAGCCCTGTTTGGTGAGATATTTAATATTTCAATATTTGTCATGCATAAATATTGAATTAATTTTTTGAAATGTGATAGTAATAAATCCTTAAAATATAGCTGGGCTAGCTCGCTCGCCATTTATGCTGAAGCATACCACCAGTAAATATGGTTTTTACTGGATCTACTAGCAAAACATGACACTTTATACGTGTACATAGTAAACAAACACACACACACACATACACACATACACACACACACACACACACACACACACACCTTGATCCAGGTCTGACTTGCTGTTCTGCAGGCACTCATTCACAAACTCCTGCACCTTCTGGGCCTCCAGGGTCACCTTGTCGCCGTGGTAACTGAGCACTTCCTGCAGGTAGGCCTGAGTGGTGCTGGAGGCCGAGTAGAAGGACCTGTAGCGAGTGAGTAGCGTCTGGATAGTGCGAGAGTTACTCTGGACCTCATGCTGCACTGAAACCACACACACACACACATACATACCCATGCACACAAATAATATTTCCCTGAAATATGAAAAACAAACAAACAAACACATACACACATTATATGTAATCTAGTAAAAAATACAACAATCATCCAAGCTTGCGTTGTCATCAGAACACTTCATTTCTGTATCTTATGAAAAATTCAGCAAAGCAGACTCACTATAGTATGTCCACGTTGAGTTGGCGCGACCACAAAAATGTGGCAAAAGAGGAATGCACTTGGCGAAACCCGAAACCAATTAAGGTCACATGACAGTAGTAGCTCAAACGCGCGAAATCGTCGACGCCCACAGTAAAAACGGGGCGGGTCCAAGGTGCGCATTATTACCGTAAGTTTACTTGTTGAAATGAAAAAGAAGCTATGGCAGTTTCTTCCGCGGCTGTATTCAATATATGCCCAGTTATAACTAATCACCCGTAGTTTATAGTTTGTACGAGCTTCTAGTTGTGCGCTAAAACTGGTTGAAGGTTGCGGAGGGTTATCTGGAGCTACTAATGTAGCGCAAAGCTTAGAGGAAAAGAAGCACAGGACCACGGCTGAACGCCTCCTCAAGTAAGTCTGATTGTTGTGTGCTTAAAGCGTGTATTTAAACTCTATTCTTACTTTCTTGGTGTGACGAATTTCTGAAGTACTCAACAGTAGTGTGAAGAATCCAGTACATCACCTACACCTTTAGCTATTGCCACACACAATCCAGTATTACTTTGTCCTTCACACTGAATCATTCATATCATTTTATTCATAATTTTTTCTAAATTTCAACTTTTTTAATTATATAATTTTTTTTTACTTAATATAATTTTATAATGACATATACAATATTATATAATTTTATGATGATATGAAATTGTGGTAGATACAAGCAGCAGTTGAACTTGGAGGGTGGTAAATAGCATCCCTATAACCATAGAGAACTGTACCTATATAGGCATGAGGAGTAATGGACAGCTAAAGCACAAATATTGGCATATAGAGTCTATGATGAATTGTATATCTTATTATCTTGGTAAGCAAACAGTAAATTGGTTGAGTTTCTAACTAAATAGGCCCTATTTAAACAGGTATGAAAATCTGTGACAAGCAACCCGTGTTACAAACGTACCTCACATTGTAGCTTGCTCTTGTTACGTAGCCTTGAATAGCAACAAAGTCCTGAGCATAGTTGCCAAGTTTATGAAACTAATTTTAGGTACAGGTAAAACCACACCCATCTTAGTGAGCCACACCCAAAATCACACCCATTTTAGTAAGGCACACTTAATATTATTGGTAGTGAGGACTTTGTGTGTAGCTTTTTTTACAGTTAGTAAGCAGTTGATCATTAAACAGTTAAACTGGAAAAGCGTTAAGAGTGCCCTGCCACCGGAAACCGAGGCGCGTAACCGCAAATTGACTGTTTTTGCTATGTCTTTATATTTCTTTTTCTGTGTACTGTGGGCTTACTTTGTTGTTACAGGCACCAATAGAGGACTCCAGCAAGCCAAATATGAAGAATGAAGACCCGTCTGGGACGGCGATACAGCTCTGCACACCGCTACTATTTGGTGTTATTTCGAAGCGGCCGAAGGAACTAGCGTGCTCTTTTTTTTTTCCAGAGGTAGCTAGCGGGCTTCTTCGCAACATTAGAGCCATATTTCTAATAAATATCTATATTCTTTTTTGTAAATAGTAAAATTTTCGTGCCGTTTTATTCCTGCGTTATTCTAAAAAAATCTCTCTGTAACTTTATTCTAAGGGGGGTATGCTGCTTGTGCGCAAAATTTGGATTCAATTCAATGATCAATTCCACGAAATATCGATTTATATTTTCAAGTTGACTACCGATTCGCTATTTTACCCCGCCCCCATAACGTTGAGCTCCACGGACGCGCAATTTATTGGTAAGAGAGCATAATCAATTGACTAGTGGTAGCTCCCATTTGTAAACAAAAATAAGAAATACAATTTAATAATGAGACGTGAGATTGCCGTTGTAACTTTGGAAAAGGTTAGTCTGGGAGCAGAAGTGACGGCGTCTTTCCAATGTTGCTTGGAGTTGGTTGCTCATTAGTGAGAGCGGGGTAGTTCTGCACAAATTTCAGACTTGTAGGTGATAGGGCTGAAGAATATAGCGGTAGCAATCCCGACAGAAAGAACTGAAGTGATGATGACGGAGTCTATACCAGCCTAGTCTGAATACAATGTTGGTGGAATAGTAGGAGCTGGTACCAGTCAGGATGGAGTTGGTCACCGTTGAGACAGAGTTTTAAGCTGCTCTAATGGCTTCACAAGTAGAGCCTATAGAAGGATGTTATTTGAGGTGACTGTTTCAGACTAGTATACTACAGTTATACAGTTATAGCTCGGGACCCGTTTGTCCTCTTGCTTCGCGGTAACCTGTAGATTTTTTTGCGCCAAAGTTAATTGATCCGCGTAGAAATTCAGAGCTGGCCACGCGACGCGTGAATAGATTGCAGAGCTGGCAGCTCCGGTACAACAATAGGCTAAGTAGTAATTCCGGTGCAACAATAGGCTAAGTAGTAATTCCGGTGCGGTACGTTGCAGATCTGATAATTCCGGTACTGCACCGGATGTTCCGGTACACTTGGCAACTATGCCTGAGCCTAAAATGAACCAGAATGTCAAGCAGAAGGGTAGAAACGAAGTCACCAAACTAACGACTGCTTTTTGTTTACAATTGTCTCTGCTGTACTGCGCACGTGGTTGGCCCGGTTTGAGCGCGTGACTAAATCTCGCCGCGTGTAGAGCGGGAAACGTGTGGTTTTATTTATTCCCATAGACTTTTCTATTGAGTTTTGGAACTGCACTTTCCCGCCCGCTCAGAAGTTTTAAAGGGAATTTTCTGGACCGCTTCGGCACAAGCTTTCGAATGGTACAAACCCCGGAAGCGTAGCTACTTCCGTTCAAAAGTTATTAACGGTTTTTACCGAGCCAACTCAACTTGGACATACTATAATGACTCTGCAATATATGTATACACATCTATGCCTGCATAATTGCCTGCACATGTTACGAATGTCCATGGCAAATTTAACAACATTTTATTGCAGGATATCAATAGAAATAATCAGCAGAAAGAACTAGGGAGGCTAACTAGCACTAGCTCTAGTCCCAAAGAACTGCCAAAATTAGCAGAAGAAAACTAATGAGGAGACCAAGTGGAAGTGAGAACAGTAAGAAACTTATTCTTATCAAAACCACATGAGCTAACTTCCAATATTCTATTGCTATTGGTTTTTTTCTGAGGGAACCATTTTCTAGTAACAGCTACGTAATATGAAAACAGGCCATTGATGGTCTGAATATAGAATTCTCCGTCAACCTCCTCACTAGCTGACCGTTCCACACCACTATTCTCCGATGCTTACCCTTTACCAGCCGATCTTCCCTAGCACTCCTGTCTCGCTTCAGTACCCTCCTCTTTCGCCCAGTGTCGAACTTCCTTTTCTCCAAGTCAAAGAGCAGAGAGTTCAGTCTCTGGTGCGTTCTAACCCACTCTTCATATCTGGCAACAGTGAGTTCCAGTTGGACCTTCATCTTTGGGTTTTCTCGGTAAAGTATCGTCAACTGCCCTATGGCTTCTTCTACATAGCTGAGCCTGATTTTGATGGATTCCATGAGAATAACGGTTGCCTGGGATACAAGAGCGTTGTCCTCGTTGTGGTAGTAGTCTATCTGCTCTCCCACTCCGCCTGCTGATAGTGCAGCTCCTCGTCTTTGAGATGGCAAGGGTTCCTCAAGAAGGCGCGGCGCAGGAGCGTTTGCAGAGATACTGCCGCGTTGAGAAATGTCTGACATTTCGACTGGCATCTCTTCCACTACCACGAAGGCTTTCTCGTCCAGACCCCGTTTCTTCATTTCCAGCTGCTCCAGCTTCGCGGTCAGCTTTTGGGCGTGCATACGGAAAGCTTGGATGGTTTTCTTGAGAGAAAATGTCGTCTGACGAACTGCAACGCGCCATGTTGCAGAGGCAGAATAATTCACTGTCTGAGTCATACTCTTGTCGTACACCATTCACGGATTACTCAACATGAACTGCTTTGTTGTTCGATTTCAGTTTGATTTTCTTTTCTACCAGCCACTCCCTTTTCAAAACTTGCAGTTATTTAGATAATATAAGGTAATGTATCGCCATATTATGTCTTTTATGATATGGTAATGATCGGTACCTGCAAGAATCTATAATGGTGCTAATACTTATGGTGGTGCAAATACTTATGGTGCAAATACTTATGATGATGATGAAGTAGTTGTAGTATAATAATACAACAACAACAACAACAATAATAATATTAATAATAATAATATAATAATAATAATAATAATAATAATGATAATAATAATGATAATTATGATAATAATAATAATAATAATGATAATAATAATGATAATAACAATAATGATGATAATTGGCGAGCGAGCGTAGCGAGCGAGACACTTACAGGGGTAACACAATCGAAAATCGGGGATGTCAGTTTATTGGCGAGCGAGCGTATCCGAGCGAGACTGTATTGGGTGGATATGCAAATTTGTCCTTTGACCCTCGCGTTTATGTGTTAGTTATGTGGTCGACCCCGTCCCAAATTGCACTAAACAGAATCCTCTGGTTTATCGATCAGTACCCGTATCACCCTAGAAATTGAATTGTTTACCGTTTTGAATTCTTTTGCGGGTGCAGTTACAACTTGAAAACTTAAGGGACTTCCATTTCTATTCGAGTTAGTGGCGGTGGTAAGTCAATGCGCTCTTTGTCATGGTTGTAAGCCGTGCGCAACAGTATTTACTTGAAAATACATTGTCCACTAGACTACTGCGAAGGTAAGTCTGTGTAGGTGCATGTCCAGTTGTGTCAAAGCATTGTGTGTTACAACCACTACTTAGCTAAAGAATATCACAAAGAAAACAACGTGTATTGTTTTGTTGTTGTTGTTTTTTCCTTCAATTCAAGCAGTTGCAGAGAGTTGTTACTATGGCACTGAAATCCCTTTACCCTGTATGCTAAATTTAAAAACTAGACCTTATTTTCAGTAGCTTCAGTGTTAGAAGTCAATAAAAATATAGTCTTTAGGCTCGCTCGCCATTTGTGCTCAAGCACACCACTAGTAATAATGATAATAATAATAATAGTGATAATAAGTAATAGTTAGAGCATACGCGCTTAGGTACTGGTGGATTTAGTGCACTGAAGCCCAAGGGCCGTAGGCCGAGGGCTTTGTGCACTAAATCCACCAGTACCTGAGCGCACGCTCTAACTATTTTAGAACCCGTTTACCCAAAGCCGGCCCAGTTTCCACTAGCAACTTGGTTTATCAGCATTTTCGCACAAATATGGCGGTGTCAAGCGAATTTCCGGCCCAAAATTAAAATTCAATTAAAATTCAATTGAAGCACACCGGGCAGGTTTACTTTAGCATATTGTAGCTGCCAGCTGTTATCTCCAGATCTAACTCTACCCTGGACTGGGCTGCTCTGCTCTGTGGTAAACAGTTAAGCAGCTAGCTATGGTAAATTCCTGGGTATGAGCGTCAGCAGGAGAGTTGTCTGAACTAGGGCTGGTCCCGAATGTATAGGTCCGATATGAGAGGGTAGTAGACCCTCACATATCATATCCAGGCCTCACACAGCTATCCGGCCTATTCTATTAAACTAAAACTCAAAAATAGCAATACCCCAAGGGTGGTTAGTATGCACAGTTTATATACCTAAAGGCAAAAAATAGTGCACACTTGCCAAGTTAGTACACCTAGTAACAATATAGCAACTGGTTCTAATAATAATAATAATAATAATAATATTAATAATAATGATCATAATATTAATAATAATGATAATAATAATGATAATAATAATAATGATAGTTATGATAATAATAATGACAATAATAATAATAATAATAATAATAATAATAATAACTAGAGCACTGAAGTGCAAACCCTCAGCGCTAGTTAGCTAGTATGATAAAGAAAATAATAGGAAAAGTGTAGAAACAAAAAAAAGAAAGAGAAGTGGCATGAAGAGAGGCAGGAAAGAGAAAAAGACAATGAAGAGGGACAAAAGAAAGAGGAATGAATTAAAAAAGGTAGGAAGAAAAGAAAAAGGTAGAAGAAAGAATGAAAAACAGTACACGAAAGAAAAGAAAGGAAAAGGTATGAAAGAAATAAAAACAGTAGGAAGAAAGAGGAAAATAAAGAAAAATAAGGCAAGAAGACAAAAGGAAAAAGAAAAAAAAACAGGATGAAAAAAAAAGATGAAAAAAAAAATAGCGTCGACAAGGATTCGAACCAGAGACTATTGGATTAGTTACTTGCTCACTCAACGACTACACAACGCAACACCTCACGCTGAATTCATGTAATTGTTAGCTATTTAAAAGTTGATTTTCAACGCAAGCTGGCTCACGTGACAAGTAAGTTTTTAAAGGGGCGGTTCCCGCTGTAAGCCTACGATCGCACGGCTCTGGAAAGACTCGCTTTTTTCTGGAAAATGAAGTCCAAAATCAAAATTCTGGCATATTAACTTTACTTACTTCGTGAAATACTGCTGTTTGATGCCGCTTTCAAAGCCTGGCTGGTTCCTACCTTCCAGAAGTGCCTGTTGACAGACAGAGTGACAGAATGAATGACACTAGGACTACTGTAACCCTCTTGCGCATGCGCGCTGAGGGTTAATAATAATAATAATTAAGCACTCCTTTATTTTGGTGTGTTAAATACCTAGTATGTTTTGCACACCTCAACTGACTTTGTTTTTTAACTCAGTAAGCATGTTAGGATAGACTATAATAGTTGGCTCTTTTGAAGAAAGTTCGACTTCACTTGAACAGATCCTATCAGTGACTGCAACGTTAGAAATATATTTGGCTTTTTCATATCCTCACAAATTATATTAATCATTTATAGAACAAGTGTCAAGGTGACACAATCTAAACAATGTTATAAACAACATTTGGAATATATCATATTATTATCTATACATATATATATATATATAATAGCTTCTGCACATTTTAACTATATTCATAGTTTACCCACATGAAATCTAGCAGAGTATTTGCTACATAAGAAGATGCTATTGTCCTTCCAAGTATCACTGGTCAGATAAAGAAAGAATAGAAAGAAGCCAGAAGGTCAATCAAAATCTTCACAACATTCCTCTGGATAAGACTATTGTAATGATGTGCTGAAATCAGACATGCGCACAACACACCTAAAAGAGTGTGTTATCCACACATATTTTAGTGTGTTGAGCATACCGGATTTGGTGTGGTGTGCACTCCAAAAATGGTGTGCGTATTGCGACTTCATCAGCACACCTTATTTGGTGTGCTATGCACACTTCCATTTTTACAGTGTATAATTATATGCATAATACTTCATATCACTATGCAACTTTCATTAGTGGATAGACATCAGTGACTGTAAAATCCTAAGAATATTCACAGTAGTTGTGCTAAGCAAATCTAATAATTCATATTCAGCAATAAATATTATTGATGTAACAAGGTAATTAAACAATTCATTAGTTAGTCCCTGCAATACTTAACAATCCCTAAGAGAATTGATTATTCATAGTTTTCATAGCACATATATCTTAAGGAAAAATAGAGAACACTCAGGCACTAACTTAGCTACAAACTATACAATTCCTGTGGAGGATGTGTATCCTAAACAGGTGGTCTGGTGAAGGACCAGGAAACTAACTTGACAGGGCGCAACGCGAGATACACGAAACGCAGCCGATGGCCCGCAAGAGCTTTCAGCCTTGTCTTATGTACGCAAAAGAGCGCAACCGCCAGTAAGATGTCTTATACTGTCTGTCAGAGGTCAGCAACAATTTATAAGTTATAAAGCAAGCTACAGAAATACATGAGAGTATGAGCATGATATCAATGGGTCTAGTCTAGAGCATGAATATCATTAAGTGACAGGAAGTGTTTATTGCCAGGGCTGGCCTGGGCTTATTCTTGATCCTGTTTGGGCTGAGTCCCAGACATCCTCCGGGGGGGCGAATGGTTGGGAGCAGGTTCATCTGAGATGAACGGGATCATCTTGTTTGCGGGTCTTGTGTAGGATTTCCCGTGACACCTGATTTGTACAGCTCGAATCTCGCCATCGTCTCCTGGGAAGACCTTCTCGACGATGGCTAGAGGCCAGTCTCTGATCCTGAGCGTCTCATCTTTCACATAGACGAGGTCTCGGATTGCTAGGCGTTGTCCTTGGCGGGTCCACTTGGCTCGTTCAGAGCATGAAGCGAGATAGGTCCCCAGCCATTGGGTCCACAGGTCTGACGTTAGTCTGGATACTAGATTCCATCTTCGTAGACTGGAGATCTTGCCTGATGGTGGTCGTGGAGTAGGAGCAGCTTTTAATGGTCGGCCCACTAAGAAGTGTCCAGCAGTCAGATAAGTCCCTTCAGCAACATCATCGCTGTGAAGTGGAGCGAGCGGGCGTGAGTTCAGGATTGCTTCTATGTCCGTGAGGAGGGTGTACAGCTCTTCATATCGTAGAGAGTGAGGTTTGAGATTTTTGCGGAGCAGAGTCTTCATGGACTTGACTGCCGCTTCCCAGAGGCCTCCAAAGTGTGGTGCTCTGGGTGGTATGTGATGCCATTGTATGGAGTTGCTGTTGGCGAAGTTGGACACAGCCTGTCTGGTGCTACTGGATTCCGTGAGTTTCTGCAACTCTCGGATCTCCTCCCGGGCCCCAATGAAGTTGGTCCCGTTGTCTGAAAAGATGTGGGACGGACAACCTCTTCTGGCGACGAATCTTTGGAGGGTGGCCAGGAAGTCAGCAGTGGACAGTGAGGTGCACAGTTCCAGGTGAACAGCCTTGGTACACATGCAGACGAAGACTGCAGCGTACGTCTTGACGAGGGTTGGTTTGCGTGTGTATCCTTGTCGGATGACGAATGGTCCAGCAAAGTCCACACCTGTTCTGTCGAAGGGTGGAGCTGGAGTAGTCCTGTTGGAGGGCAGCATACCCATGCTGTGCTGGAGAGGTGATGCATACGCTCTCTGGCAGGAAGGGCAGGACCTGCTGATCTCTTTCAGCAGGTTTCTGAGGTTGGGAATGTAAAACGTCGAGGAGACGATGGAAGCCAATGCTGAGATGCCTGCATGGCTGTAAGTAATGTGGAGTGTGCGCACAAGGAGTTTGATTAACATCGACTTGGTGCTGAGAGGAATCAACTGGCATGGAGAGGTTGGAGAATGAGGGTCTCTGACTCTGCTGTTGATCAGGAGATGTCCATGACTGGAGAGGACTATGTTGTGTTTGGAGAGAGCATGGTTCTTGGGAAGACCAGTGCATCTGCGGAGGGCGATGAAGACTTCGGGGTAGGCTTCTGGTTGGGATAGTTTGAAAATGAGGTGCTTGGCAGTTGAAATCTCGGAAGGTCCGAGCAGATCAGACTTGAGCTTGACCTTGTTGGAGGGTCTGGAGTTGCTGGCAAAGCGAAGGATCCAGGCAACGACCTTGTTCAAAGTGTGGAAGGATGAGAAACGGTTCCACAGGGTTGTCAGGAACTGTTTCTGCGATGGGACCAGTTGTGGGTCTGGTCGGATGGACAGGCACTGAGATTCTGCTACAGGTTTGGAGAGCTTGTGGAATGGCCACTTGTCAGGAGAGAGAGTGAGCCAAGGAGGGCCTGACCACCATAAGGAGGAGGTGGCCAAGTCTGGTGCTCTAACTCCCCTGCTAGCTAAGTCAGCAGGGTTGTCTCCGGACTTGACGTGTCTCCAGCAACTTGGAGGGACTAGATCACGAATGGCATGGACTCTGTTGGCTACGAATCGAACCAGCTGTGAGGGGTTCTTGGGCAACCAATACAGGACGATTTCGCTGTCAGACCAAGCGAAAACTTGTGAGGGTGGGATTTCCAAGAGCAAGGAAGTGTGGCTCAACATCTTGGCTAACAAGTGAGCACCAAGAAGTTCTGCTCTGGGGATCGTGATGGGTTTCACGGGCAGTACTCTGGCCTTGGCTATGACCAGGGTGGTGGAAATGGAGCCACTTTCAGAGACCGTACGGAGGTAGATGGCTACTCCGTAGGCGACCGAAGAGGCGTCACAAAATCCATGAAGGGATTGGAATACAGTCGAACTTTGAGAAGGTGACAGTCGTCTAGGTATGGCTAGACTGTTGACAGAGGGAAGATCGTGGATCCATGTGTCCCATCTGTCTCTGATGTCCTCTGGAACAGGTTTGTCCCAGGGCAGAGATCTCTTCCACGTCTCTTGGAAGAGGATTCTAGCAGGAATTATTGCTGGTGCAAAGAGACCTAGGACGTCAAAGACTCCAGCGGTGCCGGAGGCGATGACTCTCTTGGTGACGGTAGCATCGGAAGGGGTGATGGGAGGTATGGAGACGTGTAGGGTGTCTTTGTCCACATCCCAATGGATACCCAAGGCTTTGGGAGCTTGGTTTGAAGGAGTGAGAGTGAGAGAAGAGGAATCTTTCTCGAGGAGGTGATCTGGAATACGATGGCGTAGTTCTAGGGAGTTGGACCTCCACTTCCTCAGGGTCATACCGGCTTTGGAGAGAAGGTCGCACAGCTCCGTCCTCAGCTTGTCAGCAGCGTCCACGTCGTCCGCACCTGAGAGGAAGTCGTCGACGTAGAAGTCTGACAGGATAGCAGAGGATGCTACAGGATGAGAGGAAACAGATAAGTTAGCCAATGTGTGCAATACCTGTGTTGCCAAGTACGGAGAGCAGTTCACCCCGAATGTGAGACGTTCCATTCGGCTATCCACGATGGAGTTGGCAGCATCTCTCGTGAGGAAGCGATGGAAGTCCCGTTCAGGTGGGTTGAGGAGGATCTCTCTGAACATCTTGGAAATGTCGGCAGAGAGTCCAACCTTGTGTCGACGGAATCGAACGATGACGTCTGGCAGTTGAGGGTACAGGTTGGGACCTGGTAGAAGAATGTCATTGAGCGAAGTCCCCGTGGAGGACTTGGCAGAGGCGTCGAAGACGGCACGCAGCTTCGTGGTCGAGGAAGATTCTTTGAAAACTCCGTGGATGGGTAAGTAGAAGTGAGGATGGAGATAGAGCTCGCATTGAGGAATAACATGGGCATGGCCCAAGTCCAGGTACTCTTGGACGACAGCATTAAAGTCTTCGAGTCGACGTTTGGATGAGAGGTGTTTCTCGTTGGCGAGAAGTCTCTTGACAGCTTGTCTCCTGGAGTCGCCGAGGGAAGGCGGGTTCTTGACCTTGGGTAGGGAGACAGAGAATCTACCATCATTGCGTTGGTACGTGTTGTTGAAATCCTTGATGATGTCAGCATCTTCTGGAGAGTGGGAGGGTGCTTCAGGGACTTGGTCCAGCTCCCATAACCTGGATAGGTCATGCTGAAGATCATCTGGGACTACAGAAGTGAGAAGGGTCTGAGAGTTGTCATGCATAGGGCCGGCAATGCTGAGACCAAACGGGGTATGGATAGCCTTGAGACCGTCGAATCTCAGTGAACCCTCGAAGACGCACTCGTCAATGTCCATATTGCCGAGGAAGAGGTCCACGTCTCCTCCTAGATCAGGATCAGCCAGGGGGAAGTTGTGGAGCGACGGCAGCTTGAGAATGGCTTCGCGGTTGGATGGCACAGGAGCAGGTTTCAACTTGGACACCACGGTGAATGTGATGGGCTTGCTCTGGAAAGACCTGGAGTGTGAAAGTAAGTTAGTTACTACACAGAACTTACACCGTTCCTCTCCGAAACTGCCTGAGAGAGACATGTGTTGAGGGAATCTCTTCAGCTTGAGGGCAGAGGCCAGTTTCTCAGACATGATGGAAACACCCGCACCAGTATCCAGGATGGCTCTGGCTCGGGCTGTTCTACCTTCGTTCTCCAGGGTGACCATGATGGTGTTGGGGAACGATGGCACAGCGTGTGGTACTTGGTCAACTGGCGAAGAAGAGGCAACGACTGAGTAGTTCCCAGCGTCTGGAGGTGCAGTGCTTTGAAGGTGAGCTTGAGGCGTAGCAGGGTCTTTATCCTTGTGGAGCAAGGAGTGATGACGTCCCCCACAGGACTTGCAGGAGAACTTGCTCGTACAGAATCTGCAGCTGTGTTGGTCTGAAAAGCAGTTCAGACACAACCTTTTGTCACGGATGAGTCTGTTTCTGCGTTCCACGTCGTAACCAACAAACGTGTTGCATCGCATGAGAGCATGGTTGTCTCCGCAGACGACGCATTTGGACGGTGGCTTCTTCCTGGGAGGTTGAGAGCCAGAAGTAGGTACTGTTGAAGGGCGAGTAGAAATGGCAGGTGAAGGCAGTGGTTCGCTCGTTGGGGACATGTGGAGCAGGCGTTTGTCCACAAAGGTCCTCAAGTCGGCTAAGTTGGGTTTGTCCAGTTTGTCACTGGCGTACTTCTCCCAGTCGTCCTTCAACGACTTGTCAAAGGAGGCTTTGGCAAGGTGCGTCAGGAATTCGGAAAGGGAGTCACCTATGAAGGGTTTGAGGGAATCGTATCCCATCAGGACTTGGTCTGTGAGAGTACGAAGACCTTCGTAGGAGTGGGTAAACGTAGTGGGTTTGACAATCTTTTGCACAAGCAATGGCACGACTAGTTGAGGTCGTCCGAAGCGTTGTCGAAGGCGGCAGAGTAGGTCGTCTAGAGGTGCGTCGTCCATAGGGAAGGAGCGTACGACCTCCTTGGCTTCAAGAGGCAGCAGTGCATCCATCAGAAGGCATCTGATGTCCAGGTTACTAAATCCTGAAGCTCTGGTTCGTATGGCAGTGGAGAACAGCGTCTCGAAGTGTCTCCAGTGCACAGGGTGTCCATCGAACTTTGGGAGTTCTACAGTGATGGGTGCAGCTCGTGGAGCTGGCCTTGAGGCTGAATCCACAGGTGTGGAGGGGAGTGAAGGACCATCGGCAGAGGTGATGTCCGCTTGGATGGCAGTGATACCGTCGCGAAGTGGTTTCACAATGGCACGAACGTAGTCGTCGTCCATGTAGGGAGACGCTCTTCTAGCCAGAGTGGAAACTTCCTTCTTAAAGTCTTTGAAGGCTGCTTGGTAATGCGGCCTGGAGGGTTCCTTGATGGCAAGGAGTGTATCAAGTTCTGCACTCAGGTCTGTGCCAGTGTGCCAGATGTCCAGCTTGTGACGAAGGTTACTGAGCTGAAGGTGAAGGGAAGCATGGGTGTCATCCCTGATGTCACGTTCAGTGTGCTCAATGGAGAGGGCTTCGGCATCAGAAGAGAGCAGATCCTCGATTTGTTCGTGAAGTGATTCGTGGAGCTTAATCTCATGGGTGAGATCAGCAATAGCTAGATCCACGTCGGTGACGGGGATTTCCTTGAGGTGTTTCGACTGAAGGGTAGACAGCCGGCGTTGGATGCGAGTGATTTGGCCACGTCGATGGGCGCGTTTCCTCTTGAGTGTTTCAAGAAGGACTTGTGGAGCAACAGAGTCTTCCATTACTATGTGTAGCAAGGAAGGACCTTGAATTCGGCAGCCACTAGGAGAGCTGGCACTGTCTTTCTGAGGCTCGAAGGACCAAATGTGGAGGATGTGTATCCTAAACAGGTGGTCTGGTGAAGGACCAGGAAACTAACTTGACAGGGCGCAACGCGAGATACACCAAACGCAGCCGATGGCCCGCAAGAGCTTTCAGCCTTGTCTTATGTACGCAAAAGAGCGCAACCGCCAGTAAGATGTCTTATACTGTCTGTCAGAGGTCAGCAACAATTTATAAGTTATAAAACAAGCTACAGAAATACACAAGAGTATGAGCATGATATCAATGGGTCTAGTCTAGAGCATGAATATCATTAAGTGACAGGAAGTGTTTATTGCCAGGGCTGGCCTGGGCTTATTCTTGATCCTGTTTGGGCTGAGTCCCAGACAATTCCCTTGCATGATGAGTTCATCATTAAAAAATGGCCTATTTGAACTGTAGCTCAGCTCTAGCTAATGCTTCACACTACTCCAAATATGTCAGACAGTGTAGTGTCAAACTTCAATTCCTCATCCTGGAGCTGTGTAAGTTCTGCTAGAGTTGGAGAAGCAAAACCAATGACAGACCCTGCAAGAAATGACATTGCTGCTACAGTGAAGATTGAGTGAAGAAGCGTCTAGATCTTATTATTCCATTTTCCAGGCTTTTTGTGCTGATATCCTTCTTGCTGATCCTCTAATCCCCAGCAATCACCATTGGAGTTGTCCATAGCTAGTGATACAATTATTAAAGGTACAAACTGTTTTGTTTGCTTTGCTCTGTGATCTAAAACTTGCCTGTTTTTACGGCAAAAACTGATCCAAGACTCGCTGTCCTTAGTCCAGCACGGTACTCACAATTAGCTATATACCTATATCCGGTACTTGTAATTAATATTACCATGAATTTAATTGCAACCGTTACTCTGCGCGAGAGCTTTTTAATTCATAGAACAGTACTCATGCACCCATCATTATTTCCTACCCACGAATAACCTTACAGAGCTAGCCCATCGCTGAGCACACACAACAAACCTCCGGTCTCTCCCACTGAACTACCCAACACGTAGGGTATCGTAGCCCTAGCCCCCTAGCAGTTCTACCCACTAATCGCTACACCTAGCAATCTTTTCAACATGTCTCTTTTTCTGATGAACATTTCTATTGTTAAATATATATTCTATTTTGCTAAAGATTGCCATAAAACTTTATAGCACGCTCAGGCCATTTGTAAAAAGTGTTGTATACGTAAGGCTGCGGCAAATTAATTGAAGACAGATTTGTAGCGATATAATTGGCATGAGTCAGCTTCGCTCACTTTGCTGAATTGAGCAACAAAAGTGAAAACTACTAGCTACACATTCACATTCTCTCGTATTATGTTCATTGAGTAAGAAGAGAGCTCACTATGAATTATTATGAAACATTTTAGTGGTGGTAGCTAGTGTTGATGACATTTTTAAAAACAAAGTGATTTTAATCTGCGCTAGTAATCACGACTAGCTATGTCTAGTCTGGTGTAGCACGACTCTTCGGCTATGCCAGACTACTAGAGTGGTATATCAGGGTACTTTACACTTAAAGATAATTGGGGAGCGAGACACTTACAGGGGTAACACAATTGAAAATCGGGGATGTTTGTTTATTTATTGGCGAGCGAGCGAAGCGAGCGAGACACTATCAGGGGTAACGCAATCGAGATTTCGCTATATTTATTCAGCGAGCGAGCGAAGCTGACTATCAGTCGTGTTCAATTGTGATTTCAGATATATACTAGTGGTGTGCTTGAGCACAAATGGCGAGCGAGCCTTAAACTACACTATTCTTAAATTTGATTTTAACAACTAACACTCAAGCTATTAAAATAAAGTCGAGTTTTAAATTACGTATGAGGTAAAGGTGTTTCAATGTCGTAGTAACCTCTCCCGCAACAGTTTGAATTGAAAAAGAAGCAACAAAATCAAATCAAGTTATTTAAAAATTTCTTTGTGATATTCTTAACAGTAGTTGTAACGCACAATACTTTCACACAACTGAACATACCTACGCAAGACTTACCTTCGTGGTTCGTCTAGTGGACAATGCATTTTTAAGTAAATACTGTTGAGTAGGTCTTATAACTGTGACAAATAGCGCATTAACTTACCACCGCCACTAACTCGAATAGAAATGGAGCTCCCATAAGATTTTGAGTTTTAACTGCACCCACAAAACAATTCAAAGCCGTAAACAATTCAATTTCTAGGGTGATACGGGTACTGATCGATAAACCGGAGGATTCTGTTTAGTGCAATTTGGGACGGAGTCGACCACGTAACTAACACAAAAACGCGAGGGTCAAATTACAAAATGACATACATACGTCCATACATATATACAAATAAATAAATAAACAAACATCCCCGATTTTCAATTGTGTTACCCCTGTAAGTGTCTCGCTCGCTACGCTCGCTCGCCAATTATGTAGGTATGTATGCGTAAGTCAAAAAATTTCGCCCGCGCTTCTAATTACGTAAGTTAGGTAAAGCGTTCACAGTTCCAGTATTTTTCAATTAACGAGCATGGAGAATCCTGCTGCACTGCCTTACGCAATTTTGTTTTAACCAAAAAGTTTATAGCTACTCTCTTCTTGGCGAAAGACTGAATGGCAAATTGTCAAGCTACGCTTCTTTGCCACTGCTTTCGAAGTTTATTCAGGTAATTCTGTTATTGTTAACTCTTCATGCCTAATCATTGCTATTATTTAGCGATATCCTTCACAAATCATCTTTACCTATATTCATATATTTACTCGCTCGCCATGCATTTGCGCTATTCGAGCGCATCACTAGTTTATTTATTTATTGGCGAGCGAGCGTAGCGAGCGAGACACTTACAGGGGTAACACAATTGAAAATCGGGGATGTTTGTTTGTTTATATATATGTTTGGACGTACGTAAGGCATTTTTGTACTTTGACCCTCGCGTTTTTGTGTTAGTTATGTGGTCGACCCCGTCCCAAACTTCACTAAACAGAATCCTCTGTTTATCGATCAGTACCCGTATCACCCTAGAAATTGAATTGTTTACCATTTTGAATTCTTTTGCGGGTGCAGTTAAAACGTGAAAACTTATGGGACTTCCATTTCTATTTGAGTTAGTGGCGGTGGTAAGTCAATGCGCTCTTTGGCATGGTTATAAGCCATACGCAACAGTGTTTACTTGAAAATGCATTGTCCACTAGACTAACCGCGAAGGTAAGTCTTGTGTAGGTGTATGTCCAGTTGTGTCAAAGCATTGTGTGTTACAACCACTACTTAGCTAAAGAATATCACAAAGAAAACTTTTAAATAACGTGTATTGTTTTGTTGTTCTTTTTTCCTTCAATTCAAGCAGTTGCAGGGAGTTGTTACTATGGCACTGAAATCCCTTTACCGTGTATGCGAAATTAAAAAATTGGACCTTATTTTCAGTAGCTTCAGTGTTAGAAGTCAAAATCATTCATATAAAAATAGTATAGTCTTTAGGCTCGCTCGCCATTTGTGCTCAAGCACATCACTAGTTGGCGAGCTAGCGTAGCGAGCGAGACACTTACAGGGGTAAAAATGAAAAAATCGGGGATGTTTATTGGCGAGCGAGCGGAGCGAGCGAGACAGTATTAGGGGTGGATAATGCAAAATCGGGTATATGTTATATATATGTATGTATGTATGGATGGTACGTATGCACTTTAAACACGCGCGGTACAAGTTTTTCTCCAAAAAAACACGGCTTTTTAGGCTTGACCCCAGTTTATTCTGAAACTACAGCATTAAGTAAGCCTTACTTTATACTTAAGCTCCGAAGTGTGAGAAAATTCCTGCGAAAACGCTTGCTTTTCAAAAAACAAAAAGTTGATTCAACCGGTTACTATGGCATTGAAGACCCTTTTCCAGACTTAATTTCAAAACTTCGCCGTTTTCGGGGGGATACGGAGTGCAGATTGTTGGTTGTCAAGAGCCATTGGTAGTCACAATGCCGTAGTATTAATGCTAAAGAAGCTACTACTACTCGAGGGAAGCTGAGGTAAGTACGTAATTCCATATTTGTTAGCTTAATATGCAAAATAACTCTGGCCTTTTTTTTTGTAGCTAAGAGCTTGTTGTCAACAGTGACTGGCAAATTCAAATAGTCAGAATGGCTCAAATTTGGTACTACAAAAGTTACCACTGCTCAAGAAAATGAGGTAAGAAAGTAATTTTGTATTTGTGTGCTAAAATTGATTGTCTTTTGTTTTTGTAGCTGAGAGCTTGTACAGAAGTTATCAATAGGAAATTGAGGCAAGTAGTAATTCCATATTTGTTGGCTAATAATAACACTGGTTTATTTTTTAGTTACTGGTAATTGAGATTATCAGAATGGTTGATGTTTGATACTACAAAAGTTGCCATTAATCAGGTAAGAGAGTGATTGTGCATTTGTTTGCTGAAATAAAATGACATATAACTGCTATTATAGAGTTTGCATGAAGTAAACTAAAACATAGCGACATTTTATGTTACCTAACTATCAGGCTCGCTCGCTATTTGTGCTCAAGCACACCACTAGTTTATTGGCTAGCGAGCGTAGCGAGCGAGACACTTACAGGGGTAACACAATCGAAAATCGGGGATATCAGTTTATTTATTATCGAGCGAGCGAAGCGAGCGATATACTATTAGGGGTGGATAATGCAAAATCGGGTATATGTTATATATATATATATATGTATGTATGGATGGATGGTACGTATGCCCTTTAAACGCGCGCGCGGGGAACTTTTTCTCCAAAAAAGACGGCTTTTTAGGCTTGACCCCAGTTTATTCTGAAACTACAGCATTAAGCAAGCCTTACTTTATACTTAAGCTCCAAAGTGTGAGAAAATTCCTGCGAAAATGCTTGCTTTTCAAGAAACAAAAAGTTGATTCGACAGGTTACTATGGCATTGAAGATCCTTTACCAGACTTAATTTCAAAACTTCCGCCGTTTTATGGGGGGATACGGAGTGCCGGTTGTTGTTTGTCAAGAGCCATTGGTAGTCAGAATGCCGTAGTATTAATGCTAAGGAAGCTACTACTTCTCGAGGGAAGCTGAGGTAAGTACGCAATTCCATATTTGTTAGCTAAATATGCAAAATTAACTCTGGCCTTTCTTTTTTGTAGCTAAGAGCTTGTCAACAGTGACTGGTATATTCAAATAGTCAGATTGGCTTGGTACTACAAAAGTTACCACTGCTCAAGAAAATGAGGTAAGAAAGTAATTTTGTATTTGTGTGCTAAAATTGATTGTCTTTTGTTTTTGTAGGTGAGAGCTTGTTGTCAAGAATTCAAGGTAATTCAGATGGTCAAAGTAACTTAAATTTGATACTACAGAAGTTATCAATACTCAAGAATGATGTAAGTAGTAATTCCATTTTTGTTGACTAAAATTACAAATAATAACACTGGTTTATTTTTTATCGTAGCTGAGAGCTTGTTCAAGAGTTACTGGTGATTGAGATTATCAGAATGGCAGATGTTTGATACTACAAAAGTTACCATTAATCAGGTAAGAGAGTGATTTTGTGTTTGTTTGCTGAAATAAAAGGTCATAACTGCTATCATTAACAATGCTGTCAGTATATTATGTTACCTAACTATCAGGCTCGCTCGCCATTTGTGCTCAAGCACACCACTAGTTGGCGAGCGAGCGTAGCGAGCGAGACAGTATTAGGGGTGAATAATGCAAAATCGGGTATATGTTATATATATATATGTATGTATGTATGGATGGTACGTATACTCTTTAAACGCGCGCGGGGAACTTTTTTCTCCTAAAAGCACGACTATTTAGGCTTGACTCCAGTTTATTCTGAAACTACAGCATTAAGCAAACCTTACTTTATACTTAAGCTCCAAAGTATGAGAAAATTCCTGCTAAAACGCTTGTTTTCAAGACACAAAAAGTTGATTCGACAGGTTACTATGGCATTGAAGACCCTTTTCCAGACTTAATTTCAAAACTTCGCCATTTTATGGGGGGATACGGAGTGCCGGTTGTTGGTTGTCAAGAGCCGTTGGTAGTCAGAATGCCGTAGTATTAATGCTATGGAAGCTACTACTTCTTGAGGGAAGCTGAGATAAGTACGCAATTCCATATTTGTTAGCTAAATATGCAAAATTAACGCTGGCCTTTCTTTTTTGTAGCTAAGAGCTAGTCAACAGTGACTGGTAAATTCAAATAGTCAGATTGGCTCAAATTTGGTACTACAAAAGTTACTACTGCTCAAGAAAATGAGGTAAGAAAGTAATTTTGTATTTGTGTGCTAAAATTGATTGTCTTTTGTTTTTGTAGGTGAGAGCTTGTTGTCAAGAATTCAAGGTAATTCAGATGGTCAAAGTAACTTCAATTTGATACTACATAAGTTATCAATAATCAAGAATGATGTAAGTAGTAATTCCATATTTGTTGGCTAAAATTACAAATAATAACACTGGTTTATTTTTTATCGTAGCTGAGAGCTTGTTCAAGAGTTACTGGTGATTGAGATTATCAGAATGGTTGATGTTTGATACTACAAACGTTACCATTAATAAGGTAAGAGAGTGATTTTGTATTTGTTTGCTGAAATCAAATGTCATAACTGCTATTATAGTTTTTGCATGAAGTAAGCTAAAACATAGTAACATTTTATGTTACCTAACTATCAGGCTCGCTCGCCATTTGTGCTCAAGCACACCACTAGTTTATTTGTATATATGTATGGACGTACGTAAGGCATTTTTGTACTTTGACCCTCGCGTTTTTGTGTTAGTTCGGTGGTCGACCCCGTCCCAAATTGCACTAAACAGAATCCTCTGGTTTATCGAGCAGTACCCGTATCACCCTAGAAATTGAATTGTTTACCGTTTTGAATTCTTTTGCCGGTACAGTTAAAACTTGACAACTTAAGGGACTTCCATTTCTATTCGAGTTAGTGGCGGTGGTAAGTCAATGCGCTCTTTGTCATGGTTATAAGCCGTGCGCACAGTATTTACCTGAAAATACATTGTCCACTAGACTACTGCGAAGGTAAGTCTGTGTAGGTGCATGTCCAGCTGTGTCAAAGCATTGTGTGTTACAACCACTACTTAGCTAAAGAATATCACAAAGAAAACTTTTAAAATAACGTGTATTGTTTTGTTGTTGTTGTTTTTTCCTTCAATTCAAGCAGTTGCAGAGAGTTGTTACTATGGCACTGAAATCCCTTTACCCTGTATGCTAAATTTAAAAACTTGACCTTCTTCAGTAGCTTCAGTGTTAGAAGTCAATAAAAGTAGTACAGTGCGTCCAGCTTAAAGAGTGAACTTTCTGAAATTTATGATGCTATCACAAAAACCACTGTAATATATGAAGTATGCATGATCAATATCTAAATTTTGGAAAAGTTACACATTATTGGCTTACAAAGCTGCACTCAAATTATTTTTGTGGTTAGTTTTGTGGTAACAGGTGATACAACTGAGAGCTTTTGGGCAGTGAATTTGGTAGTTTTTAAGGAAAAAAAAGAGAAATTATTGGTCCTTATCTTTCTAACTTGGTTCACTGATAGTTAAGCTCCTAATCTTTCATTTGAACCAAATTTTGTAAGTTGGTGAAAATTTTTACGTCCAATATTTAACGTTTTATGGAAAAAAGTGTTTAAGAAAAAACTGTTGAATTTATTGGGTTATATCTCTATAAATTTGTTCTATGGTATAAAATTATGATACAATTTATGTGTATTAATTTGATCGCTTCATTTTTAATAATCACTGAATTATGGCCAATTTTTCATTAAATTTACATTTTTATGGTAAGGGTCTCCAAATGATGACGTTTGAGGTAAAAATACGCGGGCTGATCTACGTAAGCGTGACGTCTAAAATGTGCGCATGCGTATTGCTGCGATAGGTCCAGCTGGTGGCGCCGTTTTACCGCACTTTTCAGTGACATTGGCTGCCCAGTTATAACTAATCACTCGTAGTTTATAGTTTGTACGAGCTTCTAGTTGTGCGCTAAAACTGGTTGAAGGTTGCGGAGGGTTATCTGGAGCTACAAAGCTTAGAGGAAAGAAGCACAGGACCGCGGCTGAACGCCTCCAAGTAAGTCTGATTGTTGTGTGCTTAAGCGTGTATTTAAACTCTATTCTTACTTTCTTGGTGTGACGAATTTCTGAAGTACTCAACACTAATGTGAAGAATCCAGCACATCACCTACACTTTAGCTATGGCCACACACATTCCAGTATTACTTTGTCCTTCACACTGAATCATTCATATCATTTTATTCATGATTTTACTATATTTTCTATCTACTTGTTAAATTTCAACTTTTTTTAAATTATACAAAAAAAAATTGACAATTAATATTATTTTATAATGACATTATACAATATATATTATTACATAATTTTATGATGACATGAAATTGTGGTAGATACAAGCAGCAGTTGAATTTGGAGGGTGGTAAATAGCATCACCATAACCATAGAGAACTGTACCTATAGACCCGTTGCAGTAGGCGTAACCTATTACGTAATTACTTGAGAGCAGCCATATTGGAGTACAACCACCGTCTGGAGCGGATCGTATTTTTGTGGGAGGATCTCTTAACTTTCGAAAGATTTTGGCCATGGTGTTCTGTTCTATAGTAAACTGTTCAAATAGGACTACGAGAGATAAGCAAAAAAGATTTTTTAGACTTCCTGCTGTTGTCAGTCACCAGGGTGAGCGGACTCTACACTTGACCAAGAGAAGAAGAGAATTGTGGCTTGCTAAAATTAAAAGAGAAGACCTCAAGCCTAATCAGTATGAATATGTTCGAGTTTGCTCTGATCACTTTTTCAGGAGCTCCATCTAAATTATATGATATTGACAGCCCTGATTGGGCACCTTCATTGAGACTAGGCCACAGTGAAAGTAGTACCATCAACCAGTGTACTGTTGAGAGATATCAGAGAGCTGCAGCAAGGAAGAAGAGAATTTTAGCTTCAAACGATGATGACCTTGGTGCTAAAAGATCTGCACTTGACCTTCACGGGTCCACATCTGATGAAGAACAGTTGATAGGAGCTAGTTCTAATTGTGATGTCTTGAGTGGAACACCAGTACAAACTGAGTTGACTGGTAAGAATATTAGTGATATGGAAAGTGATATTAATCAACTAGAGAAGTCCCAGAAGGAAATGGAAGCAGAGTGTAATGACAAAGTGGCTGATTTGAAGTGTAAGATTATTGAATTAGAAGGTAAAGTTGACGAATTAACACTTAATGAAAGAGCATTTAAGGATAACAATGAAAAGGTGTTATACTATACTGGGTTAAGCAAATGGAGTGTGCTCAAAGTTCTCTTTGACTATGTCGAACCATTTTTGAAGAAGAATTCAGTTTTGAATTCCTTTCAGCAGTTACTTTTATGCTTAATGAAACTACGCCTTGGTCTATCAGGCCAAGATTTGGCCTACCGCTTTAGAATACACAAGTCTACAGTTAGCCGGGTATTTGTTTTCACTCTCAATATTTTGTATGTGAGATTGAAGCGTCTAATAATTTGGCCAGATAGAGACAGTTTATTGGAAACTATGCCAATGGTGTTCAGAAAGCACTTCCCAAAATGCGTAGTCATAATTGACTGCTTTGAGATATTTTTGGAGCGTCCGACCAATTTGCTAGCAAGAGCTCAGACCTATTCTGCATACAAACACCATAATACCGTAAAATATCTGATTGGAGTTACACCTCAGGGAACAGTTAGTTTTATATCGGAAGGATGGGGAGGACGGACAAGCGACAAACACATTACTGAGCATAGTTCATTTCTCTCTAATTTAGTACCTGGTGACACCATACTTGCCGACAGAGGTTTTGACATTTCAGATTCTGTGGGGTCATATTGTTCTACATTAAAAATTCCTGCTTTTACCAAAGGCAAATCACAGCTACATGGAATTGAAGTTGAACAAACTCGGCGAATTGCCAATGTTAGAATTCATGTAGAGCGTGTCATTGGTAATATACGACAAAAATATACCATTATTAATTCCACTCAGCCAATTGATTATGTACAATCACAGGGGCGCCGGAACAGGTCCGGCAGGCCCGGCAGTCGCCGGACCAATAATTTGAATTCTGCTCTCACTTACTTTCACTTACTCTTACAGTTACCTCCTCACACTCCTCGATTCCTCCACGGTAACTTCACCGTCAAAATTTAGCTCTAATTAACGCACACATCGCGGCACGCCCACTACTTCAAGTGATTGTAAATTTACCCTTTACCTAATCTTTACTTGTACGCGTGTAGTCTGGTCTAGTATGGCTTCTCGGTTAGAGTTACCCAATCAGTTCAAGCCTGGGAAAACCTTCAAGTTCCCTAAGAGAAAATTTGGAAAAGGGAAGGAGGAGAGGTAAGAGTGCTTATTGCTAATAGCAAATAATAATAATAATAATAGCTAAATAATAATAAGTGTCAGCTAAGTAGCTAGCTATATCTTTTATCCTTCTGTTTGTCAAAAAGACTTTAAGGGAAAATTTGTTTTAGGTAGTAACTTAATTAAAAGAAAATAAAAATAAATACCTATCATTTCCCCTCATTTTTTCAGATTCATTCCTGACCCTGCTCTTCTCTTCTTAATTCCCTTCCTGTTTATCGTCATTATGTCAGAAATGCTTAATCACAACAACTAATCAAATTTGCAGTGATTGATGAGTGGAATAGAGTCCAATAATATTGTGTCCCTTCCCATAAAATTTGCTTTCAAGAATTCTCTGAAAAAACAACAACAAAAAAAAAACCCTGATTTTCAGATGTTGTATTGACTTATCTGATGGAGCATTTATTTCTGTAATTGTATCGTGTACAATTATATTTGCTATCCCTGTACCCAGAACTTCTTCATATTAGCCATTAAACTAGCTGGTATTTTCTGTTTGCTTTGCAAAAAATTTATTAAATAAATAAATTAATAATTTGATATGCACATTTATAGAAAGTTCCTATGTTATTCTAGATCATTTCGATCTGAGTGGTGTGACAAATTCCCTTGGCTTCACTACAGTGTAGAGTTGGATGCAGCATTTTGCCACTTATGTATGCAAGCTTCCTTTGAAGGAAAATTTTTAACTAGTACAAAGCGTGATCCTTCTTTCATCACAAAAGGGTTTACTTATTGGAAAGAGGCAACAACAGCCTTCCGAAAACATCTGCAAAGTGAGTGTCATAAAGAAGCAACCGAAGCACTCATTTCTCTGCCTCAAAGCATTAAAGGAAGTATTGGAGAAATATTAAATGAAGAGATTAAGGAGGAAAAAGAAATGAACAGAAAATCATTTTTAGTTATTTTACAAAATATTTCTTTTCTAGCAAGGCAAGGCCTGCCATTAAGAGGTCATGGGGATATTGAAAGTAACTTTCATCAGCTTCTTCTTCTTCGAGGTATTGAATGTAATTATATCACTCCTTGGCTAAATAAAAAGACCAACAAGTACACTAGCCATGAAATACAGAATGAGTGCCTCAAGCTTTTGTCTGTCCAACTTTTGAGGGAGTTGAATAAAAAGATTCAAAAAAGTGCATGTTATTCTATAATGGCTGATGAGTGTACAGATGCATCAAATAAAGAGCAATTCACTATTTGTATGAGATGGGTTGATGAAGAATTGCAAGATCATGAAGATTTTATTGGACTTTACCAAGTTGATAGTATAAACTCAAGTGCTCTTACTGATGCTATTAAAGATGTTCTGATACGTATGGATCTCACTATGCTAAAGTGCCGTGGTCAATGTTATGATGGGGCAGCAAACATGAGTGGTAGCAGGAATGGTGTTGCTGCTCAACTGCTTGCAGAGGAGAACCGTGCTATTTATACACACTGTTATGGGCATGCCTTAAATCTTGCTGTTGGTACCACTCTGAAGCAATCCAAAGTTTGCCGTGATGCAATGGATGTTGCCTTTGAAGTAGCTAAGTTAATCAAGTTTTCACCAAAGCGTGATAGTATATTTCAAAAAATAAAAGCAGATGAAGCTGATGAAGAAGATCGGATTAGCCGGATAGGAATTCGTTCTTTTTGTCCAACCAGGTGGACGGTTCGTGGTGTGTCTGTGGCTAGCATTCTGGAAAATTACAACATTTTACAGCGTCTTTGGGATGAATGTCTTAAAGGAACCCTGGTTCCCGATGTCAAAGGAAGAATTATTGGTGTTAAGGCCCAAATGGCACAATTTAAGATGCTGTTTGGACTACAGCTCAGTAAGCGAATTTTAGTGATCACCGATAACCTAAGCAAAACATTGCAACATGAATCAATGTCAGCTGCTGAAGCACAAGTTATAGTTTCCAAAACTATTGAAACATTAAAAAACATACGAGGTGATGACATGTTTCAGTTGTTTTGGAAACATACAGAATTACTGCGTGAGCACACTGGCATAGATGAACCAATATTGCCACGAAAAAGAAGAGCTCCATCGCGGTATGAAATTGGAGATGGAGAAGGGTTTCATTTAAGCATAGTTGAAGATCACTATCGCTTATTGTATTTTGAAGCTATAGATCTGGCTATAATGAGTATTCAAGACAGATTTAATCAGTCAGGCTTTTTAATGTATCAGAATCTTGAAGAACTACTGATCAAAGCAGCAAATAGCAAAGATTATTCCTCAGAAATGGAGAAAGTTGTTTCATTTTATGGAGATGACTTTGAATCTAAAGAACAACTTTCTACTCAGCTGGAAATATTTAGCTCCAGTTTTAACAAGGACAGCAGCAATCACGTCACGTTGAGAGAAGCTATTAAATGTGTTCAAGATTTTTCACCCGGTCAACGTGCATATTATTCACAGATATGCAAAGTTGTGCAACTTATATTGGTCATGCCTGCTACAAATGCTGCAAGTGAAAGATCATTTTCTACTATGAAGAGAGTGAAAAGTTATTTGCGTAGTACTATGGGTCAGGAACGCTTAAACAACTTAATGATTATGAATATTTACAAAACTGAGGCAGAAAAATTGGATTTGAAACTGGTAGCTGATGAATTTGTGTGTGGAAGTGAACATTGAATGCGAATATTTGGAAAATTTACATAATCATACTGACATTCTTTATAACTAGCTACATAGTGAAACATTCAATTTATCATCCATTAAAAATATTATTATTTATGATAATTGTCTTAAAAGTAATAGTTTACCCAGGTTTAAAGTGTACAATTTCGCCTGACCAAAGCATTTTAG
>WLWD01005093.1_pt1 | contig 27694 bp, 21 predicted proteins | sample 6712731 | NCBI WGS metagenome assembly WLWD01 (sample SAMN12718690, study PRJNA576275) | sponge metagenome | isolation source: marine sponge | host: Mycale hentscheli | place: New Zealand: South Island, Marlborough, Capsize Point | collected 2014-11-01
TTGCTTAACAGCTACCCTTAATGGCTTTGTTCGATCTTCGTCTTCACCTAAATTCAAATTTTTAAGACTTAGGTTTATAGTATCGGCAAGAAATACTTTGCCAAAATATCCTGTTCCAATGGTTTTTATTTTCTTGATATTTTCAGGTTTGAAAACGGGTATTGTTTGAAGATCTGAAGTGCTGAAGTTAGGCATGTCATACAGTGGAGTGCTAATATTGTCATTAATGCACATAACTCTTTCCTCCACTGATGTGTCATGCACTTTATCATATATATCTTGTACATCATCATCTGAGTCAGATGCATTTAGTACAAAATACATACTATCATCAGTGTTGCTATATATGTGATCAGTTGAGTTGTCTTTACCGTTTTCTGGCAACACGGAATCTTTCTGCAGTATTAGTGAGGCCAAACCTGTGGCTGTTTGTTTCTTTTCAGTTATTTTGGAGTAAACTTGATCAGTTATATTACTTTCTGCGATTTCGTCATATGTAACTTCATCTGTTTGTACATTCACAGGTTTTTTATCGTAAACTGGACAGTTTAGAACATTGCAACTTGCCTCAGTAGGCTCTCCACTTTTCAACGTTTGATAATTCATATCTGGATTTATACTTGAAGTTCTGATATTTGTCAATGTCACATTTGCTTTGATTATAGGGTGCTGCTGCTTCAATATATTGTATTGCTGACATAGCACCTCATACAGTGTCTTGTCTTTGTTATTATGATTAATCTTGTCATATTTATCCTGGCTTTTTTCCTGTACACTTACAATGCTGTCATAGGTTGTATTCACTTCCATGTTCTAAGTTAGTCTTGTCAGATTTGGATCTAGGAATAGAATGATGCAAATTAAGTTTTTGGTTTTGCTTTTTACGAACTGTACCTATTGCTATCAACAGGCCTATTATAGTGAGCACCAATGGAAGTATTACTATCACTACTACTAGGCCTCCAATTAATGCTACTGGCAAAGAAGACTTTGTATTGTGAGTATGTTTCGTCGCTGTAGAGATATTAGAAGAAGACACCATAATTGGCTCAGTGTTATATGTGTTGGACGCAATATGGCTCCTACATGATAATGACAACTTTTCTGTTGAGGTGGCTGTTATTGGTAATGAATGATTATAAATTAATGGCGATGCCATCATTTCAGATGAAGTTGAATGGGGTGTTCTCTGTGATGCTACTGTAGCCAGAGTAGAAGAGATATGTGCTATTGGAATAACATGTTTATAATACAGTATGTAGGACTATTCATACCTATTGATATAACTGGGTTTAAATAGGTTATAGCATTCATTGGTATAATTATTATCAGAGTTTTACCATATGGTGAAAAATAAAAACAAAAACATTTTATGGAGCACTGCCTGCTTCTGAAGCGATTGCATGGCGAGTGCAAGTTCATTTGACAGAAAATTGTAAAGATAAAAAGTTATCAAAATCAATTAAAAATTGTAAATTAACTATGAAAAAATTAATAAAAATAAATAAACAAAAACATTTTATGGAGCATTGCCTGCTTCTGAAGCGATTGCATGGCGAGAGCAAGTTCATTTGACAGAAAATTGTACAGATAAAAAGTTATCAAAATCAATTAAAAATTGTAGATTAACTACTAGTGGTGTGATTGAGCACAAATGGCGAGCGCGCCTAAAGACTATACTACTTTTATATGAATGATTTTTGACTTCTAACACTGAAGCTACTGAAAATAAGGTCCAGTTTTTAAATTTAGCATACAGGGTAAAGGGATTTCAGTGCCATAGTAACAACTCTCTGCAACTGCTTGGAAGGAAAAAAAAAACAAAAAAAAAAACAATACACGTTATTTAAAAAATTTCTCTGTGATATTCTTAGCTAAGTAGTGGTTGTTTGTAACACACAATGTTTTGACACAAATGGACATGCACCTACACAGACTTACCTTAGCGGTAGTCTAGTGGACAATGTATTTTCAAGTAAATACTGTTGCGCACGGCTTATAACCATGACAAAGAGCGCATTGACTTACCACCCCCACTAACTCGAATAGAAATGGGAGTCCCTTTAGTTTTCAAGTTTGAACTGCACCCGCAAAAGAATTCAAAACTGTAAACAATTCAATTTCTAGGGTGATACGGGTACTGATCGATAAACCAGAGGATTCTGTTTAGTGCAATTTGGGACGGGGTCGAACGCCGAGCAAACACAAAAATACGGAGGGTCAAAGTACAAAATGACATACGTACGTCCATATATATAAATAAATAAACTAGTGGTGTGCTTGAGCACAAATGGCGAGCGAGCCTGATGTTAGGTAACATAAAACTAAGTATTGTTACTATGTTTTAGCTTAGTTCATGCAAACACTATAATAGCAGTTATGACCTTTTATTTCAGCAAACAAATACAAAATCACTCTCTTACCTGATTAATGGTAACTTTTGTAGTATCAAACATCAACCATTCTGATAATCTCAATCACCATTAACTCTTGAACAAGCTCTCAGCTACGATAAAAAAATAAACCAGTGTAATTTTAGCCAACAAATATGGAATTACTACTTACGCCATTCTTGAGTATTGATAACTTCTGTAGTATCAAATTGAAGTTACTTTGACCATCTGAATTACCTTGAATTCTTGACAACAAGCTCTCACCTACAAAAACAAAAACAATCAATTTTAGCACACAAATACAAAATTATTTTCTTACCTCATTTTCTTGAGCAGTGGTAACTTTTGTAGTACCAAATTTTAGCAAATCTGACTATTTGAATTTACCAGTCACTGTTGACAAGCTCTTAGCTCAAAAAAGAAAGGCCAGAATTAATTTTGCATATTTAGCTAACAAATATGGAATTACGTACTTACCTCAGCTTCCCTCGAGAAGTAGTAGCTTACTTAGCATTAATACTACGGCATTCTGACTACCAACAGCTCTTGACAACCAACAACCGGCACTCCGTATCCCCCCATAAAACGGCGAAGTTTTGAAATTAAGTCTGGAAAAGGGTCTTCAATGCCATAGTAACCAGTCGAATCAACTTTTTGTTTCTTGAAAAGCAAGCATTTTCGCAGGAATTTTCTCACACTTTGGAGGTTAAGGCTTGCTTAATCCTCTAGTTTCAGAATAAACTGGGGTCAAGCCTAAAAAGCTGTGTTTTTTTGGAGAAAAACGTTCCCCGCGCGCGCGTTTAAGGGGCATACGTACCATCCCACATACATATATACATATAACATATACCCGATTTTGCATTATCCACCCCTAATACTGTCTCGCTCGCTTCGCTCGCTAGCCAACAAACATCCCCGATTTTCGATTGTGTTGCCTTTGTAAGTGTCTCGCTAGCTACGCTCGCTCGCCAAATGAAAAAAATTAATAAATTAAATATATCTTACATACAATAAAGTAAGCATAAAATGATTTTATGGAACTTTACATCAATGCTTATATCAAGTAAAAACACTTATATTGTTATATGAGTTATATTTAGAATTATGTCAACTTCAATTTCACTCTCAACATATAAATCCAATAATAGCCAAGTATTATTAGGGGTGGATAACGCGCGCGGGGAACGTTTTTCTCCAAAAAACACGGCTTTTTAGGCTTGACCCCAGTTTATTGTGAAACTACAGGATTAAGCAAGCCTTACTTTATACTTAAGCTCCAAAGTGTGAGAAAATTCCTGCGAAAATGGTTGATTTTCAAGAAACAAAAATATAATTCGACCGGTTACTATGGCATTGAAGACCCTTTTCCAGACTTAATTTCAAAACTTCGCCGTTTTATGGGGGGGATACGGAGTGCGGTTGTTGGTTGTCAAGAGCTGTTAGTAGTCAGAATGCCGTAGTATTAATGCTAAGGAAGCTACTACTTCTCGAGGGAAGCTGAGGTAAGTACGTAATTCCATATTTGTTAGCTAAATATGCAAAATTAACTCTGGCCTTTCTTTTTTGTAGCTAAGAGCTTGTCAACAGTGACTGGTAAATTCAAGTAGTCAGATTGGCTCAAATTTGGTACTACAAAAGTTACCACTGCTGAAGAAAATGAGGTAAGAAAATAAATTTGTATTTGTGTGCTAAAATTGATTGTTTTTGTTTTTGTAGGTGAGAGCTTGTTGTCAAGAATTCAAGGTAATTCAGATGGTCAAAGTAACTTCAATCAGAAGTTATCAATACTCAAGAATGATGTAAGTAGTAATTCCATATTAATTGTTGGCTAAAATTACAAATAATAACACCGGTTTATTTTTTTATCGTAGCTGAGAGCTTGTTCAAGAGTTACTGGTGATTGAGATTATCAGAATGATTGATGTTTGATACTACAAAAGTTACCATTAATCAGGTAAGAGAGTGAATTTGTATTTGTTTGCTGAAATAAAAGGTCATAACTGCTATTATAGTGTTTGCATGAACTAAGCTAAAACATAGCTAGTAACAATACTTAATTTTATGTTACCTAACATCAGGCTCGCTCGCCATTTGTGCTCAAGCACACCACTAGTAAAATATATATGTATGTATGGATTGTACATATGCCCTTTAAACGCGCGCGCGGGGAACGTTTTTTCTTAAAAAAACACGGCTTTTTAGGCTTGACCCCAGTTTATTCTGAAACTACAGCATTAAGCAAGTTTTACTTTATACTTAAGCTCCAAAGTGTGAGAAAATTCCTGCGAAAACGCTTGCTTTCCAAGAAACAAAAAGTTGATTCGATCGGTTACTATGACATTGAAGACCCTTTACCAGATTTAATTTCAAAACTTCGCCTTTTTTCCGGCTAAGTGCGGCTTGTTACTAGTTGTCAAGAGCCACCTGTAGAAGAGAGCTATCACTACTTCTGAAAAGCGTATGTAAGCACATAAAGTATTAATGCTAAGGAAGCTACTACTAATCGAGGGATGCCGAGGTAAGTACGCAATTCCATATTTGTGACCGGATTTGTGAAAACCCGGCTAAACGCGGCATCCAAAGTTTTCTAATTTATTCTACAAGTAGGCTGCACGGGGCCTTGGGATGCCTTCCTCCTAATTTGGAAGCTGTAGCACAAGCCGTCTTCGCCCTACGCACTACAACACTTCAGTATTTTTGCTAAACTTATTATTGCTGATTTCGAAAAAACGCCAGGTAAAGGCGTTGCTAAGGTCAGGGGGCGTGTCCTGTGTCCGTATACTATTACTGCGTGTCTCCGGGACACTACGGAGGAATAAACTGGTTACAGGCGGATTGAAAGAAGTCTAAAAGGCTTAATGCAGGGCTCCTTAAGTAACTATGATGACGAGAATTGCGTGAGTACGTGAATTATGTAGAATAGTAAGTGAATTAGTTAGCTACAGTTTTTTCCCGGCTGTTAGTGAAAAGCCCGCCAATAATTTCTTAGCAACTCACCGTACACGAGTCCAACCGGCTAGTGTTTCTAGCCTCCTAGTGTGAGTTCTAGAGCACGCCAGAGCTTACAACTGCGTCATAAGCTAGAGCTAACTGGTGTCTATCCATTTCTGCCATAAAATATTTTTCGAAAAAAATCGACCCATAAGGCTTTATTTACCCGGTGATACTGAAAAAAATTGTTTGCCGCGTTTAGGCGGATTTTCCAAATCCGGTCACCTTTGTTAGCTTAATATGCAAAATAACTCTGGCCTTTCTTTTTTATAGCTAAGAGCTTGTTGTCAACAGTGACTGGTAAATTCAAATAGTCAGAAGGACTCAAATTTGGTACTACAAAAGTTACCACTGCTGAAGAAAATGAGGTAAGAAAATAATTTTGTATTTGTGTGCTAAAATTGATTGTCTTTTGTTTTTGTAGGTGAGAGCTTGTTGTCAAGAATTCAAGGTAATTCAGATGGTCAAAGTAACTTCAATTTAATACTACAGAAGTTATCAATACTCAAGAATGATGTAAGTAGTAATTCCATATTTGTTGGCTAAAATTACAAATAATAACACTGGTTTACTTTTAATCGTAGCTGAGAGCTTGTTCAAGAGTTACTGGTGATTGAGATTATCAGAATGGCAGATGTTTGATACTACAATAGTTGCCATTAATACTACATAAGAGAGTGAATTTGTACTTGTTTGCTGAAATAAAAGGTCATAACTGCTATTATAGTGTTTGCATGAACTAAGCTAAAACATACTAACAATACTTAGTTTTATGTTACCTAACTATCAGGCTCGCTCGCCATTTGTGCTCAAGCACACCACTAGTTTATTTGTATATGTATGGACGTACGTAAGGCATTTTTGTACTTTGACCCTCGCGTTTTTGTGTTAGTTCGGTTGTCGACCCCGTCCCAAATTGCACCAAACAGAATCCTCTGGTTTATCGATCAGTACCCGTATCACCCTAGAAATTGAATTGTTTACAGTTTTGAATTCTTTTGCCGGTACAGTTAAAACTTGACAACTTAAGGGACTTCTATTTCTATTCGAGTTAGTGGCGGTGGTAAGTCAATGCGCTCTTTGTCATGGTTATAAGCCGTGCGCACAGTATTTACCTGAAAATACATTGTCCACTAGACTACTGCGAAGGTAGGTGCAAATCCAGCTTTGTCAAAGCATTGTGTGTTACAACCACTACTTAGCTAAAGAATATCACAAAGAAAACTTTTAAATAACGTGTATTGTTTTGTTGTTGTTGTTTTTTCCTTCAATTCAAGCAGTTGCAGAGAGTTGTTACTATGGCACTGAAATCCCTTTACCCTGTATGCTAAATTTAAAAACTTGACCTTATTTTCAGTAGCTTCAGTGTTAGAAGTCAATAAAAATAGTATAGTCTTTAGGCTCGCTCGCCATTTGTGCTCAAGCACACCACTATTGTATGTTGCCAATATTGATATTTAACTAATGAATAACTTACAAACGCGTGTGACTTCATCTCGGAATGTAACTTTGCCAAGATAAATTTTTCCTACAGTTATTATTAGTGAATATAATAAAGTATATGGAACTATTTATCGCCTCCGATGCAGTATTTATAGTTATATTGACGGAAGAAGAACAGTTCAACACATTCATAGAAGGTACAATCATAGCAATTATGGTTGAAGTTAAAAATGCAGGAAATGAAATACTTCGGTAAATGTTAATTGTCAGAGAGTACAAAGAAACATATTCAATTGTATTTCTTGTAACATAAATGAACTAGAGAATCTAAATCCAATAGCATATGAGGTAGTAATTGCATCTACAGTGTAGAATTGAGAAGCCCAGGTACCTCTCTGACTAACAACAAATGTAGGAATTATTCCATCAATGAGAGTTCCATTAACATGTCCCATGCAATCACAAAACCTTCCACTTTTTGTATCACCTTGAATACAGCTTAAAGGACATCCTGCATTGGGATCTGATCCATTGTTAGATGGTCCATTAAGGTAGCTAAATGCTACTGGACGAATATTGGCTCCTAAAATTTAATACCAATTAATTAAGTTGCACTCTTTAACAGACAGAGTCGGTAACTCACCGTAGCAGATACTGAAGGCGGCCATCTGCAATGCTGCGATCTGTAGCGCTGCAATTTTCTTAACAATAGTTTTCGTACTCATAGTACACTATACTGAACTTACTTTAACTTCGTATGTTGAGGTGCGCTTAAGTTATTATTATTTTGAAGTTAGTGCCTCAACCTGATATTAATATATTTTTTTAAGACTTTTATACTTACGTACATCGCAGTAATGTGAAATGGCACATAACTGAAAGTATAGAGTGTTTTCACCAAACGTTAGGGGTCACGTGATACGACCCCCTGGTGTACATATTGGTACAGAGAGTGATGGTGCTCTGCGTTGTTGTGGGCTTTTCTAAGCGCTCAGGTAAGGGATAAAGACGTTTCCTTTTGTAGGATTCCGGAAGTGGTGACTGGCAAAGGTGAATCAATACGGCAATTGACAACAAAACGTCGTGCGCTATGTGTCAGCCATCCAAAGATTGGAGTAATGATAGAATTTGTTCGAGGCATTGGAAGAAGAAAATAACCCAGACTGGCTTCCAACTCTCCATTTGGGCCACAGTAAGGCAAAGACTGCCAAAAAAGCAGAAACTGCCAAAGGTAGATTTGAAAGGGTCAAGTTGAGAGAAGCTAAAAGAGACTGTTAGCCAGAGCAATGAAATATGTTCTGCAAGTACAGAGATGGATGCTAATGTAGCTGGTCCAGATCAACAACTGCTTTTAATAATATTTATAGTTAGGCAATCCTGTGTAAAATTTGACACGATCATCATCCTGTTCAAGCTCCTATTCTGAAAATGGTGGTACACTAACTAAGGACTGTAACTCAGATTGTAATGTTTCAATTTCAAGGTCATCCTCAATATGCTTCTTTTCCTCATCATCGATCATAGCTGAAGTAACTTCTGTTTGAACAGCAGCATTACACACCAAATTTTCAACATTGCTAGTACTACAGCTAGCAGTAGATATGGTGTTGGTGTTATTACAACCTGTAAATTGTACCGTAGATGATTCCTACTAAATTGTCTCCATTTCAGGAATTTATACTCACCATTATAAGACTGAGATTGAACAGTCCTTACAAAGACTTAGCATATAGATTTGGCATATCTGTATCAACAGTATCACGAATCTTTTCTAAATGGCTCACTTTGATGGATGCAGTGCTACAATATTTAATGATATGGCCTACACATGAGAGCTTATGAAAAACCATGTCATAGTGCTATATAGACTCTTTTGGTAAAGATGCTACAGTCATAGTAGATTGCTTTGAAGTTTTTATAGAGCATCCTTCAAATCTTCTAGCTCGAGCAATTACTTGGTCCTCCTACAAGCACCACAATACCATTAAGATTCTGCTTGGTATAACACCACAACGTACCGTGTCATTTGTGTCAAAAGCATGGGGAGGCCGTGTTAGTGACAAACTCCTCATAGAATTATGTGGAATTCTCAAACACTTACTACCTGGTGACGTAGTTCTTGCTGATCGAGGTTTTAACATATCTGATGATGTTGCAATGATGCAAGCCAAACTTCACCTACCGGCATATACAAAAGGTAAAAAACAACTTAACGCTATGGGGGTTGAAAATACTTGCAGTATTGCCAATGTAGGCATTCATGTCGAGCGAGTCATTGCTGTTGTGCGTCAGAAATATCGCCTACTGACTGGAACATTTCCTCTGGAGTATGTTGTTAAAAAGAAAGAGGAAAAACACCTTACATTGACAAAATAGTAAATAGTTTGCGTGTGTTGTGCTCTCTGCAATGTTTGTGACTCAGTGGTTCCATTTGATTAATTGTCTAATTAAGACAACTAAATGTTTTTTGTGTAACATTTACACAGCAGTTTTGATTGCTTCATTTTGTTACCATTTTTAACTGTTTTATTTCATACAATTTGTCTATGAACAAAGTAATTCAAAGTTAAGTTAACATGATTTTAAAGACAATTCAAAATGTATGAATAGTTAGCTATGTATCCGTTCATTATTGTTAATCCTGTCTTGACCTTTTCCTTTTCAATTTGAACTCCGGCAACATACGGTATGTTGGACAGTACCACTTCCCTTTTGGAACAGGCTTAATTTTTGAACAACTCGTGTGAAACTACTCAATTGCACAAGTTTGATTGTCACATGCAATCATCTGCAGACCATCATCTGGTCGCTTGCAGTAGCAGTACAGTTGAATCGAGAGATAAACCTGAGGTGGAAGGAACTGAAGGTGAAGCACTTGCATTTGTTCCTTTGTTGTTCATAATAGGAGGTTGTGTATACCAATGACCTAGGATTTCAGGCAGAATACAAATTTGAAAGAATTCTGAAGCTTTTTACTCACACTCCAACCAGAAAGTTTCATTTGGGAAAATACGCTCTACATGCATTGAAGGATCTTGCTGATCATCTGGAAAGGTGCAAACTACAAAATCACAGTAAGCGACATCACATACAAATATCTGTGTCTATACTTGGTAATAGTAAGAATGCTTGTTGTCCAGATGCAGGTTACCATTTGAGTCTATTTTTAAGCAAGAGTTCTTCCAATTATGATTGTCTGCATTAATTTCCTCACTTCGATGACAGTATGGATATTTAATTTCAACGTCACCTTTTCCACAACATGAACAAGAGATGATACCATCAGGCATGCACCAAAATGAGGCCATTTAGGATTTATTCTAAAACCAGAGTTAGTTACTAAAAAATTGTGGTGATCTTGCATATTTTTTTCATAGAAATCTCGTGCCCTCTTTTCATGCTTACATCCCCATGCAGTGTATTTCGAAGTAAACCTGAAGGCTTCTGGATAAACTAGCCCCTTAATTAAACTTTGTGAAGGGTTGGCTGAATCTGTGCAACATACAGACTTCATTTTGGATGCAGTGACACGACCTGCTCTATAAGTAAACCATAACTTTGAGTTTGCCTGTTCTCTGGACTCCATCTCAACAAGATCAGCGATTGCTGGTGTCACTTCAATTTCAATCTAGTACAAACTTCAAGTAATTCTGTATACTTGTAAGATTGGTACTTCATATTAAACAACTGTTGTAAGGGCTTGGGAAATGATGATCTTTATGTTTTAGGAATATAGGCATCTGAATATTTCTCTCTAACTGAAAGAATATCACTTTCTGCTAATTAATTCAGAAAAAAAATGTTCTAGCTTAGAGTGCTTGTCTACAGCCCAACTATAATGAACATGTTCCAGGCCAACTTGACATAGGTATTGTTTCAAAAGTTACAAATGACTGCTCACTACTTATACGGCAATTGAACTCTTCCCGCTTTCTTTTCATACATTTAAAATCAATATATTTGACTGGTAGATAGGGTATTTCTTTCTGGTAGCTTGGTATAACCCATGTACACTTCTGTTGTGTGCAAGTTGTGCCTTGATTTATCCTTGAAGAAGCTTCAAGATAAAATAGAATACTACCAACAATGTGTGCAAGCTTCTCCTAGCCCAGCCATACAAGTGCAATGGGTACAACAACCCGCACCACTTTCCAAGCAAAGAATCCAACAGCTCAATGGTGTATCGCTGCATCGCTGCGAATGACGAACTTATGCAAACAAAACAAACAAAAAAAACGAAAACACTTTTACAAAACAAATTATTGTCATTCCATAATTGCACATTTTAATACTTACTCTTCCAGTTACAGCAATTTTTATCTTTCAAATTCCAAGCCTGCACATTTTTCACCCACCATCCATTAATGAACTGATTGTATGTGTTCAAGCCGATTGAGGAAAGAAGTCCTACACAAACTATTTCATTTAGTCCTACACAAACTATTTCATTTTAGTCTTTACTTTTGCACTTGCGCCTTGTACTCCGCGTTAATCGTTGATGTTCGGCGATCGTCGATGTTCAAGTCCGTTTTCCGTTTTAATGTTCTTAGCTACCTTTTTTGTCATTCTTACTATTATCTTTTGGGTTAGTTACTTGCTGTATTACATGAACTATTCTTTATTACTTTAATGAATAACCATACTTGGTGAACTATTCTCTCCTTGGCGTTCTACTGCCCCTGTATGCTTTAAATTATTTTGCTGTTAAAAAACTAGTCTAAAGTACCAGATATGACACTATGTCACTGGCTTTCACAGGAGGTAAAGCTTGCTGGGGTAGCAGTGCTATGACTTGAAGAAGGCAGTAGAAACGGATCCACGCCATTAACTAACTCTATTTTATCGAGGTACCTTAGTTTTGCATCCCCAGGAAGGTCGTTGGCATAGCTGGAAAGCTCAGATACAGCGAGCGAGCGAAGCTGACTCTCAGTCGTGTTCAATGACCTTACATATAAAAGACCAGTTTACAAAAAAAACAAAAAAACATAACTAGCGCAATATACTTAATTTAAAATAAGTGGTATAATTATAGAGGTGTATTAATGTTGTGGCAGTGTTCCATACTGTAGCATTTTTCAATAAAAGGATCTCTTGTACAATAGCTAAGGACAACATACAGTTTATTATCAAATTATTCTCAATAACAATCTATGTAATAGTACCCTCATGTTTAAGTAGCAACGACTGTGCTTAGTCATGAATAATTCATAAAGTTAAACAGTTTGGTAAAGCGTTGTAAATATACTTTATGGGTAAAGTGACGTTAAATCAGTCGAAAGTTTGTTAATTGTAGCTGAAAAGCGTGTGGAATAGAGGGAGAGCGGTATAGGTTTCAAAATAGGATGGTGAAAGTACGAAAGGGAAGGCAAAAAGGAGATTAATTGTAACTATAAAGCAGGCGGAATTGGCGAGGTAAGGCGACATAGTAAAAAGAAGGCGAATAAAAGAAAAGGCAGGAGGGAACGATTAATTTTAACTAGAAAGCATGTGGAATCTAATCGTCGCGTAAAGGTGCGTAAGTTCAAGAAGAAAGGCGAAGGTACAAACAAGAAGGCTAAAGTTTCGCAAACCCCAAGTCCACAAGCATGATAGAAGGACAAAGAGATTCAGAAGCAGGAGAGGAATACAAAGGGAGGAGAGGGGGCTCCACCATTCAATAAGAAAGAGCTGAAATAAAAAAGAATTTTTCCGATGACTTACTTCTGGAGCCTATATCTCAATTTCAATTTTTGGGAGCCAGCTGTGCATGCAACTGCTAGATATAAGCAGAACCAATTGGGAAGATGTAAATTATACTTTGTCCTCATGTATCTGTTCAGCTGTGCATAATGGGTGAAGCTTGTTTGTCAATATAATACCAATGTGACAAACTTCAGTCTATGTTACTGGGTTAATTGAATTGAAGTAAGTAACTCTGAAATACTTTGACAAAATTTTCAAGATACCTATAACAGCTAACAAGTTGTGTCATAAACTATCAGTCTCAACTGGTTAGTTGCTTGATATCCAAGTATCAGAGTCTTTATTATCTTATGCAGGAAAAAGGCCAAAAAAAGTATCAAGTAAAGTCCAGTTGACATATTAAAAACTATTGGACAACTATAGAAGTGCAACATACAAAATCTAGGTTATGATTAATTCATAATGTCTCCTAGGACTATTATACAACATCCCATAAATTTTGAAAGTGATGAAAAAAAGCTAGGCAATATATGATTTGGTGATAAAAATCACAATAGCTGAATGATATTACAATTGCAGTAATCCAATCAACAAGTATAATTCAGCCTCACATTAGATCATTTACACTGCTTGAAATGTAGGAATATAATGTCTACCAGAAAGCGGCGTCCAGATATTGAGCTCTCCAAGTTTTATCGTCGTAGCTTAAGTCGTTCCCACTGTAATAGACCAAACCGTTCACTTCGTAGGCTTGAAACAATACATTTTTAAGAAATCGATCGATCTTTTCTCTACGCACGCCTCGTTGTGCCCGGTTTTCCTGTAGACGGTCACACATATATATATATATATATAATAATATATATAATATATATATAATATACTTATTACATGAGTCAGAGTGTGATATGGTGAGATATTTCAAGAGCAGCATAATATATTTTCAAGAGCCAGAGGGGAGTGAAAATAAAGCATGAGAGTGAAATATCTTGCCATAACACTCTGGCAAGTGTAATAAGTGGTTATTCCACACTTAGTACTAGAGCTAGGGTAACTCACAGCTTAGAGTTAGTTGAAGGGGCTACACATACCCCCAGCTGATATTTTAGCAGCTGCTCTAACCCTGTTGAGCAGGGTACACCTGAGGAAGGTAGCTCTAAAACTGAAGGTAGCTATAACCCCCCCTTCCCCCTGGCTGGTTGCTATAACTACAAGGATAATGAGCTTGCTCAGTACAGGGTGAAATAACAGCTTGAAATATCATGAGTTATTTCACTGTCACCACCTAAAAATATCATTGTGAAGGTATCTAGGGTGAACTAAATATATATATATAGGTGAAACAGCAAAGAGTGAATAAACATCAGGATGCTTGTAAGAGAGGTGATGAGAAGACTTCAGCTATTGCTGAACATGCTAGGCAGCAACATCACCCCATTAAATGGGAAGATGTAAGAGTTGTAGACAGAGCTATTAAAAATCATGAGTTAATAATCAAGAAGCTCTACACATACAGATGTTACCAGAAAAAAATTACAATACATTATAGATGAGATAAGCAGCACTGTGAGATTTGTTTGCGTATATATTTGAAAAAACATACCAGTTGGGAATTTAGCTTTACATTTATTGATTCCAGAGTCTCAAATGCTTACATGAATGAGATTTACTTAGTTAAATCAGTATAACGTTATAAACCATAAATTGCTTTCAGCAAAATTATGGAAAAATTATGGTCTCAATATCAATATACCATTGACATATTAAAATGGTCATTTCATACAACAAGGCACATGTGACATGTAACCATAATTAGCAACAAATAAAGTACTCCTTGAATTATATTACACTCACAGAGGGTATGAATTCAGTAAAGGGATGGAAGGTTAAGGCTGTGTGAAAAGGAAACATCATTCAAAGTGTGTAAGATATCAATATTCATGGCTTATTAGTATTTTTCCTCATACTCACCAAATTCATTGGCCAAAGGAGCAGAGATAAAAACGCAAACGAAACGAAACACTATAACCAATTGTGTACCGTTTCAAGCCATTGTCTATACCACACGATGGTTGAGTAGTACTCTCTACAAAGAAGAAAAATAAAATATCATCTGCTGCAATATAATTAGTAAAAATGAATTAAGAATGTGTTTTGATTATAATGTTAACTTTTAATAGTTTAATGGTTTTTAATAATACTTTATTGTTGTGTCATGTTGTATATTTTTAAACATTATCTAAATCAATAATATGTTTTGTGTATGTGGATCACCCAAGAATTAATAATTTTGGGGGAAACAAAAGCGCAGATAAATTCTTTGGAGTTGCTACGTTTTAATGTGAGAGCATATTTAATTAATTTTTTTCTCCTAGACACTGATGGCAAATTCTGCATGCAATTGTAAAATACAAGATGAGTAAGTACAATCCTAGCATTTAAAAAAATCACACCTTCATATCCATTTTATTACGGCATAAACGCTTCAATTTGTAGTTTGTTTGCATTGAACTATTATACTGATTATTTCAATTGTAGTGTCTTACCCGACTTAAATGCTGTTTTGATGTCAAAGTCTCTACACACTCTCTGAATGCTCTCACTCAATCCTATTATGTACAGAATAGTAAGAATCAAACCTTTCTCTCTTGCTCAGTATTTGTGCGATCTTTAGAAGGTAACTCTTTAGAGCCTGCCCTAATGGGTGCGTTGTCATAACTATTTCTTTGAAGTACTTTGTGTAGGTGTTTCTCTTCTTCCTTCAAGTTTTCACTCCTATTAATTACCCTCATAGCTCTATGATACAAGCATCTCACTACTCCTCTCTTTACATGATTAGGATGATGAGAATTTAAGTGAAGGTATCTCTCTGTGTGTGTAGGTTTTCTGTACTCAGTGGATGTACCATCACTTTCTCTCTTTAATAAGCAAATCCAAATTAGGTAGCGTACTATCTTCCTCTGATTCCATGATAAATTTTATAGAAGGTCTTACAGAGTTTAAATGGTCCAAAAAATGTTTTTCACTTCCTTTCTTAACTATGCAAAAGGTGTCATCTACATATCTCTTCCATAATACAAAGCTTCTTCCTCAAATAATTCCATGTACAAGTTAGTCACAACTGCGGAAACAGGAGAACCCATGGCTGCTCCATCTACTTGTTCATAACAGTTCCCATTGTACCTAAAGTAAGTTGACCTAAGGGAGACCTCTAATAATTCTGTGATGCACCCAGGAGAAGACATGTTCTCTCATCTAGACTTTCATCATTCTGGAGCTTATTTCTGATCACAGATACTGTCTAGTCTATTGAAACATTAGTGAACAGGGAAGACACATCAAAACTCACCATCATTTCATCAGATATCAAGCATACACTATTAACTGTTTGCATGAAATGTGTTGAATTATTTATGTGTGATTGTGTCTTACCAAACAATGGAGATATCATTTTAGATATGAACTTTGACAAATTGTAAGATGGTGATCCAATGCAGGAAACTACTATAGGTCTAAGTGGGATTCCTAACTTGTGTATCTTAGGAAGACCATAAAGTAGAGTTGGTCGACATCCAGTGGGTCTTAACCTGTTGTACAACATAGTAGGAATTTTACCCTCCATTTCTAAGTTCATTAATATACGACCTATTTTTAGTTTCCTGAGTCATAGTTGATTCTTCTTAACAAGTCTGTAAGTGCCTGATTGTATTAACTGGGTGAGCTTAGAATGGTATTCTTCCTTATTCATGAGGACTGTGGCTCTACCTTTATCAGCTGGAAGAATGGCACCATCAGACATATGTTGTTTTAATTCACTTAAAGCTTTTCACTGCTGTTTATACTTAGATTATCTTGTAGTAGCTTAGATTTTCTTAAAATACTACTAACTCTACCCCTTAAATCATTTGCCTTATCCTCACTTAGAAACTTAGTTACTGCTTCAATAGCAGTTACAGCATCTATAAGGGGGAGTTTCGTAGGAGCTGGTGCAAAATTTAAACCTAACTTTAGTACATCTTCCTGGCTTTCAGTTAAACTTTAGTCAGAAAGATTAATAATCCATTTCTGCTCTCTTAGTCTTCCTATTAAAACTTGGATTGGTGTCTGGCCTTCATTAAAGTAAATGTTTTCTCTGCTGATGTCTTACACAGAGTAATTATTCTCTCAAAATCACTGTGATGCATAGTGTCCTTAAGGATATGAAGCATAGAACTTTGTATTATATTTAAACGGACCTTCAATCTGTAGGATTGTCTTATACCCTTGCTCTCAGTATAAGGGCACTAGCAAGAGAAAGGTTTGATTCTTACTATTCCATGCATATCAGGATTGAGTGAGAGCATTCAGAGTTGTGTGTAGACTTTGACATCAAAACAGCATTTAAGTTTGGTAAGACACTAAGATTACATCTTACTAAAGTCAAAGATACTATACCTATTATCACAGAGTCATCCATAGTGTACAGTGTACCCTGCAGTTGTGGTGAAGTTTACATAGGTGAAACAACTAGAAGGCTTGAGCAGAGAAAGAACATCAGGATGCTTATAAGAGAGGTGATGAGAAGGTTTCAGCCATTCTGAACATGCTTGGCAGCAGCATCACCCCATTAAATGGGAAGAGGTAAGAGTTGTAGACAGAACCAGTAAGAATCGTGAGTTGAAGATCAAGGAAGCACTACACATACAGATGACACCTGACAACATGTTTAATAGAGACATAGGTTTAGAGCTTCCAGGATACTGGCTGTCCATGCTGCCACAAATCACCCTCCAGGATGATATAATAAACAGTAAGCGTGCCCTCCAGAAATCTTGCCGTTTATTTTGTGTTGGAACAAATTATAAGCATAAAATAATGTCTATGACTTTATTGTGTACTTTAGCATCTTCATTACAATGATGTAAAAAGTATCTTGACAACCTGGCTCCTGTTTATATCTGAGCTGAAAATGTAAAAACAAATACATGATTTAATGGTTTGTATTAAGCCTAAGATTAACTGTCTTTTAAATATAAAATTTTCCAAAACATATATATTTTTAAGTATTTTTATATGAATAAGAACGATATGAATATATTATTATATTTATATAATAATTATATTTATTCAACGAGCATGTTATGAAATAAAATATTGTGTAAATTTATACATGTATAATATTAATGATTAACAATTTATTCCCAGCAATTTGATATTCAGTTAAAATTGATTAGTTTTATTTATAATTTACTGACAAATAATAATTAGGAAAAAATGTATTTAAAAAATTACGTAATATACTGTTAAACTTGTGTAGTAGTAGCAGTATTATTTTATTTGATTACATTTTGAGCTATAACATTTTAGCAACACCAGCTCACTTTACACTATCTACTTCTCCATCAAATCTACATAGTTAGTTGAAACAAGTTATAGGCACATCTTCAACTTCATCAACATTACTATTTCAAGTAGTAATTTCAATTCAAAAGGTACAAATCCTTCTTCTTCAAATATATATAAATTTTGGCTTTTGTGCCTTCTATTGGTGTCATACTTGTATTATTATCATTACAGTTGTCTACATTCTTATATTATATGCAGAAAAAGAAAAACTTGTTATCTGCTGGAATAGTGTTCAAAAATGAATTGAAAATGTGCCTGATGATAATGTTAACTATTAATAATGTGCAGGTTTTGCTGGGGCCGAGAGAGGTAGGCCAGTAGTGGGGGGGGGGGGGGGGGGGGGGGGGGGGGGGGTGGTCGTCTAACTATTTGGCTGCCTGCTCCCAAGTAGATTTGCTTCCACCAAGTTCTTCCCCACTCTAGGGTTGTTATTGGGCCAGGGGAAAAACATTTTACTACTTAACCCTCACCTGAGTGGCTATCCCAGAGACCAGACCTTAGGTCTTACACAATAATCTGATTTAAGGAAAGAACTGACAGATATCTTATAGGAAGGCCAACACATATGTGCAAAAAAAATGATGCACACACCCGGAGCACAACTCACACAACAAAATTAATACACTCCTTACAAACTAGCTAGCTATTTGAAACCATAAAATGATATAAGCATACATACATTCATACATCTATTATTATAAAGAAACTGACTATCTATCAGTTCAGTCTGTGTTTTTATCTTCTCTTCTGTGGAGATCAGGCCCCATAAATAGTTTAATGGTTATTGTTATATTTTTATAGTTGTGTAGGAATTAGTTAAATTAATTAATATTGTATAAATTTAATGAGAGATTTTTTATTACAATTTATCTCTCCCAGTGTTTCCACAGCTTCCTCCAGTCTGGGTCTCTGGCCGCTTGTCTGTCCTTGACTATCATTTGCAGGACTTCCTCGCCCACCTCTTCTGGCTTCCGCCCCATCTGTGGGCATAAGTGAAACACAACATCCATTTTATTTCTCGACAGCGCATCCGCCACTTCATTCTCTACACCCCTTACGTGCTCTGCCCTTAATTGGATGGACCATTTTGCCTCAAAGAAAGCCAGGCACCTTCTTAGATGCATGGCCTCTACCTCTCTACTTGCACCCGAGTTAACAATGGCCACTACGGCCATGTTGTCACACCTTGTCATGACTGTCTTGCTCTGCCAAAACTTGCCCCATGTGGCCATCGCAACCACTATCGGCAGGAGCTCCTTTGCTGTGATTCCGTAGCTGGCCGACTCTCCCAGTCCCTGCCACTGCAGCTGGAGCCATTTGGTCTCCCACCATGCACCACACCCCCAGCTCCCCGATGCGTCTGATGTTACGATCACCTCTGGGCTTGTTCTGCTCACGTGCCACATCATGGCAGTGCCATTCCAATCTTGTCCGAATTGGTACCACCACTCGATGTCCGCTCTTGCCTCCCTACTCAGCCTCACGAACCTGTCTATCTGTTGCACCCCTGCCGCCAGATCAATTAGGCGACGTAGAAAACACCTGCCTGCTCACACCGCTTTGCATGCATGACTCAAGATGCCTATCACTGACAGCAGCTGTCTCTTTCTACATGCCTTCATGCCCCGCACTCCCCGTAGAGTACTTCTCAGCCTATCTAGTTTTTCCTGCGGCAAACGGATTTCCAGCTTTTCGGAATCCAGCTCCATTCCCAGAAACACTAGCACCGTGGCTGGGCCCTCATCTTTCTCGGGCTCTGTTGGCATGCCTGCCTCCTGGCATACCTGCTTCACCAGCCTGAAATTCTGATTGCACTCTCCTCCCCCCTCCTTTCCAACAGTGATAAAATCATCGATGTAGTGCCTAATCCATGTCGCTCCTCTACTACACATAGCCCATTGCTAAAGGTCTGCTGTGACTGTAAATAGCTGGGGGGCGGATCACAGGCCAAAGGGCAGGCCTCCATCTACCAGCAGTTGCCCTTTCCACTGCATACCTAACAGCCCTCTGTCCTCAGGATGTACTGGTATATTTCTATAGGCCTGCTTGATGTCAGATTTTGCCATCAACGCCCCCCTGCCTACCTCCAACACTTTTCTCATCACCTCATCCACTGACGTATACGACAGTGATGACAGCTCTGCACTTATCCCATCATTCACGCTGCTACCTTCTGGAGATGACAAGTCTACTATTAGGCGCCAACGACCTGGCTTGCCCTTCTTAGGGATAACCCCAAAGGGGCTGCAGTGCACCCCCAGCGCTTCTGCCTGTCCTGCCTTGCCCACAGTAAACACTCTACCATTCGCCTGCTCTCTGTCCAGGTACTCTTGCACCACTTCTGGCTGCTGCTGTACCGATGACAGGTTCTGCTTTGACTGCCTCAAGTCTCGAGGATCATGCTGGTATCCTATGCGAAAGCCCTGCTGTATGCCTCTCACCATCCACTCCACCAGCTGTCTGTCCGGATGGTCTGCCAGCATCCTCTGCCACGCTGCTGCCCGGAGGGGTGTGTGTACCAGCCGTGCCTCAGCTGGTAGTTTGCACTGGCGTGCTCTTGATCTCCTCTCCAGCTCTTGCACTTGCCAGCTCGTGCCACTCCCTGCAGACCACGTACACCCTCATTACTTGTTCCGACCCCTACCCTCCCTGTATTTTATATATATTTTTTTTTTCATTAACTTATTTAATTTACCCATCACCTAATAAATGTAAGATCGCAACCCCCTGATCCCATCTACACTTATCTTGAGTACTATGTTGCAATTTATTATTATTATCCATACTTTTTTTTTTTTTTTTAACATAAGCATATGCAGGCATCACATACACATACACTAATAATGCTCGTGATGCTAGCTGCGTTCTGTTCCTTGGCTGCCCTTCACTCTTTTGGCGCCGCTTGGCACTGCGAGACAGGGTGTGAACCCCTGCACCTGTTGCACACATGCAGGTATCGGCATCGGGCGCCAAACTTGCAATCTCCCCGGTAGCGATTATATTTTCCACATACTGGGGTCCCTGCCTCTGCCCTGTCCTGCTCGAGCTCGGCTTGCTCCCTCGGCCTCTTCCTGGACCCTGCCTGACCTGCCTGACTTCCTTTTGCGAGGTCTTTTGCCGCGGCTGCCGGGAGAGCCTGCGCAGTAAAGCACTCCGTATACAAGCCAGCATCTAGAGTTGCCCACTTCCTGTGCTCGTCTCCTGCCACCATCTGTCTGAATCGCCTGTCGTATTCCTCGCAGGCTGGCCAGGCAAATTTCTGGGCTGCCCTCACAATGGCGTCCATGTAGCCGAGGAAGTCCACCATTTTGTCGTTGTCTCTGGTCGCCACGGTGCCAAAATATAGGATAAAGCACCTAGTCCAGGTAGTCAAATCCGGTACTCGATGCCTGGTTCTCCTATAATCTGCCGCCTGGACAATAAGTAGCTGGTCGCTGGACGTAATGCTCAGTGAAGACCCCTCTGGCAAGGCGGGAGGCAACTCCGCAAAGTCAACATACTCTCCCCTCCTGATTTTTCTCGCCAGTATCGCTGGTACAGCAGACAGCCCCGCCCCCAGCTTAACTGGGCCAGCCTTCTTTGGCATTCTCTCTGACTTGCCCTCTGAGCCACCTGCCCACGCCAACCTATCTGCTGCCTCTTGCAGGGCACTAGACCCTGTGTCATCACCTGCTGGGTCCTCCCTCACATCCAGTCCCACTAGGCTTGCTGCCGTCAGCGGAGCCCCTACATACCAGTGAACAGCTCATCACGCCTGCCTTATTATACTACTAGTCCTAAATTATTATTATTATTATTATTATCTTTTATACCTTTTACCATTTCTTATTGTTAACCTCAATCCTACCCTCAACATTCCCTTTTTTTGCTCAGCTTGCGTCCCTGCCCTGCTGCTCTTGTCTCGCCAGTCTAGCATAATCTGCTTTTCTGCTCTAGCCAGCTTTGCTTTTTCTGCTCTATTAATATAGCCAGCATAGCCCAGCATCTGCATGATCAGCCCTGCCATTATTTGGCCTCAGTGTGTCTACACTGCCAGTTACAGCCTCAGCACTCTGCTCTGCTAGCCTCTGCTTTGCTAGTTCAGCGTCAGCTCAGCTTATCCTACCCAGCTCACGGCAAAATCAGCATACCCTGCTAGCGTCAGAGATCAGCATTCTCTGCAAGCCTTTGCCCAGCTGACTGACTCTTTAGCTAACCTCTTACTTTGCCATTTTTTTTTTTAATCTGCTCTCCAGAGGTTCTCTCTACCCCTGCCTGACTACTACTCGGCTTGGGCCTTATACTCCCGCTGCCATAAAAGTCACACCCTGGTTGCCCCACTGGTGGAAAAAGGCTGAGCGAGGACGCCCTTAATTAAGCCCCACCCCAACTAGTGCTCACCAAGCTCTGATTCGCTTCTCCCATCACGCTCTCTTCGCCTGCTGTCTATCCTCGCCTCCAGCCTTCTGACGATCTCGTCTAAAGCCGACTCTGGCAAATCCAGGTTTGTTTCCTCGCTGCTCATCGCTAGTTCTTTTATTGAATGAAGCTACGCTAGAATGCTTTCGTGCGCCTTCTCTCTGCTTGCTAGCAAACTCTTGGATGACTGAATAGTGCACGTGGCCTGAACTATGGCGCCCTTCCGCATGGGGCCGCCCCCGCACGTGATCCATACTTCCTCGTCGTCCCGTGCCTACTTACTGTGCATGACTCTCTTCCCATTGTCTTGTCGACCTTATACCAACCCTACTGCGTTGCTGTGCTTGTTCCACCGGTTAACCTATATTAACTCTACGTGTTAATCTCCATTTAACAATTATATAGCCAAAAATACAGCATTACTTAGCATAAACAAATGAATCCAAAGCTCAAGTTATCTTGCTCAGTTATCATTCTCTATCATTGGTTAAGGTTACATAAGTTTCCTGCTCCTACTCTCTTTTTTGTGAACTATCTGAGCTTTTCTTCTACCCATCCTCTCTTATCTTCAGCTCTTCTTCTCTAGTCATGGAGCCCTGGCCCGTAGCCAGCGGTTCGCATTTTAAGACACAAAAATTCACACCTACTTTTGTTTCCTCGTTAATTCTTCTACAATACTAAAAAACAAAAGATATGTGCACTAGGTATTCTACTTTAAAACTATAATTCATTAAACACTGTTGATATTCGAGAGAAAAGCGGTATTATTCTCGTGTAACCAGGCTTCTATGAGCTGTATATAAACAGTGCAACATTAATACGCCTTATTCGTACTACAAGTTCCGTTCGAAATTATATTGGAAAAATCGCTATAACTAAGTGAAATAGCACCGGACAAAGTGAAATGCCATGGTAGCTAAGAGCGAAAACATGCAGCTCTAGCCTTGGAAATGTACAGTTGTAGTTTCTAGTTGGAGACAGCGTCGTTCTTTAGCGCAGAAGCTATACCCTTATTAGACAGAGTTTTTTCCAACAGATTAGGAGGAGCAATCGATTAAAGCAAAGTTCAAGAGAGAGTTTATCCTGAAGTACAGAGATAGTGACTGCACTATACATAGTAGCCACACTGTAAATGATCTTTAGCTTACTGTCTTTTATAAAGCTGGCCTACTATTAGCGTGTGATAGCACGGGTAACCGTGCTATTCATGATTAAGCATCAACAACGCGATTAAAATAACACGAGGCAAATCGGAGTCCTATTTCAATAGCTTTGCGAGCGCTACTGATCCTTAATAGAACAGGTTACCCGTGCTATCACTCGCTAATAGTAGGCCAGTTTTTTTAATCATTTGCAGTGTAGCTACACTAAATAGTGCACTTGCTATCTGTATATTTGTAACTTTCTCAGACACATCCGAAGGCTCCCTTTCTAATCTGTTGAAAAAAATCCGTTGCTTGTGCTATTCATATCGAATTGCACGCTTATCGGTGCTATTACTCTTACTAAAGTGCATTACGTTACACTTTATTAAGAATATATGTATCGTAGCAATTTACTCTTGTCGATCTGAGAGCGAAATTATGTATCCAAGGAGCTGAATGTTTATTAGGTCACTTGGACTCAGACTAGGCCAAAACAGCAGAGAATTCAAGCGCAGGTTCAGCACGATTGAACAGATAATGATATTCCAGAAGTTATATGTGGGGTGTGGCTAAAATATTTACTTCCGGTCACTCTAAAGGGGAGTTCGACCGAACCCCTCGAACCCCCCCTGGCTACGGGTATGGAGCCCCCTCTTTTCCTTTATCTATCTCTCCTGCTTCTGAATTTATGTCCTATTTTGAGAAACTTTTGTCTTCTATTTCACTCTTTAGACTTTCTTTTGAAAACTAACCCCCGCCTTAACTCGTTAATTCCACCCGCTTTTTAGTAGTTCGCTTTTTTCCAGCTCTTCCCTTACATTTTAAACATACAGCTCCTTACCTCGCCGATTCCATCCGCTTTTCAGTTACTATTAATCGCCTTTTACCTTCTCTTCCGTACTTCGCCTCCCTTTTTGAAACCTACACCGACCGCGTTCCATCGTCTATTGCACCCACTTTTTATAATAATGCACGCTCTGCTACACTTTACCTACCTTAAAGTGACGATGCTTTACCTAACCGTACAAAGCTCATGAATTATTCATGAATAAACACCGCCGGTCGTCGTCGTTGTTACTGCCACACAAGCATAATTATTATAAAAAAATTAGGAATAAAATTCTAAAACAATTATTACATAATATAATCATTGGCAAACAAAAATTGCATGACTAAAGTTGATCATACTCCTTATTTGTTGATAATTCTACAAATTCATTATACTTCAATATCATTATCTTTTTGATTAAATGAAACTATGTTGTAAGCTGTATTTTCAGTAACTTTATCAAAAGAAACTGAGGTGTAGGACTCATTCACAGTTATTGGGATGTCCACTGCTGTGGTACTGGAAATTTTATCAGATTTCTTGACAGTAGTATCTACTTTTGTACACTGTCTATCATTTCCATCAATTCCTATTCCATGTTGTAATTGATCTTCTATATCCCTTTGCAATAATATATTGCATACTTGCTTTTTGTATAGTGCTATTGAAATCAATATACATCCAATAGTCATAATGACTAGTATACTTACAATTATTACTGATATCACTGAAACTAATGAAGAACCAGGAGACACACTTATTGCTGGTATATCAGTAGTTAGAGGAGTTGAGCGGTATGAATGAGACATTGACAGGTTATTTGTTGTGGATGTTGGAGGAGTTGAATAGTATGAATTAGACACTGACAGGTTATTTGTTGTGGATGTTGGAGGAGTTGAATAGTATGAATGAGACATCGACAGGTTATTTGTTGCGATAGCATTGGAAGTTATATCATATGCTGTACGTGGTGAGGATGTTGTGGACTTAAATAATGCAGGGGAATTGGCTAAAGATAAAGACATAATCACTGCTGACATTTTACAAGTATTAATGTACAGGTATACTTTGGTATATTATTATGAATAGTGTAATACATTATAATGGTCCTGTGTAGCTATTAAGTGTATTGTTTTATTTAGTACTTTTCAGTTATACACTTCCTATTAACCGTTTTTTTTCTTTCATTTTACTTGCTGTTAACCTTCAGTATGCATGCCTGAGAGGGTTACAATACTCTGTCAGTCATTTAGTCAGTCAGCTATTCTGTCACACAACTAAAAGCGTCTGGAAGATTGCAGCCTTCTGGGGGTTAAAACAAGCATAAAAATGTTTCACTGGACAATTTAAGTCCCTTCAATGTGCCAGAAATTTTCGTCACACAATTTTCCGACTGCTTTAGTTTTGATTCTTACAGTGGTGGTTTACCGGCTGCATCCCAGTTAAAACTGTCTGGTAGGTGAGTGTCCCTTGAATTTTTTATGAAGACCACATTTAAGTCTACCATTTCATTGCAAGTGTTACATATCAACTTGCATGAGCCACATATCTAATTGCAGGTGCTACATTATAGAAATATTTTCTACACCAAATAAATTATTTTAAGTCTTTGTAACAGCTAGCTGACTACCTTATAGTAATGCTGAATGTGTTCTCTATTGTTATGTATAGTATAATAGCTGATATCAGTGTCACTGTTTCATAGAAACTTGTTGACAAGACCTGCATTGAAAAAAAATTTTTTTAATCATCTACATTATAAACCAGGGTTATAAATATTAAATTATATCAAAATGGATATGTATTTTGGTGTGTATGCTGTTACATAAAATCAAATTGGGTAGAATATATTTTTATTAATACTAACATAATTGTGCTATGGTCTGTTGACTAATTTATTCCAATGGAGTAAATGTTGGCTGTTTTTGCACATTTTATCCTGACTAACTCACACATTTGATCCTGGGAAATTTCATCTCTGAATATTACTTCACCAATGTATATTCCTCCTATTGTTGCAGTATTAGTAAATTCAATAAAGTATATTGTATTAGCTCTAGTGGATGCTGTTCTAATGTATATACTTTCCAAAGATATACAATTTGAGTCTGAAGTTAGTGTTGTGCTACCAATTGGAGTTGTGGATGTGAATCCTGGAAATACAATACTGCTGTGAATATTGATTGTCAGACTTGATCTAGGTATAAACCATGCAGAACAGAGAAATATGCTCAGTTCTACTTCTTGTAGCATAAATGAGCTATAGAATCTAAATCCAATAGCATATGAGGTAGCCGTCACATCTGCAGTGTAGAGTTGAGAAGCCCAGGTACCTCTCTGACTGACATCAAAAGTAGGAATAATTCCATCAATGAGAGTTCCATTAGTATGACTTAGTTGTCTAGTACAATCACAGAACCTCTCACTACTTGAATCAGTCATCCTACAGACTGAGGGACATCCTGCATTAGGATCAGATCCATTAATGGAAGATACTCCAGTGAGTGTAAATGAAGTAGAGCTGATTGTGACTCCTATGCACCATATTTTCATTTGCTTCATTATACATTAAATATTTCACAACTCACCGTAACAGAGACGAACAGTTAATTCCAGATAAATCATTACTGCAGTCCCCACTACTGCATTGCACAGCATTCTGGCTAACTCACTAATATCTTTTTGTAAATCACAGTAGATTATTTTAAGTTCTTGCTCATTAATCTAACTAAGTAGCAAGAATGTTGACTTATTTTATTTAGCTATAGTTAGATGGTGAATCAACAAGTTGTGTTATGCTGATGACGTAACATCATTGAAATTTTTACCTCTGTAATAATTATCAGTAATAATGGTATTTTAAATTGGATTTAATAACAAACAGAAAACTGTTAGTCTTCAGAAAGAGATATTAATGAGTAGCTAACCAGTGAAGTGAGTGATGTATAATCATGACAGGTAACTGGAATGACTAGTACTAACTGAACTGCAGCAACAACAATTATGTTAGGCACTTGTCTTTGAATGCAACATATCATAAAGCTCACCTATAATGAAAGTAAAGTATTTGAGTTTGTTTGGTTAACATCACACAAGGCTCCTTTGTTAGGAATTGTGTGAATCAAGAGTTTGTTTTTATTATAGCTGTCATTTGAACATTGCTTACTCTTTAAAGCTAATTTAACGGTATGCCTTTTGGTCTGTGCAATGTATTACCACAGTTCCAATGTGTGTTATGAAAAAGTTGCTTTTTGAGGTCAAACTCTCAGCATGTTAAAATACTTTTAATTCATGTGTGTGTATATTACTAGGATTATTTTCATTTAGCTAAAAGTAATTATATCAATTTTCATATTTTTAATATACACTATTTTCATTTATAAATTTTTACTTACATTCAAAGTGAGAGATAATTTGTATACAATTGA
>WLWD01003922.1_pt1 | contig 27689 bp, 28 predicted proteins | sample 6712731 | NCBI WGS metagenome assembly WLWD01 (sample SAMN12718690, study PRJNA576275) | sponge metagenome | isolation source: marine sponge | host: Mycale hentscheli | place: New Zealand: South Island, Marlborough, Capsize Point | collected 2014-11-01
GCGCTCATTTTTTTTCCAGAGGTAGCCTGAGGGCTTCTTCGCAACATTACAGAGCCATATTTCTAATATCTATGTATTTTTTTTTTGTTAACAGTAAAATTTCATGCCGTTTTACTCGTGCGTTATTCTAAAAAAAACTCTCTGGAACTTTATTCTAAGGGGGGTATTTTACTTGTGCGCAAAATTTGGATTCAATTCAGTGATCCAGTTCCACGAAATATCAATTTTTATTTTCAAGTTGACAACTGAATCGCAATTTCACCCCGCCCCCCCATAACGTTGAGCTCCGCAAACGCGCAATTTATGTGGTAAGATAATCAATTAACTTGTGACAGCTCTAAAAAGAGCCCATTTGTAAACAATAATAAGAAATACAAATGAGCCGCGATATGGCCGTTGAAACTTTGGAAATAGTTAGTCCCTCGAGCAAAAGTGATGGCGTATTCCCGATGTTGCTTGGAGTTGGTTGCTCATTAGTGGGAGGGGTAGTTCAGCACAAGATTTAGACTTGTAGGCGATAGGGCTGAAGAGTATAGCGGTAGCAATCCCGATGGAAAGAACTGAAGTAATGATGATGGAGTCTATACGCAGCGGAGTCTCAATACAAGGTTGGTGGAATTGTCGGAGCTGGTACCAGTCAGGGTGGAGTTGGTCATGGTTGAGACAGAGTTTTAAGCTGCTCCAATGGCTTCCCCTGCAAGTATAAGGATGTTATTCTAAATGACTGTCTCAGACTAGTACACTATATACAAGTTATAGCTCAGAGACCGTTTGTGTCCACCTGCTTCGCGGTTTTTGGCGCCAAAGTTAATTGATTGTTTGCGTGGCAACATCCCCTGGTTTAGTTCACAAATGCGCAAGCGCAACACTCTGACGTCACTAATACGTTGTCGTTGAGGTAAGAGCTTCCGCAAACGTCACAACTTACACCGAAAATACTAACACTCTCACAAAAGCATTTTTATTTCCCTTAATTTTCAAGATAGGGATTTCAAATTCATATGGATTAAAATACAACTATTTAGGTATTTTATATTAAATTCCCAAGACACTTACTTCAAAATTGCAAAATTACCAGCTTAAAGCATTTGGGGAGTTCAGTTTTTTATAAAAAATGAAATTAAAAATAAGTAAATAGTATTAAAATATAAAAATTGGGTACAAATCAAATTAATGAGCCATAGATTCAGTCTGCAAAATCTTTAGACACTCGAATTTGATTTACTCTTTTTCTGGCTTAAAAACATCAAAAATATCCTCCATTTATAGGGTCACTTCTTCTATCTATTACCACAGTTGTGACCACAAACCACAATTTTTTAAAACATAATCAATTTCAATATATATTAATTTGTGTGTGTGTGAAGTTTCAGCTTCCTGACATCAATCTGACTGCACATGTATACATTTAAAGAACAATTAACAAAAAACAGAACTTTCTACTCTTTAAGCTGGACGCACTGTACACAAATGAAGCACCGTCAGTGGTGAGAACCCTCACTGCTGCCGTGCATTACTACAGTCAAATAAATTCTTCACCAAAATAATGCCTTATGATTTGAAGTTGTGTCCTCACAAGAGAGAAAATAGACCCCACAGCAATAGGAAGCTGCACAATAACCATTGCTTCAAACAGTGCAACCAACTGTAATGAATATGGTGATTTTCCCTGTACATTTTTTAATGGGCTATGTACGCGATGTACTATTAATACATAAACACCGCTGCATTGTTTGTGCGAGTTACTACACAGAACGGAAAAGCTACATTTGAAGTCTATTTTGGGAAATATCACTTATATTCAACATAATTACAAATAATTCAGGGCACAAAAGGACAGGTTGTTTGGTCTAGTGTTTGTGAGTACACTCAGTAATCATTTGATGGGTATTATTTAGAATAATGTGCCATAGAAAATGTACACTAAAGAAGACTGGCAATATTACATGCATAACTAATACTAGCACAACTGGGAAAAAAGTGATGTGCGTTAGTTATCTATATATGGGGGGGGAGGGGGGGAGGGGGAGGAGTGGGAGAGGATAAAGAGGGAGGGGAACGGGTTTGATGTTGGAACGGGAACTTGGGATCTCACTACAAAGCAGAGTCTCTATACGTGCTGGACCACAATACCTTCTACAATTAAGGAGACTCCCATGTTTTTTTTGTTTTTTTTAAATACCTACAGGGTTTGATACAGAGGGGGAGAACCATGGGATCCCCCCCCCCCCCCCCCAAGCAGAGTTCCCCCCTATGATTTTCACCTACTTATTAAAAAATAGTAATAAACTAAAACAAAAAAGAAAGTTTGTGGGGGTTCCGGATTGCTCCTTCGCTACTGCGCACAGCGCGATGCCACAGCCTGGTAGACAGCAAGTACGCTGCCACCAGAATTCAGTTTGCGAGTTGCCTCACTTGAGTGAACGAAATTACTTACAAGTACTGAACTAAAATTACAACACGTGGCGAGGGGTTATGAACAAACAGACCTCTCGCCACTGACCAATGAAAATGATACAGGTCTACTCCTGCGCACAACTACTTCACACCCAATGTTTCTATACTATACACATTCTAGCGATGATAAATAACATGACATAAAACATAACATAAACTAGTTCTTTTCTTCTTCTATCTTCTCTTGCTTCTCCTCTTCTCTATCCTTCGTCCTTGCTCTTGCATGTGGGCGTCTCTTGTATGCCCACATCTCCCCCCTCCTTCAAAAGATGGGTGCCACGTTCACCGGTCTCAGCCTCTCCATGGCACCTACTCAGGTCATCCGCAACAACATTCTCCACTCCAGCTCTGTACACAATCTCAAAATCATACATACTCAACTTCAAACACCAATTATAGATCCGTCTGTTTTCTTGTTTGCCATTCCTAATGTTCACCAGGCCCTTATGGTCGGTGACAACCGTAAATTTCCTCCCATAGAGGAAGTAGGCAAAATGCCTGATCGCCTCATAAATCCCCAGACCTTCCAGTTCCTGGGCGCTATAGTTTGCTTGGGCCCCTCTCAACTGTTTCGAAAAGAAAGCGACGGGCAACTTCTCCCCATTCCGGACCACGGAAAGGACAGCTCCAACACCTGTCGAGCTCGCGTCACTCTCTAACACAAAAACATCACTAACACATGGAACACATAAACGTACAGATGCAGACAAAACATTACATAACGCATGAAAGGCGTCCAACATTGAACCGGTCCAACTCACCACCCCAGACATCGCCGTGGACGTGTGTGGCGTGAGGACAGAGGACCACTGATGGAGTCCAGGAATGAACCTCCTATAAAACCCCACCAGGCCCAGGAAACCACGCAGCTGTTTCCTCGTTCTGGGCAAAGGGTGATTCCGTATCGCTTCTACCCTTGCCTCCGGCACACTAATCATACCACCACCCAACTGGTGGCCAAGAAACTCCAAAGTCCTTCTGCCGAAGCTACATTTAGACCTTTTACAAGTCAATCCTGCCTCCTTTAACGCTTCCAAAACCTTCTGAAGGTGTCCCAAATGACTACCCCAACTGTCCGACACCACCAAAATGTCATCTATATAAACTCTCGCACAGTCTTCACAATCCACTAAAACCTCCTCCATCAACCGTTGAAAAACTGACGGAGCATTCGTCAATCCGAATGGCATCCGCCTAAATCTGTATTTCCCAAAGGGACAAACAAAACAAGTCTTGTCCCTGTCTTCTTCTTCCACTAGCACCTGGTGAAACCCCTTGGCCAGGTCAATCTTTGACATCACTCTTCCTGCACCCACCTTCTCTACCATCTCATCAAAGGATGGGATATAGTACGGCTCCTTAGTCGTAATCTCGTTGAGCCTACGGTAGTCCACGCAGAGCCTGATGTTTCCATCTGGCTTCTTCACTGGCACCAGCGGTGATGCCCAATTACTTCTACACCTCTCGATGACTCCCAAATCTTCCAAATTCTCTAGTTCCTTCCGAACTTTATCCCTGATTCCGAGGGGAACCGAATAAGGCGTCTGCCGAATCGGCTCATTGTCTCCCGTCTCGATAGACATCGTCACTCTCTCCGTGCTTCCAGGGTTGTCCAAGAAAACGTCGTCATACGTCCCCAGTAACCCCATTAACTCACACTCGTCATACCCTTCACACTCACCATTCAACCTGCTACTTTCGTCCCTCTGTTCTTCCACTACTATATCTAGTCTCCTTATACTCGCTCTCTCCCTAAACTCCTTAATACAGTTCACATGCACTACCTTCGCGTGCCTCTCATTATCCACTCTACCAATCTTATAATTTACTGCCCCCATCTTCCTCAAAATCTTATATGGACCCTGCCACGAGTCTGACAATTTACAAGTCATCCCCGGCACTCTATACAGGACCAGATCTCCCTCTTTAAACTCCCTCAACTTTGCTCCCTTATTCACATATTGTAACCTACTCTCCTTCCCCTTAGCCATTCTCAAGGCCGCGCTATCTCTCACATTCTCCAGTCTCTCTGCCATTTTCATTACCCACTCACACACATTTAACTTCTCAACCTCTGCCTCGTACAGCCCATGGTACAGGGCATCCAATGGGGTCCTGACCCTAAACCCATATACCATATCAAACGGACTGTACCCAGTGTCCGCGTGAGGCATCTGCCTTAATACAAACAAAACAAAACACAGCTGTCCAACCCAATCTAGCCCCTCATCTATACTCTTCCCTAGCACGCTCTTCATGGTGCCGTGCATCCTCTCGACGGCACCGTTAGTCTCAGGGTGGTAGGGGGATGTGCGTACCTTCTCAATCCCCAACTGCTCACACATCTGTACCATCACTCGCCCACAAAACTGACTACCCTGATCGCTGAGAATCCTCTCTGGGACCGAGGTCCTTGAGAATATGGACCAAAGTCCTTCCATAACGGCCTTCGCCGTGATGCTCTTCAGGGGTACTGCCTCTGGCCACCTTGTAGCCAAGCATATGTACGTCAATATGTACCTATTTCCCCCCTTTCCCTTGGGCAATGGGCCAACCAAGTCAATGGCCACACTCTCGAAGGGTTCCGCCAGTATCGGTCTCTCAACCACTGGGGCCCTCCTTGGCCTATACTTGCTCTTAACCTGGCACTTCTCGCAACTCCTACAATACCTGATTAACTCCCTAGCCATTCCTGGCCATGTAAAATACCTCCCAACCATCTTGGCAACCTTATCTGCACCTAAGTGCCCATTCCTGTCATGCCCCAATACCTTCACTTTCTCCCTATAACTCCTTGGCAGCACTATCACATCACGAAACTCATCCCACGTTACATACATTCCTCTCACTAATACCTTTCCTTTCCACTTGAACCCTCTCTCTCTCCTGTCCCCTAATTCTCTCCACTCTTTTAAGCCACTATCCTCCTGCAGCTCCTTAACAAACTCCTCTTTCTCTCGACCCTCTTTCACAGGTCCTATTTCCCCGGCTATCTTGCCTAGCTCACTATCCGTCTCAGTTTCCCCCAATATTTCCCCCAAGGGAGTCGCACTCCCTTCTTCTGAATCCCCACCTGCTTTCGCCCGGGGCTGGTCGGCTTCAGGCGTACCTTCCGCTTCTTCCGCCCCTTGGTCCTCCCCCACCCTACTCCACACTTCGGGCCTATTTAAGGGGTCGGACTGGCTACTCGCTCCTTCCTCAGGTTCGGGTCCCACTTCACCGTCACCCTCAGGACTGACTATATCCCACAACACTGCCTCTTCTGGCATTTCCTCGCTTTCTTCTAATTCCCTCTCTTTCTTAACCATACTCCTGGTTAACACGTTGACCTCCGCTATATCCCCAGCCACATACTCCCTTATGGCTTTCCTATAGGCTGCCGCCTCCCGATCATCGGCTAATGAGACCGGCACCAAACAACTCACCCCCTGCGACTCACTCTCGTCTATTATAGACCTCACTCTCTTCTCGTGGCCTCCCACCACGAACTCACACATGCAGCTCTTGTAACGTCTCTCCTTCCCCCCATATCCTTTCACGTATACATCTGGACACAACTCTACTCCCTCTGGAACCAATGTCTTAGGTACAGACCCCAACTCTGCACCCGAGTCTAAGAGAACCTCAGTCCTCACCCCATTCACTATCCCATACGCTACATTTTCCGCCTGTCCTGACCCCATTCTCTTTAGCATGGACATCTTAGTCGGGTTAGACTCCTTTTTCACGGTAACAGTTCCTCTTTTGGCCGTACAGTCAGGGCTCTTGTGCCCCACCTTCCCGCAATTGTAACATGTGGGCACCCGTGTAACATAATTACTGCCCTGTTTGTCCTTCCTGCACTCACTGGCCTTGTGTCCCTTCTCCCCACAACTATAGCATGTACTAACCCCATAAGGACTTCCAACCTTGTCTCCCAAACCACCCCCTGACGCCTTTCCTCCGCGCCCATACCAGTTATCTCTATCCATTGTTCCTCTGTAACCTCTCGTCGCCTCACTGGGACCACAGCCCAAGGGCTTATAAAAATTCCCCTTTTGTCTCCCGGACATCCAATCCTCAAGAGCATCTCTTAACTCCCCCCACTCCCCTATCTTCCTCATTTCGAGGTACGCCTTCCCACTAGGCGGTAAATTCCTTCTCAACACGGCTAACGCAATAGCCAACATGCATTCCTCCACCCCCTTACAGCCCTGGCACATTCCCTTCGTCACCCTTAGTAGCCAGTCTGTTAATCCTCCTGCTGTCATCCCTTTAAATGACTCCCCAGTAGCCTCTAATAGCTGATTTCCATACGTAATGGCTGTTTCCCCCGTAGCCTTCAACAGAATCCTCTTAATCTCCTCATACTCCTCATTATTGTCCCTAGCCTGTGCCACCCTCATGCACAAGGTCTCAGACAACCTGGGATACAATCTCTCCCCCCAATCCTTCTCACTAATCTTGCCTTCCCTCATTATTCGCTCAAACTTCCCTAAATAAGCTCCCAACTCATTCCCTTCCTTATACGTTCCTAATCCCCTTAACTTCTCTTGTAGTAACTCTCTCCTCTCACGTACCCTGTCGTCCTCCAGTCGCGTCATCCTCCGGCGCTCTTCTTCATCTCTACGACGGGCTGTTTCTTCTCCTTGTTTTCTCTCTTCCCCTTCTTCTCTACGTCTCAGGGCTCTCTCCCCTTCTTCCCTCAATCTGGCGGCCTCTTCCTCTCTAGCCACTCGGCTCCTCTCTTCTGCCGCTTTCCTCTCTTCTCTGTCTTTCTCATCCTTCTCTACTAAGTATCGCAGCAGCGCTGCTACCTCTCCTTCATCTCCTCTTCTTGACATCTCTTCTTGCACTACCTCCACCTCACTGCCTTCCAATATCTCTGACTCAGACTCCCCTCCCGATAACTCCTCGTACTTCACTACTGAGTTGCGAAACGGATAAGGCGATCGAGTCTTCACAACTGGTCGTCCCCCAGGCCTGTAGAGATCCCCTTTGGTGCTCACTCCAGACAACTTCTTGGTCCCCTTCCTCGCCTCACTTTGTCCAGGCTCTGTCATAGAGGGCGAGCGAACCCGTCCTCCGTTAAGACCCCTGTGAAACACAAACAAGTAACACAGTGATCACACAATGACACAATAAAATTAGAACCAATTAACGAGACACTTGCGATTACAGCCCTTGAAAATTTACAACACAAACACAACCACACTGCGAGCAACGCAAGTCTCTAAGTTGTCCAAGCCTCCTCTCCAATGATCCTTCTTCTTTTCCCGTGCTTCCTTCCCTCCTTTCTTCTTTCGAATTCCCTCTGCCGCAACAGGGGTAGTTTCACTAGTCCGTGGACCGTGAGGTAGTTGGAATGTTCCCACTCCTGGTTTTCCTCCTACGTACGCGAACGTAGTCGTTGGACGGCGAGATACCGCAGTTGTCTCTTGTCCGTAGTTCGTTAGACCCTGAGTTAGACGTCTCCTCCTCAGGATCCCACCGCTGCCACCAATTCTGTGGGGGTTCCGGATTGCTCCTTCGCTACTGCGCACAGCGCGATGCCACAGCCTGGTAGACAGCAAGTACGCTGCCACCAGAATTCAGTTTGCGAGTTGCCTCACTTGAGTGAACGAAATTACTTACAAGTACTGAACTAAAATTACAACACGTGGCGAGGGGTTATGAACAAACAGACCTCTCGCCACTGACCAATGAAAATGATACAGGTCTACTCCTGCGCACAACTACTTCACACCCAATGTTTCTATACTATACACATTCTAGCGATGATAAATAACATGACATAAAACATAACATAAACTAGTTCTTTTCTTCTTCTATCTTCTCTTGCTTCTCCTCTTCTCTATCCTTCGTCCTTGCTCTTGCATGTGGGCGTCTCTTGTATGCCCACAAAGTTAAAAGCAGAATTAAAAATGTAATTGCAAGGAAATCATTTAAGTAAGTTCATGTAAGGTGAATGTTGTCAAACAAATTTATAAGCCTGTTCTGCAGTTTAAAAATATCCAAACTTTCTTCAAAATCAATGTCAGTAAGTTCAGGCCCTTCTATAGCAATTCTCTTCAGTATAGCTAGGACAAAAAAGTACAACTATAAGGTCGCTATTTAATCCCCCCCCCCCAGCAAAAAATCCCAAACCCTGATCTACCATATGATTATTAATGAAAGCAATTAACATAAATTGCCATCAGTAGCATCAAGTAATTATAATAGATGACTTGCCTGCTGACTGCCCATACTCCTTCAGAAATCGTTGCCACGGGGTTAAAGCACGTTGCCTGTAAACTGGAACCTTATCTTGGCTTTTAGCATGCTTTCTGCGATAACTTCTTTTCTTGACCCATCGCTATTAATACATATCAATCACATGATTAGTTCATATAGTGTAAGCCTATGCAATATACAACTTACTTTAACCTGAGCAATGCTGAGTCCAGCATCCGTAGCAGCCACAGTTATTAAAGGCAGCATCTCCTTTGACGTCCCAGTCATTCCACACTCAAAATGAGCATTTAATGAATCCACCTATAACAACATAATATATTTGTAATCAGGCCTGTATGCAGGAAGGAGGAGGGAATGGTGGGAGGGGGGGGGGGGACCTTTGAGTTTGGACAAATAGATCAATTAAAAAACAATAGGAATAAAAAATACAAGTTAACAAAAAGTTAGTGTGGCAGGTGCTCTCATATTACAAAAATCAAATTCCACGTTTGAAAAATCCTGCGTAAATGACTAGATCCCAGTAGCCTTGGTAAATAATTTGTCCATTGTGATTAAGTGGAAAAATGTATCAGAGTAGACCAATACACAGCATACCAAGTGGAAAAAAAACTTTTTGCAGTAATATGATTGAATGAGAATACTATCATCAAGGCGGCTAATAAAATTTTCTCACTCACTGGTATACTGCTACAATAGTGTGATAAATGGGTACAGCATTTAGGTGTAAACCAGTCACAAGTATCTGCAGGGATATTTTTTACAGTGAAAATAATCTGGTAATTCAGGACGAAAAGTATGTATCTGAGTTGCCCACATCATAACAAAACAAACAGGTGTATGAACCTTGGATGATAGAGTACTCCTTTTTTTATTGGTCCAGCGAACTAATTTTATCGATACCTAGCCCCTTACTCCTAGCCAAACTCTAGCTCAAGCCTTACACCTAGATTTAGATCCAGTCCAAACCCTTCGCTAACTGTAATATGTTTGTTGAACATTTTTTGTATGACCGGCCTCGCACAGTAGCAGTCAGGGTAGAGCAACAATACTACTCAAAGCCAGAGAATTTCAAAACAACATTGATTCATACGTTGATCTACCATACAGCAACAAGCTTTTATTTAATAGATTCCCCGTTTCAATTATTTAGTAGAAGAAATCTTATCCAGACCACTTAAACACATACCCCTCTATTATCCGTGCAGCTATGTAAATCAGAACAAAATCAAATATAAAAAAAATGGGTGATTGACCTTTCATTGACTACAGGCACCTAATACAGTAGTCCCAAGGGGGCCCTGGATACGAGTTATTCTATGGGAGCTGTTATGATAAATTAAAAAGTTATGGCAAATATGTCACCAAACAGTCAAACTGGTGATGCACAACTTTCAAGTTAGCTAAGAGGTGTCTGACCTGAGCCTTAGTAAATTTCTTTCTGAAGTTTTTCGAAGGTGGTTTGGACGTTATTTCCTCACCACTGCTATCATTAATACAGTCACTATCCCTTAGGGTCTCGATCTCTACTTCAGTCTCGTATTCTGTTTCCATTTCGACTTCCATTCCTGGCTCTTTCCATGTGGTCACCGAACAGGCTCAAGTAGATATCGACTTCCATTCCTGGCTCTTTCACGTGGTCACCGAACAAGCTCAAGTAGATATCGACTTCCATTCCTGGCTCTTTCACGTGGTCACTGAACAAGCTCAAGTAGCTAGATATAGTTCAAGGGTTAGGTAAGGGGTTCCCAATTTATAAGTACAATTTGGTACATATACAGTAAGTGCCCATATATCGAAGTACTTTTAGTACCACAGTTCCTTAGTTTTATAGTACAATCAGTTCAGAAATTTCCTGGATCGGGTGGTAACGCATAGGCTCCACGTTCCAGGACACTGGCCACACACCCTGTCCCACGCCCAAATCATAGCTAACCACACCCAAATCACACCCATCAAAACCACACCCATCAAATTAATGTAAAAGCATATGACATTATGGTAGCTTTCTTGCACTTCTTAAGAAGTTCTTCGCTGAAAGAAGAATCGTGGCAGCATTTCACACCACTGTTGAACTTGAGAGTCATAAGAGAGATGATAGTGGACTGTTTCAACGTTGGAAGTTGATTTTTTATTTTATTTATTTTTATTTTTTTATTATTTTTTATTATATATTCTTGCAAAATAGCAAAGGGTTTGCCAACTAGCTTTAGCAAGCTAATACTAAGGCTACCCAAAGTACAACAACAGCAACAAAACAAGAAACAAAGCAAATAAGGAATGAGACAAGCGAACAGTGAGCTACACCTGTAGAAAGAGCTTTAGGTGCCTCTTGAATGCTAGGTAAGAGGAGAGACCCACCAAGCTCTCAGAGAGAGAATTCCAGAGTGGGATGGAACTAACAAAAAAAGAGGAACGGTGGTAGTTAGAACAAACGGAGGGAATGAAGATAGGACAAGGATTGGGGAGGCGAACAGAAGAATAGGGGTGGGGGGTGAAAACAGATTGGGGAATGATTGAGATGCCAGTTAGAATTTTTCGGCAGAGGAGGAGTTTGTGGTAGCGTCTCCTAGAGGCAAGCAGGGGCCACTTCAGAAGCTTGCGGATGGCTGTGGCACTTCCACGCCAACGGCGGGTAGCAATCCTGCCGCCAGTGACTGGACTCCCTCCAGCATGTTGATGTACTTTGCCTGGTAGGGATCCCAGACACAGTCACAGTATTCCAGAACCGACCGCACCAGGGTCTTATAGAGCCTAGAGATACAGACTTGGTCTGCTAGACCAAAAGAACGATATATTACTCCTAGTATCTTCTTGACTCTGCTACATGTACATTGTATATGTAGGGACCAGTCAAGTGTGCTGGAGACTGTGACCCCGAGGAACTTAAAACTTGAGACTTGTTCCACAGGACACCCGTTGAGATTGATTTCCATAGTTGGGGGCTTTCTCTTGCGGGAGATGACCATGGACTTTGTCTTGCGGGCATTGAGCCTCAGACCACTGTCACCTAACCACACGGAAATAGTGTCAATATCCTGTTGCAGAGAGAGAATGTCAGCAGAGGAAAAAATTGGTTTGTAGTAATTGATGTCGTCAGCGTAGATGCGGATAACACCAGAACCAGAGATGGAGAGGGAAGTTAGAGGATCCAGAGATAAATTAAAGAGTAGAGGGCCAAGTATTGAGCCCTGGGGCACACCTGAGATGACCATAACACTTGCAGAGGAAACCCCCTTGAGTGCGACCCATTGAGATCTGCCAGTCAGGTAGTTAGCAAACCAGTCGAAGAGCTCCCCACACACACCAATCCTAGATAGGGATCTCAGAATGAGGGAGTGAGGTAGGGAATCAAAGGCCTTGGATAGGTCTAAGAATACACAGGCAACATTCCCACCGCACTCCAATGTCTGATGCCAGTCACGAGTTGCAGCTAGGATGGCCTCCTGGGTAGAACTGCCTGGCCTAAACCCATACTGAGAAAAGGAGAGGAGCTCATTGGAAAGAGCATGGTCCATTACAGAATTGTGGACTATCCTCTCCTGAACTTTAGCCACCAACGATAGTAGAGATATTGGCCGATAATCGCTACATCAGATGGATCACCAGCTTTGTGAACTGGGATGACTCGAGAGGATTTCCATTCCAATGGAACCAGGCCAGAGGAGAAAGACACATTGAAAATGTCCAATAGAGGACTGCATATAGCTTGAGAGGTCCCCTTTAGCATCCTGCTAGAGATTCCATCTGGGCCGCTCGCTATGTCCTGACGCAGCCTCTTGATTACAGAGGCAACCTCATCTGGTGAGCATGGACAGAGTGAATAGGGAAGGGGCCAGTGTTGATTGCTCCTCTGAGGAAGATGGAAACAAAGGTGGGGGATTAGGAGAGAAACAGGAAGAAAAGTGACGGTTGAATAGGTCGGCTTGATCTGATGGATTTGTAGCTGAGACGGAACCACTCGTAACACATGATGGAACAGGATGACGGTCCTGGGATAGCATGCGATGAGCTTTCCAGAAGGCTTTGCAGGTGGTCAGACGTGATGAAAGTGACCGGAAAAAAGCTCTCTTCTCCTTACACAAAATGTTAATGGTCTGGTTTCGCAGAGACCTGAACTTCTCCCATAGACTAGCCGTGTTAAACTTCTTGGCTTCCCGGTGAGCTCTGTCCCTCATCTACATGCAGAGCCTGGCAGCCTTGGTCAACAGGGTAAAGACTTCCTTGTCTTCACTAGTTTGTGAGGATCAGTGTGAATTCTTCTCAAGATGGAGAAGCCCCTCTCCGAGTCTGCATTTGATGAAGGTATTGAAAGCAAGCCTGTCATCAACTTGTAGAGAGAAGGAAACCTCAACTGTCCATCAAGAGTTTTCATTTTCCCCACTTCGAACCAAAAAGCACCTGTTCAGGATTTATTATCCCCAAATCTTTCAGTATTGAGTCACTGAATGGAAGCTTCTTTAACATTTTCTTAATAGTAGCAATATAAAAATCTCGAACAGCTCTGAAAAAGGGTTTGACGTCCATCTCTTCTTCTAATGCAGAAATACATGCCCAAGTATCATTTCCTATTCCTAAATCCTCGTCATCTAACTGTTTGTCTCTAGTGAAATTAAGTGAAGTAAGATCATCTTCAGCAGCAGTAATGGTTTCTGTCTTTAAGAGATTAGTTGCATAGAGACGAACAAGCCTGGTCATTTCAGAATAAAGTAGACATGTAGTATTTTCACTTGATTTCTGAAACAAAATGTTAAACCTATTCATAGAAGGTAGAATAAAGGCTAAAAAGCAAAGAATCGGCTTAGTTAGTGGGTTTCTAACCCATCTAACTGTGCAAGGTATATGTTAACACACCTCAGGAGGCTAAGCCACCGTGTTGTACAGTGTTTCATGGTAGGCTCAGAAGTAAAAAGAGACCTCCACAAATCACAAAACTCCTGTTTCCTTTTACTGCTATGGAAAAAGTAATAAAAGACATCTATAAATAACTGGTCGATGTCAACAGGTAGTGTCTTCATGCCCTCCTTGATTGTTAGGTCAGCCAGGTGGCATATACAGCCCACATCCAAGAGGTTGGGGCACTCATTTTTGATCAGTTTTTGCACACCCTTCATCACGCTTGTGGTATCAGACATGAAAGCTATGCATTTACGAAAATCTAGCCCTTTAGAACTAAGTGATTCCTTGAATATTGTGCATAGCAATAAACTTTGACCATAGTGTCTCTGCCTCAATAAATTTCAAGGAGGTCTGTGTCCTACAAAATGGTGCCATTGACATTGAGGAAGATGAAGCTGCAGCCATTTCAATGTGGTGTTTGCCCTTAACATGTGTGGTTACATCACTTCTCCCACCATAAGCAATCCCAAAATCAGACGAGCAAAATAGTGCATCTAGCATAAGCATCACCAGTACATGTTAAAAAAAATCTTTTTAAAAGCCTACAATATATATTTTTAACTAATGCCTTTGGAGCTTCTCCCTATTCCTCTAAATTCTTTAGTCCATTTTGTGTCAAAGTGACACTTTCTTCTGGGTTTTTTAGGGGCTAATGGATGATGACTCGATTCTTCGGAATTGGATGGTGACCCGGACTGAGTGGCCATTTACTCAAAGAATAAGAAGGCACCTGATCAAGCAAACACTACTGTAACTGAAGTGCACTCTGACTCAGAACTTGCAGTAGCTACCAGCTGCTTTTTTTGCTGCTGATTATTGATAATGTATTTTTACAAGGATGCTGACTGTGCATGCATGTACTGTATCTACTGCAATGTCAACAAGTCTACAGTACACTAGATCTAGTAGGTTTTCATAGCTACCCAGCATAATAGCACATAAAACTCTACTACTCAACTCCTGCATCCAGGACAAATGGCAGGTGAATCCAGGACACAGGACAATGTCAACAAATCCAGGGCTGTCCTGGACATTCCAGGACAGTTGGAGCCTATGGTACCGACGAAACGACCGAGAGGTTCAAACCAACTTACAGTAAGTTGCAAGTGCGTAACAACCGCATTTTTTAAGGGAATTACTAAAATCCCAGAAAACAGGATACGGGACACTTATATTATGGGGCCGTCCCGTCCTGTCCTGCCTCCTTCAAAATTCCCGCCAAACTCAATGGAGGATCTTAGCAAACCCACGTGCTGTGTTTCTAAAACCATTTTTGGAATGAGTGGAATGGATAGACAAGAAGATGCAAATGTTTTGTTTCTGAAACAGTAATTACCATTGGTGAAGCTGCTGCAATTAAGGCCGAATCAAGTAGTAATGAAGGTGCTACTGTATGTTGTAGCTGGGAGAAAAAGGTAGAAGTAATGTGTCTTAAGTTTTATTATAACCAGGATATTACCAATATTATAGCACTTTTAATGGTAGCACTGAGTAGAATTCAAGCCAGTATGAAGGGAGGGGGGGGGGGGGGATAATTTATTTTGTAGATGCTTAGTTTGTAATCTACACATTCAATTCATATATCAGGGGAGTAGGAACAGGTGGGGCAGGGGAGGCAACCAAACCCCCAATAGGCAACCAAACCCCCAATATTTTTTGTGGGGGGGGGGGGGGGGGCAATGATAGTTTTGCCGTTTTTCTCACCCCAATAATTCTGGCAGTAATTTGTAAACTAGCACAATAAATTTATAATATAACTGCACTGATTTCTTTCACACAGTCTTGATAGCATTAATAATACTTTTTTCTCGATCTGTTACAATAGGCAAGTTTGATGGTACCTGTTTTACACATTCACGAAACATTGCTTCGTGTGTTTCTGTCAGCTTTCTTTCATGAATCATAAACATAGCTGGAATGCAGGGATTCTCTTTAAATAAGGCAAGACGAAATATTAGTGGAGAAATGTAAAAGTCTCCTAGATGAAAGGTGGTATCATAATAATGATAATAACTGAGAAGGTGACTGTAGTAGTAGTACTCTGTCAAGCTCTGACAACAGTTCCTTCAGACCATAAATGCACAGCAGGTCTGGAAAAGTGGTAATTTTCCATATAAATCCTGATATGTCATATGCAATTTTGGTGTAATTTGAACAATGTATCATGTGATATTTTATTTTGCTGGAGGTGTTGAAAACGCAGATTTCTCAACTGCTTCATGTTTCGTGGAGCAGTTACAGAAGTGCTACATGGGCTACATGTCTCTGCAATTGCCATTTTGTAAACTGTACTAGCTGTGTTTGTCTGCAAAAGAGATTTGAACTTGTTCAAATAAGATGGACAAGTCCTTATATAATATCTTCTCTGTATTATGCTTTCTGTTACCATGAGGAAAGTAATGACTGGCAGCCTATTCATCTCCAAAGTATTGAACTAATGTTACCAATTTGTTGTTTAACAGCTGATATGCACAACGTTTAAAATCATGGATGGCCTATCAGGACAGTCCAAGGTAAAGTACATCTTTGTCAATACAGGATCCTTGCGTGGTAATTTTGTCACTCCCTGATTAACCCCTCCAATCGTCTGCATGTTCAATATGAATGTGAACAATGAATGTCAATCCTGAATATTAATTACTAACAATATAACAAGATACTTCTTACACTACTTAGACAACTTGGTTTCCATAAATGCTAACTACTGAAAAATGAAATCTGGGATAGCACACCTTTTAGCAAGACTCATAACAAAATATTGTGTGGCAGACTCTCCAATTTTAGAACTTTTTGTTAGTCAAAGTCGTCGTAGTATTAGTATTCATATTATTCTTAAGAGATATTGAGCAAATAAAGGGAAAAAGGAGAAAGAAAGACAAAAAGCATAAATAAAGGAAAGAAGAAAGATAAATAAGACAAGAAACCATGCAGTAACGATAGCCCGACTAGAATTCGACCAGCTGTTTCTGGAGAACAAGGCCAAAAACAAAAATTCTGGCACATTATAAAAGGGACTTACTCTGTCTGTTTGTCTGTTTGTCTGTCTTTCTTTCCTTCTTTCTTTCTTTAATTATTTACTTTTTTACTTACTGTTTTACTTACTTAATTAGTAACCCTCACCGCGCATGCACAAGAGGGTTATAGTAGTCGTCCTGTCTGTTTGTCTGTCTGTGTCTGTCCATCACGCTCTGATTTTGGAGTTTACTGACAATTAACAGTTGATTTAGGTATGAACTTACTCAGGAAGAAGATTTATTTATTATTAAGTTGTTTACCAATTGTTTTATATTTAGTTATTAATTTATTTAATTATTTATTTTACTCTACATTCCTCATATCCCCCTACTCAGAACACTGGTTCATTCAATCATATATTAACACCTCAATAGACAGATCCATAGACTATAACAGCAACACCTCTATGTCACATCTAATATTAGCTTCTGTATCACTATCACTCAGCCATTATGTCATAATGTCTACATGAAAAGTAAAAAAATCCAGCAAAATTTATCTCTGGTTACTTTAAATTAGACTACAGCTAGAAGGCACTGTCTAAAATTATTAATGTGTGAAAGAAATCAGTGCAGTTATATAATAAATTTATTGTGCTAGTTAAAAGTTCTCTAAAACCCATCGCCCTAGTGAATTTGATATTTCTTCTTTACTTGATGAATGAAAAAAAGAATGCAAGTCATCACAATACACAGAAATATCAAGTTTGGGAGCTTGCATTCTTTTTTTCATTCATCAAGTAAAGAAGACTATGAGTGTCTACTTCAAGAGAAAAGGAAAATATGGGATTCTTTATTTGAAGCATACTACATGAAAGAAATTCATCCTGAAGTATCAAATTCACTAGGGCGATGGGTTTTAGAGAAATATTCTATCTATAACCCTTACAGTGGAGTTACGAACAATCAGTCTGAATGTTTGAACAGGTAATGTATAAGTGTAATGAAAACTTCTGAATGTTTAATATTTGTGTTGCATTATAGGGTTCTGAAAGAGTTACAAAGCTGGAAGGAAGCACTATCTCAATTGCATGATTCTCTCACTGTACCAATTGCAGACGTTTTATTTTAAAGAAATTAACAGAGGTACTGCTGGATTGGGGGAGTACTCTATAGCTTCAGCCTATAAAGATATTCAAGTCATTCCATAGAAAATATACCTCTTATTCTCCAGAAGTGACGAATCTTCGAAATGGAGTAATAAATAACATAATGTCTACGACATCTACAGGAAAAGAAGCAGATACTACTCAAAATGAGGCTAATGAACAGAAGTTGTCCAAATAAAAAATTTTCAAGTAGAGCTAGGGATAATGAAGTTCTAGAGAAAGGCAATATCAGTTTTGATAACAAGCTGCATTGCTTCATGGTAAAAGGGACATCCGGAGTTCTGCGTGTAGTTACCTTATTTTCTCAGGAAAGTTGTAGTTGTCCCTCCAAGGGAGAATGTTACCATTTGCTAGCTGTTAGATTATCAATCGGAATGACAGAAAAGACAACAAAGTTTACATCTCACAATTTGACCATTTTGAAGAAAAATACTCACAGTAGAAGAGAAAAAAATGTGGCAGAAAGAGACCTTGGCCTAATGATTAGGAACCACAGTATAAAAGCGGCAACAGAATTAAATAAAATTGAGTATCCAATATTTTTTCTAATATAGAGAGTAAGGGAATAGTGAGCCAAAATGTCACAGAATTATGGAAGACAAAATTAACAAGAAGGTATGTTATGCTTAATATTGAGAAAAACAACAACAACTGCAACAACAATGTTTCATTATTCACTTTTCAGCAACGAATTGATCAAACTTGGGATAACTGTCAGGTACATTATTATGTCAGTAGCCACTGCTAACAATTCACTTATATAAATTTCTATATAGCAAAAAGTTGAAGAGAGTAGTACATATTCAGCACAATTTATTAAGAATTTCATAATTTCTTTCTCAGCCATCTTTTCACCATTAGATGTATACTCTCTCTTTCACAGTTGTTTTTTTTTTATAATACAGAATTAACTAGTGATGTGCTTGAGCACAAAGGGTGAGAGAGCCTAAAAACTACACTATGTATTGTTAAATGATTGATTTTAACTTATAATGCTGAAGCTAATAAAAAAAAGTTTTTAAATTCGTATACGGTAAAGGGTTTCAAAGCCGTAGTTACCACTCACCGCAACTGTTTAAATACAACAAAAAAAATCACATTATTTAAAAGTGAACATAATAATCTTATTTTTTTAACTTATCGTAGTATTGAACTTTAATTTAATCAAGACGTTTTGATCCTATAGGATCTTCATCAGTTGAACAATGAAAATAAATGAAAATTGAAAAAACTGAACAATTGATGGAGGATATGTAAGAGAGGATGGTGATAAAAATGCAAATGGCTAGAGGAATAATTATGTGGGTAGAATGTGTCGGGTGCATAAAGCTACAATAGTGGTATATGATGTATTTTACCTGAAAATGATTTTATTTCATTGTGACAAAAATGGATAAGATATATAGTACTTACTACATGAGTTAGAGTGTGATATGGCAAAATATTTCAAGAGCAGGCTAATTTATTCTCACATTCACAGGCTAATTTATTTTCAAGAGCCAGAGGCAGGAGTGAAAATAAAGCCCAAGAGTGAAATATCTAGCCATGAAAATAAAGCCTGAGAGTAAAATAAAGTGTAAAAGTGGTTTATTCCACACTAGATATCTTTATTGTTAAAGTTAGTAGGGGTAGGGTAACATACAGCTTAAAAAGTTGGTAGTATGGGCTACCAGCACCCTCAGCTGATATCTTAGCAGCTGCTCTAAAGGTTGAGTGTAGGCTACACCAGAGGAGGTAGCTGTAAAAACTAGAAAATTGACTAGTTTGGGGTTGCTATAACTACTAGGGCAATGAGCTGTGAAATAACAGCGTGATATCACATATTAGCCAGTTAAAGAAGACAAATGAGTCAGCTTCTTTTTGCCTTTGTGATTCTTAGGGGCAATTTCACAGTTGACAGAGCTATCAATTGAGTGATCACAAAAGGGCCATCCCAGGAGGACTCAAGGCATCTGTTTATTCCAGGAGACCTCTTGAACACTTATCACCAATCTTAAACTTGCCAATAAACTGGGATTCTCTGGATAGTCTGTCTGACACATGCTTAGATTGAAGTGACTTCTTCACATGATGGTTTAGGCATGCAAATTGTTTGTCAAGATCAGATATGAAAAGTGGGACATTGACCAATGAAACTGAATCTGAAAGTCATAGAGATTTAATGGTTGACAAGATAAAAGGAGAGGGCTTGAGAAAAAGGAGTTCTTGAGGGGAATAGCCATGTCTGAGTGTGGAAAGTTACGAGCATAGTACAAAACTAAGTCTAGCATAGGAGGCTTATCATGATGCTCTGAAATAGCTTAGACAACATCCTTGTGGGGAAAGGGAAGCCTAGAGAGCAGAGAAGAGAACAGGCTAGAGGAGAAGAAAGAAGAGAGAAGTGAAAGAAGAGAACAGTTTTTGTATGTATTCATTTATTTCCGTGTTGTGCGTTTATTGGATTTGATTTGTAATGTTGTGCGTGATTTTGAGTTTTAAGTATTTGGGGTGTGTACACTTGTGCACGTGGATCCACGTGCACAAGATCTGATTGGTTGGTTGTGTGTGTGTGTGTGCGTACTTAAGCATGTGCGTGCAGGGTCATTGGCAGTTCGTGTGTAAGTCAGACTTGACGTAACTATCATTTTCTGTCTTCTTGTGTTGTCGTGTATTGTAACTAATTTTATTAAAACATAACTAGCGCAGCACTCGCCACACTTACTCTGGTGGCAGCGTACCTTATTAATCTATTCCTGTAGGACCCAGAGTAATAACGGCCTGGGCTCTTACCTGTGCAAGGATCGACAAAGGCGTAAGACCCTGACGACGACCCCCACAATCCTCTTGAGGGTTGAGTGGATTCTTTCCAACCGGCCATTTGATTGGGGATGGTATGGAGATGTTTTGATTTTGTGGATGCCTAATTATTTACACAAGTTGGTAAGGGGGGATGATAGAAAATTGGAGCCTTGATCAGATAGTATTTCCAAAGAAATGCCTAGTACTGAGATAACTGCTAACACTGCTTGAGCTGTAGCTTCAGCTGTATAGTTTTTCATGGGAATGGCAAAAGGGTATCCTGAGGCTAGTTCCATGCATGTAAATATGAAATGGAAGTTACCTTTGGTTTTGGGGAGAGGGCCAACTATATCTAGTGCTATCTTCTCTCCTCTCTCCAAGATAATCTCAGGCTCTAGCATGGGGACTTTGATTGCACCTGACTTAGAAAACTTCACACACTTAGTACAGGATTGTACATGTCTTCTAACATCAGAAACCATGCCAGGCCAGGTAAAATGCCTGTTAATGAGATACCTGGTGGCATTCACTCCACTATGGCCTAAGCCGTCATGGGCTGCCAGTAACACATTCCGTCTAAGTTCTAAGGGTACCACTAATGCATGGGATACTGTGTTGAGAGTTGAGGTGATGCACATGAGCAAACGATCCACTATGAAAAATTGTTTCTCATTTTCTTAGCAAGTTCCCAAAGAGGGGCAAGTGTCTCAGGAATCTCATTAACATCTCTCTAAACTTATCCTTTGTAATACCGTCAAATGACAAAGTAGGTAAAGTGAGTGGAACCAATGACTTACAGGGATTATTGCTGCAGGAAACTACATATGGAGGGTGATGGGATGATTCAGAATGGGGTGGGTGGTAATTAGTCTGGGGTCTGTAATGATGGTTAGAGTGAGAATGACTGTTGCCATGGTTACTAGAATACGGCCTATGAGAGGTTTGGTTGTCATGGTTATGATAAGAGTTAGAATGGTAAAAGGAAGACTGTTGTCTGGGTCTGGAATGGTTAGAATCAGCAAAGGAAAAAAGAGAGCTACAGTCTTGCATGAAAGAGTGAACAGACATATGACCTTTATTAAGAACAGACTCTCTTGCCTCTGAAGACATACTGGCAAGTACAGCAATTGCAGCTAAGGATTGGGCCATTAATTCTAACTGATCATTAGGCACTTCAGACAAAAAGGTAAAATACTCAAGTATTACACCAAATTTGTATTTCCAGTGATTGAACCATTATTGCATAGGTGATTTGGAACCACTAGTAGTACGGAACATGAGGGGGAAAGACTGCAAACAATCATTAAGTGAATAGCCACCTGCATTGAGTAAAATGGTTCGCATGTCAGAAAAGGAAATGGTAGGAGTAATATTATTAGAAGGTCTGGCAAGTAATGCAACCAATTAATGGGAGGAATGTGTCTCAACTTCATCTGGTATTCAAATCGGTGGAGGAACACAAAAATATCCTCACCTTGCTTGTGCTCTCCAATGGGTTTGGAGAGGGGTGAAGATTTGTCTGGTCGTGGACGAGATTGGTTGGATAGGAGTTGGGCAAACATCAGCACAGTAGGATCCAGATCATTGGCTTTAGCCTCTTCAGCCAGTTGCTTCAGCTTGGGCGGAAGCAGTAGATCTAGCTCTGGGTGGAGTAGGCGGCAGGGGTTCAATCTGCTGTACCTGATCCTCGGCCAATGACAAGGATGGGTGAATGATGACAGTTGCTACAGACTCATATGAAGAAGCGGCTGAGACTGAGGAAGATGAATCTCTGGATGATAACAACGAAGATGGTGATGATTCAGCAGAAATAAGTGAAACATTTTCAGAAATAGAAGAAGAATCTTGAGAGAGCAAAGGTTTAGCTGTAGGTCTGCCTCTGGGTCTGCCAGTCATGGTTGAAGAAAATATGGCACAATGAGTAAATAATAAATCACAATTTACAACGTCCGTCTTCACAACAAAAATGGAACAACAACAATGAGATAATTATACTAATAACTTGTGTTTGACGCGAAGAGGAAGAATGAGCAATGTTGAAATGCTGTAGTATCAGAAGAAACTGGCCTAATAAGCCATGCTTTTGGAGAAAAAAAGAAGGTTCCCCATGCGTGTGTTAAAGGGGTATACATTCCATCTTTACATATATATATATACCAGTGGTGTGCTTGAGCCTTGTTATGTTGCATAAAACTACAATATGATTAATTTTGCCTGAATAAGGTTTTTATAACATGATGATGAAAATGAATACTTAGCTGTTAAACATTAATGTGGTGTGACCACCCCACTGCAACATATGTACTACACATGTATTCTAACATTATCTTATTCATGCTCACATTTTCACTTAACATACAAACACACATACACAACATAGTATCATTGGTTGATACACTCTCAACATTACCAAACAAACTCATCATTTATGCAAGCATGCCCAGACTCACTATATGTATACAGTTTCCTTTAATTTTGTTCAGTCTCAGCATCTGAAGAGGATTTCTCTGTGGACAACTTGGTGCTCAGTGCAAGTCAGATGAAGATTGATCTTGATGCCTCAGCTTGTAATGGCTCCCCCAGGATGCCAGCGCTGCTTCTCATACTTCTGTACCTGCTCAAGATGACCTCCAATCTCTTCGAAATCTTACTAGCCATTTAGCTACTGAAGCAGCTTCCTCAGACTCATCATCTGCTATACCGGGAGCAGCATCTTCAACGTCAACAGGAGGCATTATGGCGTGAACAGGAGAGGTCTTTTCAGACTCAGCAGCTGGAGTTCATGGGACAAGCTCTAGCCACTCAGACTGCCATCACTCAGACTAGACAAAAGGAAGAGGATGAGCGTGAAGCTATGAGACATGCCAACAAACTTGAACAAAGACTAAACCGTGTGCGTTCTTCATTGGTGCCTATGTCCAGTGCTAAAGATGCTTTTTCTCTCCTATTGAGGTTTGAATGCACTATGGTGTCGCGCAATATTGACAAGTTCCAATGGGTGGTTCTGGTTGAGGTTTTGTTGAGGGGTAAATTGTTAGATACTTACCATTGTTGTGTGGATTCGTGTGTTGGTAATTGGGAATTACTGAATGCCAAGCTCTTAGAATTTGGGGGGTTTGGTACACATGATTGTCTTGATGTGTATTACCCTAAGTTTAGACAATCTGGTAGTCTAGAAGTTTCTACTTAGGCTAAAATTACAAGCTATAGTACTTTTGTTATTCTTAAGAATTCTGGTGTCATGTCTAAATTTTCTGATTATATTTTACACTCATATCGCAAACTGTTGCTAACTGTGGTGTACTATCCTCTCAGTCTAGACCTGGTCACTTCTTTGTCTACAGTCAAACTCTAAACACTCCCCAAGATATTCCGGTGACCAATACAAATCTAAGAAAGAATTCACTGGTATATTTCCCTCTCATTCCAATTCATACCAATCCTACTCTGAGAGACCACAAAATTCTGTTCCTGCTAAAGCTCCATCCGATAATTTGTTTTCTCATAACTGCAAAAGTATCACCTGTTTTAAGTGCAATGCTTGTTGTTGTAACCAAGTAGCTACTTCGATATTATAATGCATAACTAAGAATAACATGAAATTGATATAAAGAATGTTGTGGTTGTAACTTATAATTTTCTCTGGTGATATTTTATGTAGCAATCAGATGGAAGTCCACGGTGACAAAGCCACACCCCACAATCACCACAGTACCATGATGTGTCTGTTCTTTGTTGGTTATCTTGGCAAAGGACACACCCACCTCCCTCTCTTGGTACCTGAAGAGACCTTCTTCTGGGGATAGTGAAGGACCCCCAAAGAGTGAACAGGATAAGTTATCCTTCCAGGTTTTCTGCGAGAACAGTAGTTCTCAATGAGCTGCACAGCAACTGTCTCATGGAAGGACTTCAGTGACACTTTTGCATTTGGATAGCAATGATGATGCAGGATGAATGAGTTTGATATTGCCACGCCCACCAAACTTTTTACAATGTATCTATAGAAGTTTCTACATTTCAACTTTGTTGCGTAATATCCTCGGATCTGGTCACCTCTGTCAACACCTCCCATATGCTGATTATAGGAGGCTGTCGCAAGTGGTAGAGCTGGAACTGACAATGCTTCCTTCCATACGGGTTTTGAAGGTGATGCCTCCTGGCTTGATGATTCCTCTTCCCCATCAGAATCCATCTCATGGGCACCTTCAATTACAGGAGAAGTGTGAGGAAGCAAGTCTGTATTCTGGGAGGACGATGCAGTGATAGGTGGGTCTTCCAGTGGTTGGGGTAGTTCATCAAATTCTATGCAATCATCATTGTGAATGAACAAAAATGAAGCTAAAAAAACAAACAAACAAAACACTTGCCCTCTATCTCCATCTCTTCCAGGTCATAAAATTCTTCGTCAGTGCCCTCCATGAAGACTTCTTGGCCATCGATTTCTTCACCTAGGAAGTCTTCCTCTCCAAGTTCCTCTGAATCAAGGAAGGCCAATACTTGATCAGTAGTGTACCTCTCAGCAGTCATTAGTTATTTTTTATTGATAATTATACATAACTATTTGCTTTATATATTGTCAATTATTTATATATTATTTTTTTTAACTTTGATTTTTTTCTTTATACACTTACTGTACTACTATTTCAAGCAACAAATACTGTATTTTTTCCTTTGGTAAGGGTCATTAAAAACTAATCCCCTGTATACTTACGTGCAAGGAGAAACGCCACAGCATAGTGAGAGGTCCAGAATCGCTTGCGATTGCGGCTGACAATCAATAGAAGCGGGTGCAATGGCGGTTACGCAACAATGCGTACGCTGTGAAACACCTTCGCATTTTACGTGGAAACGCGTAATTTGGCGATAATCAGTTACACACTTACCTCTATCCTCAATGGCAATTATTTTTGTAAGAAATGACCTAATATCTTTAGAGTTGTGCTTTCTTTTCATTTTGATCAGTCTAGCTAGCAGCTGTGCTATTACTGTCAGCTGCCAGTTTGCAATTTACACCTTCATACCCATTGTGGTGACATTTTAAAATGTAAACATGTATGTGTAAATTACAAACTAGGCTTGTATCAAATACATTAGTAAAATGTGGAGATATAAGCAGTGCAAAGTAAGTTCTAAGTATGAATATCATTATTATCAAGGGGAGTTTCAACTAAAGCCACCTGAACCCCCATTGGGTACGTGCTTGGTATGTGTATTGTTTGCTGTAACCTTATCCCTGTCAATTTTATGATGACCAGTTGGGTAACATGAAGAATGTATGAATTTCTTTTCTGTAAAGACATTCCATCAAGAATTTAATTTTTAAAGCACATCAAGACCAAACTCTTTACCATTGTGCAAAAAACAAAGTATATTAGTCCACAGAGAGAATAGCTAAAATTTGGACTCACCGTTACGAACGGTACTAACTGAAGTTCCATGTCCGACGATCTCAGATTTGCTACGGGGTTCAGACAGAGTGCACAACTTATTCACTTTCTAGTCGCTGAATTCTGAGCTTCAGAACCCTATTAGGTGGACAGATGCTCAACGGTAAGCGTTCCGGTAGCCATGCTTTAAAAAATTAAAAAAGAAAAGGATTACATATCAGTACACTCATTTCAATTTTTTATTACAGGAAGTACTACATCAGAGCAACATACAAGCAAATGTTATTATATTAGATTTTTTAATCGGAAAATTGTTAATGGTTCAATGCAGAAGGCTCAGACAGCCAAAGGGTTAAGCAGAGCACATGACAGCTTATAATATAGTCGGAAAGAATCGCAATCATTATGTTTTCCTATGTGCTTGTAATATTTAGTTGTGGTTACAGCAAATTCAAAGGTATAGATTAATATATCCTCTATACTCTATATTATGTTTGCATTTATTGTTGTGTATTCTAGTAATTATTATAATTTTCAGATCTGTTGAAAATATGAAGTAGTTTGCTAGTTCGAATCACCAGGGATGTAGGATTAGAAGAGGCTGATGAAACAAGGTAAATTAATAATGTAGGTAATTAGTCGACACCAGTAAATGTAACCCCCCCCCCCCCCCCACCCAGCCTCTCAATATTCTTTCATATACTTACTTATGCTTTGGTGGGTACACTTGGGCTGCTTTATCCATTTTTATGTTTATTCATACACAATGTATGCATAATACACAGTGTTTTATACAGTAATGCTTCCCTATTATTATTTCTCTTTGTTTTGTGCTATAGCTTCGTTATAATTACTATTTCAAATGTTGCCCCACCACAAACTATGATCATTCAATACATTATAAGATCACTACATCCTACCACCAGTTCTTCGATTCCCATACCACTCCAATTACTTTCTGTTAGTTTTCTTATCCCACCCTCTATGCACATACAATTGTTTCATGTTCTGTTTTTGCCATGCAGATTCCAACATATTTTTTGTTCCCATGAGTAGTGCCTCCTCATGGCGGGAATGGGCAACATCATTGCTCAATAAAATTTCACAATTCAATATAAACCATGGGTTGACACTCTTGTACTCAAAGATTTTATTGTTCTTATGGTGGCTAAACTACTTGAAGATACCTGATAACATGTTCTCACAGTATCAATTTAGTATAGCTAGGCATTTAGATACCATTAATTTGATTGTATTCACACCACAAGTACATAGACCATTAATTTTCTTACATCCGCAAAACATGCAGGTATAAGTTCTCTGACATCATCTAATGCGGTCTTCAGTGCATTCTGTTACTCAGGGTATTGCCATAACCCTACATCATTGATGACCTTCCAAAACTTCCTATACAGGGCATACTTTTTGTATGCATTTCTAACATCTGCAATTGTATGTCCTACTAAGAATGTTGGAGGTGGAGTGGTTACACACGAGCACATAAACATTATAGGCACCTAGATGGTCCATTTAAAGTTGATGGGTCACAAATCCATAGATACGTCTGTCTGTGTGCCCACCTTCCCTTCAATGGCTGATCCTCCATCTCCTCGTCCACCACTCTCTCTTCCTCTATCTCCTCGTCCACCGGTTCCCCTCATCCAACTCTATCTCTTCCTCTATCTCCTTGTGAACCGGTTCTCCTTCCTTCATCTCCTCATCCACCTCTCTCTCTTACTCGATCTCCTCGTCAACTTCTCTCTATTCCTCCATCTCCTCGTCCACCTCTCTCTCTTCCTCTATCTCCTGGTTCACCTCTCACTCTTCCTCTATCT